>Ga0123354_10013552_pt1 | contig 12659 bp, 6 predicted proteins | sample TergutLab28metaG_2_FD_97872 | JGI IMG/M metagenome (GOLD analysis project Ga0123354, IMG submission 97872) | Labiotermes labralis P4 segment gut microbial communities from Petit-Saut dam, French Guiana - Lab288 P4 | ecosystem: Host-associated > Arthropoda: Insects > Digestive system > Gut ... | reverse complement strand
ATTAATCAAGAACGAAACTGGACAGAAATTAAACAAGAACTTATATCCAAATATAAGAAAGTGTTTTGTGAGTTTATAGATACAATAGATTTCGAACTTTTAATACAGAACGAACAATAGAGAGATCAAAGAAAGCATAGCATGTAGTATTACACAATGTAATGGAGCATGCTTAATAAAAAAAACATCAAACCCACACTAACCTGTTCCTTTACATTTCCAGTCACACACCAAACCCACAATGACCTGTCCCTTTACATTTCCAGTCACACACCAAACCCACAATAACCTGTCCCTTTACATTTCCAGTCACACACCAAACCCACACTAACCTGTCCCTTTACATTTCCAGTCACACACCAAACCCACAATGACCTGTCCCTTTACATTTCCAGTCCCACACCAAACCCACACTAACCTGTCCCTTTACATTTCCAGCTACACACCAAACCCACAATAACCTGTCCCTTTACATTTCCAGTCACACACCAAACCCACAATAACCTGTCCCTTTACATTTCCAGCCACACACCAAACCCACAATAACCTTTCCCTCAGAAAGACAAGGTGAATGTTTGTGTACTGACAGCAGCGTCGCAGAAATGCAGTAACGTTTGATCAGTGAGCGGTGATTGAAGACGAGTGAACAAAACCTCACAACAAAGCTGGGGAAATTAGATGATGCTACTGGTGGTGCGTTGCCACGTTCTGCGCAGTCGGCAAGGCAGGATGCAACATGCGCTCACATTACGGAAGCTGCTAACATCCCTCGCCCCTGTTCCCTCTGCCGTAGCTGCCAATGCCCAATGCCCAATATTCCCTCCAGACTTGCTACATAACCGACATATTGCCTTCTCTAAACACCTTCAACATCCACCTGAATTACAATGCTACACTGAAGATAGAGGCAATGCGTTCCTGTGAAACTGATGAACAAGTGTTTACTGCACGGTACAAAGTGGGCAGGTATAGCTCAGTCGGTATAGCGACTGGCTACGGGCTGGGCGGTCCGGGGATCCAATCCTGGTGGAGACGAGATTTTCCACACCCGTCCTGACCGGTCCTGGGGCCCACCCAGCCTCCTGTACAATGGGTACAGGATCACGTTCATGGGGTAAAGCGGGCGGGACGTGTCGTTAACCACCCAACCGCATCCAGCGCCGAGGCTAAAGAAAGAACAGAGCTATACCTCTACTCCCCCTCAGAGCCTTCGAGGCCTGTTCTAGGGTGACCTTTACCTCTACCTCTAACACTGCATATAAGCCCCTAAAAGCCCAGCAGTTGATCAAAATCATTGAAAACAGGACAATCCACAATAACCGTATTTAACACCTGCTGCAACCCGCACTGCACAATGCAGCTATATAACGATACAGCTTAGCGATGTGCCCGAATTTCTCCGAAAGTGCCATCACCGCCTCTCCAAACACACGACAGCACTGACCAATAAACGACTTAAAGAAAACAGACGCTCTGCGCCACAACCGCCCACCTGTCAGAACAGATCTGTTTGCCGCCTAAGGACCTATCGCGTTCAGACGTCTCCCTGTTAGTATACAGGGCGTTCCTAAATTAGTTACACTAAAATCTGCTGTCATAACGTCTGAACTAGAAGCAACATTTCGGTCCGGAAGGTTTCAAAAGTTGCACCCAGTCCTCAAATTTTCATTCCAACCGCCAGACGCCATTCGACACGTGCGGTAGTCACCAAAATGGAACGTTTAATGTGCTGTAAGTTCTGTGAAATTGTATGGTCCTCTCTTCTTGGCCGAACGAGCTCTAACTGGCATTAGTTATTTTGACACCCTCGAAAACTGTCTCTAGCCACAGGTACAGCAAGATATGGACAGAGATTTAATTTTTCAACAAGATATTGGACAGCCCTGCACTTACATCGCGAGGTTATTTCCCACCGCAGTCGCACGGTGGTTGCTTGGATTGGACGTGGTGGAAGATAGATTGGCCACCACGACCACCTAATTTAACACCCGTGGAAATTACTGTGTGGGGATACGTTAATGACACAGTGTTTGCTGCACCTCTTCCTGCAAGTTTGGAAGAAATACGAGCACGGATAACTGAAGCGGTTGTGACCACAAATGCGAACGTGATTCGTAGCATTTGGGAAGAAAATGCTTAATGGTGGGACATTTGCCGTGTGACCCGAGAAAACCACATTGAACAGCTGTGAATATCTTTAGATGAAACTTAAACATATACTGCATTTTGTGATATATATATATATATATAATATAATATCATAATATTGTACGTTTTCTACTATCTGTGTTATTATACACTAGAGTCATATGACTGATATAGGAAGAACCTGTACAGTGTCCGACACATAACAATCCGATGCTCTCAGCTCGACCTACCTGTCACAGGCAGTACAGATATTGGACACAGGTCAAGCATGGCTACAGTGACAATCAATACTAACGCCTTCAGGGTACCAAAAGTATTGAAAACGTGACGAAAGGAAAATATTGTGAGGTGGAGACTTTGATTGATTGAACGGTCGGTTTGCTGTGACGTTCTGTAGCAGTGCACAGAATTATATCAAACAGCAACACTGTACAGCATTAATCAGAGCACGTTCTGTTGGCAGTGCACAGAATTATATCAAACAGTAACACTGTATAGCACTAATCACAGCGCGTTCTGTTGGCAGTGCACAGAATTATACCAAACAGTAACAATGTACAGCACTAATCACAGCACGTTCTGTTGGCTGTGCACAGAATTATATCAAACAGTAACACTGTACAGCACTAATCACGGCACGTTCTGTTGGCAGTGCACAGAATTATATCAAACAGTAACACAGTACAGCACTAATCACAGCACGTTCTGTTGGCAGTGCACAGAATTATACCAAACAGTAACAATGTACAGCACTAATCACAGCACGTTCTGTTGGCTGTGCACAGAATTATATCAAACACTAACACTGTACAGTATTAATCACAGCACGTTCTGTTGGCAGTACACAGAATTATATCAAACAGTAACACTGTACAGCACTAATCACATCACGTTCTGTTGGCAGTGCACAGAATTATATCAAACACTAACACTGTACAGTACTAATCACAGCACGTTCTGTTGGTGGTACACAGAATTATATCAAACAGTAACAATGTACAGCAATAATCACAGCACGTCCTGTTGACAGTGCACAGAATTATATCAAACAGTAACACAGTACAGCACTAATCACGGCACGTTGTTGGCAGTGCACAGAATTATATCAAACAGTGACAATGTACAGCACTAAACACAGCACGTTCTGTTGGCAGCGCAGAGAATTCTATCAAACCGTAACGCTGTACAGTACTAATCACAGCACGTTCTGTTGGCAGTGCACAGAATTATATCAAACAGTAACACTGTACAGTACTAATCACAGCACGTTCTGTTGGCTGTGCACAGAATTATATCAAACAGTAACACTGTACAGCACTAATCACAGCACGTTCTGTTGGCAGTGCACAGAATTATATCAAACAGTAACACTGCAAAGCACTAACCTTTGCTTATGACAGACACAACTCGCTCTGTTACATAGCCACGTTTAGACTTGTAACAAAGCTGTCTTCAGGTTATTTTTGTAAGCAATACATACAAGCAATATTATTATCTGCTGTTTTGTGCTCACATTGAGCACTCACAGCTGACTGTCGTGGTTCAGACAGCTAAATTCCGTTCAGACATTTACATTCCTTTCAGACAGTTACATTCCGTTCAGACAGTTACATTACGTTCAGACAGTTACATTCCGTCCAGATAGTCACATTCCGTTCAGACAGCTACATTCCTTTCAGATAGTCACATTTCTTTCGTATAGCTACATTCCGTTCGGACAGCTACATTCCGTTCAGACAGTTACATTCCGTTAGGACAGCTACATTCCGTTCAGACATCTACATTCAGTTCGGACAATTATATTCCGTTCTGGGAACTACACTCCGTTCAGACAGTTACATTCCGTTCAGACAGCTACATTCCGTTCAGACAGCTACATTCCGTTCGGACAGTTATATTCCGTTCAGAGAGCTACACTGCGTTCAGACAGTTACATTCCGTTCAGACAGCTACATTCCGTTCGGACAGCTACATTCCGTTCAGATAGTCACATTCCGTTCGACAGTTATATTCCGGTCAGAAAGCTACACTCCGTTCAGACAGTTACATTCCGTTCATTTAGTCACATTCCGTTCAGACAGTTACATTTCGTTAAGACGGTTACATTCCGTTCAGACAGCTACATTCCGTTCAGACAGCTACATTCCGTTCGGACAGTTACATTCCGTTCAGCGAGCTACACTCCGTTCAGACAGTTACATTCCGTTCAGACAGCTATATTACGTTCGGACAGCTACATTCCGTTCAGACAGCTACCTTCCGTTCGGACAGTTATATTCCGTTCAGAGAGTTACACTCCGTTCAGACAGTTACATTCCGTTCAGACAGCTACATTCCGTTCAGACAGTTACTTTCCGTTCAGACAGTTACGTTCCGTTCAGACAGCTACACTCCGTTCAGTCACATTCCGTTCGGACAGCTACATTCCTTTCAGACAGTTACATTCCCCTGTATGTTTGCTCTATACAATCAACACGCTCAGCTTTCCAAGCAAGCTCAGTATTGGAACTGCCGGAACCAGAAACACTGCAACAAGCCAGAACACGCAGCAGTGCACAGTTCAATTCTCTGTCACTGCACACACATAAGGCTAAAGTGCGAACAGCCGAGAACAAACAAAATGGTGTGACTTTTATTGTTGATCTAAACAGGAATGTAACATACTGGAACCTGACTTTAAGGTTTCAAAGCACAAAACCATTCAAGGAAAGTGAAGAATGTAAAATATTGTTACAAAAGCAGCCTGCTGACAGTTCCCTTACACTCTGCAGCATGTCGCTACGCTGTACAACAGAGCAACGATACACAGTTTGCTGCACCGGATAGCTGGCGAATAGAACTGGGTACGGTGGGCACAGAACTGCACACAGTTAACGCATTGTGTAATGCCTGTGTCGGCCATAATGAACACACAACGCACACAGAAATACAATACGTTTACAAAAATGCAGAAGATGGGTCGAAACGTCTGTAGGTACGCGACATCACATGTTCAGTAACTTTTTACGACAATCGTGCTGTTTATGGGAAAAGATGGACAAATATTATAGAGCGGGGTAGGCCACAGATGGCGATATGGCGCGCGCGCTTTGCGTGCTGGATACCTAAGGCTACAAACACACAGTTAGAATATGTAAAAAATTATTGCTACCACGTTCCTGTCCCGCTTGAACCCCTGTAATTCTTTTCCATCTGCCAAATGACCGATATGTCGGATCACATTTATCGACATGCAACATAAAATGTTATGTTTGACGGCAAACACTGTTTAAGCTAAACTTGTTACCGTTTGTAACATGTAGCGTCTTGACGGCTGTGTGTCACATGCTGCCCGTGGGGGAAGCACGTGTATCCGAAACGTCGAAATTCACCAATAATTCCACGTGTCACCACGAACCACTGTCACTCAACAGTCTCAATATACAGTGTCTAATTAGCAAGCAAATTAGATAGAAAATTACTAAGACAACACCAACCACAGTTCACACGAACCCCCAGACTATAATACACAAAAGCACACAACAACAATTTCCCCAATGTTTACCCACAGTTGGAGCAACAATTCTAGGCTTTTCAGACATCTTATATTCCAAAATGCCGACACGCAGCGAAAACGCACTGCAGACTGTCCATAACAAGTCCCTACGAATGGCAACTGAACTACCAAGGGTCACCTTGCGCTGCCAAAATGTCAGGGCGCAGTAAGTTACTGTGGCTGCTGCTGCACTTACTGTAAACATCAGCCATAAGACAACTGGGCCAGTTCAATCCCATCTATGACAATACCTCGCTCTAACTCTGCACTAACAGTAGCAACACAACAAAAAATGCACAAACTGTAAAGCAATCCCATTACAGGTCTGGACAGGCCCTGAGGGTTGCAGGAGGTTGAGGCCCACAGATTTCAAGACAGTTGGCACATGCAGGTGGTAAGGTTGTCAGCCTAATGCGCCGGCCACTTTTACCCCACAAGAAATAATCCTGGTATTCATTTCTGACAAAGGATTATTCGACCCCAGGGCCATAGTGCGGCCGGAAGGATTTGTCAATGAAGAGTTCAAGTGACACCATTGGGAATCGAACCCGCGACCTTTCGGCTTTTATCGAGTGCCGCAACCAACTGTGCCACCACACAGCAGTGACAGTAGGCTGCTAGAACCATAAAAATTTCTGTGTCTGTAGCGGCCCTCAGTTAAGGCTGTTTATCAGCGGAGGGCTGTCAGTAGGCTGCAGTCCACAGGTAGCTGGACTGAATGTACTGGAGATACAAGGGATAGTCTGTAGGCTGCAGTCCACAGGCAGCTGGACTGAATGTACTGGAGACACAAGGGATAGTCAGTAGGCAGCAGTCCACAGGCAGTTGGACTGAATGTACTGGAGACACAAGGGATAGTCAGTAGGCTGCAGTCCACAGGCAGCTGGACTGAATATACTGGAGACACAAGGGATAGTCAGTAGGCTGCAGTCCACAGGCAGCTGGAATGAATGTACTGGAGACACAAGGGATAGTCATAAACATCAGCTGCGAAGTTCTGGTTAATTGACTGTCAATATTACAGGACTGTACTGCAGGCCGGTAAACGGCTTAGCAGACGTAATTTCTAAAATTAAACAGCATCTATTAATGACATTTCACCGCCAACACCCTGTGATTTCTTTGCTTACATTCGGCCGGCCTGCACAGTGTCACATTCCATTGCATCACCCTGTACTTACCTCAGCACCATCAGCGGACACAGGCAGATGGCGAAGATGGTGACCATCGCTATCAGGTACTGCTGGCTTCTCTTCTCCTTACGAACGTCCAGCTCAGCTTCGTACAGATCGCAGTTGGCCGATCCCTCACCGTGAGTGTAGCAGTGCTGTTGACTGCCACTGAAATTCGAGTATTAGTGAGAAGATAATGAATAGGAGTTGCTGAGTAAAACTGTGTCTCTCTCTTTTTGCCATACCTCTCCGATGTAGACTGCATACATACACACATACATACACACACACATATACATACATACATACACACACACACACATATACATACATACATACATACACACACACACATACATACACACAAATACATCAACATATGACAGCGTTTCCTATACGTTTAGTCAGTTTAACGACACTGTACCAATGCACTAGTTACGCCACAGTTTACGTGGTGTGTAATAACCGTGGATGCAGCGTTAGGAACATCAGGTTAATAGGGATAGGGAATTGGACAGGTGTGGGCTAATGTAAGGAGGTTGTTATGTTATGTTATGTTATGTTAGGGCTGCATACTGGTTTAACGGTATGTCTTAATTGACAGTAGTGTTGGGGTGCACCTGGAGAAAACCACTGAAACCTACCGCGGACAATTCCGCGCCTCTAACGATATTCAAACACGTGTCTGCCATGTGGTGTGCTATCCACACTGTGCACATTGTTACATTCTGTGCTCTAACCAACACAACGCACTAACAACAGCGCAATAACACCGATCACACAGAACACAGTGCATGTCGGGTACCGACTGCTACATGTTTAGACACCAAGCTGCAGTCTACATGCAGTGTCACTGACAGCACACGACAGTAAGCACAACAGTGCTGCTGCTGCTGACAGTGGCCAACACTGTCATTGTTACAATTAAGTTTTAAAATTTTAAAACTGTTGATGTGTTTGTGTTTGTTGTGTTTATTTTACATTAATTAGTGCATTATGTTGGCTAAAATACAGAATGTGTTTCCCAAATACGGACAGTAAATGAGAGGTATGTTCAGAGGGCTACTGTCTGGTCACTTACTGACATGTCAGTCGTAATTGTCAGACCTACACAAGGATTTGTCTGGTCATTTACTGACATGTCAGCTGTAACTGTCAGGACTATACAACGAGTTGTTTGGTCATTTACTGACATGTCAGTTGTAACTGTCAGGAGTATACAGCGATTTATTTGGTAATTTAATGACATGTCAGTTGTAAATGTCAGGAGTATACAGCGACTTGTTTGGTCATTTACTGACATGTGAGCTGTAACTGTCAGGACTATACAGCGAGTTGTCTGGTCACTTACTGACATGTCGCCTGTAACTGTCAGTCCATACTGTCAGTCGCTATCCTGCCCCTAACCACAACAGCCAGCACTGTATCCACAGCATGTCCTGTGACAGCTGCATTACAGCAGCACAACACTGTGGACGGCTGTAATTACAGGTGCAGCACAGCAGGTCGGCACCAGTTGCAGACACTGACAGCTACACAGCACAGTGCACACTGACTGTAATTAAACGGCAAGTGTCTGTACTGAATACAGCGATACTTGCAGCTGATGTGACGTCACAAAAAGCCAATTACAGACCGCAGTTTAAGACCGGTACGGTCTCCAGTCTGTAGGGACTGTCGTGATGATATAACGTATCTTCCATCGCCTGAAAAACCTTACGTACTAAGAGCACCTAAATTAAGACCAGCCAACACTGGAACAGGCCACTGGCTTGGAAATTGATGGGAGGGTGGCACGTGTCACTGAGCGGTCTGTGTGTCTTGAACTGACTGACATCACACTGAGCGGTCTGTGTGCACAGTACCGTCACCTGTTGCAACACAACACACTGTGTGCACAGTACCGTCACTTGTTCCCCCCAATTTAATCTGATGTCTAATGTGTTTGTGCATGAATTTCTGAGTTTTTATTTTGGCGACGGTCCCAAATACACGAACAGCTGCACATTTCTAAGAATCTCTCTGCCGCCCTTTATGTCTGTCTCTGTCCTGCATTCTGTTCAACACAACTGGGTCAGCATTTACACTACCTACAGTATCTGGTTTTTTCCCCCAACAAATTCACACCATCAGCACACACCAGCAGCTGACGTATCTCGTTCGTTGCAAACTCCCGTCCTCCCGATTGCTGGAACCTTCGTAATGACACATTACAAAGTTCAAGAGCAGTTGCGACAAAGCATCTCCTAGTGCCAGGTCATTATGACAATCAAACTCGTCCTGCCATTGCTCGTTGGTTGGGGTTTATTAAAACACTTCGTTATCAACCTGACAAGTGCTGTGGTGACGGCACATTCAATGACGTCACTACGTAAAACGCCCTTCCAACCGGCACCACAGGCTTCACTGCCTCCATCAGTAACTGAAGCACTGTCCCATTGTGTTCCCACATTTGTGGCGTGTTGGAAGCAATCAGAGTACCGGACAGTTATTTTACCTGCTATATCGAAATCAACTTTCATGAGTCCGTTACCTGCCGTAAATAGTCCGGTACCTGCCGTAAACAGTCCGGTACCTGCCGTAAACAGTCCGGTACCTGCCGTAAACAGTCCGGTACCTGCTGTAAACAGTCCAGTACCTCCCGTAAACAGTCGGGCATCTACTATAAACACACAGAAGTTATTGTATAAATTTGTGTGCGTGGCTGCGGCCAGTACTGCAGTCTGTTTTAACACGTTTCTTACAAACAGGTATAACTGTGGACTCTTCCTCTTTCTGGGGCAATTTCATGATTCCAAATATCAAAATTAATACTTCACATCCTGATTTTAAAGTTTCTCGTGGAATTTGATCAGGACCTGCTGATTTACACTTCCCCAGTTTTTCAGCTCTCATCCTTACCTCCAAAACTGAATTACCCAAGGGAACTCTTTCTTCGGTTCAGTATGAAATTGTTAATTGATTCGTTTGTCATTCTGTTACCCCTCAGTTTAATTCCCTCTCTCAATCACCACGCTCTCACTCACTCCACTTCCCGCTATTAGCACTGTTACCAAAACAAAGTTGCATCGTGCAATCGACCCCACATCTGTCAGCGGTACAAACAGTAACACACCGCGTAAAACACGTTTTGCCTTAAGTCAAAATCATTTTCTCAGCACACTCTTCCAGGATATTCCGAACACGTTCGTACACATCGGCTATGGAGCGTCCGCAGCCTGCTACGTAGTTTTACGTTAATCACATTCAGCCGTTCTGTAGCTTCCTTGTCACCGGACTTGAAGAGGATCTCAACAGTATCCAGCGGTTTTCAGTACACAGTATCGGGCTGTGGGATGAAAGACGAGATATTTCACATTAGTACGGTACGTTCGTGCTAAGGAAAGAGTTGAAAGCAAACCCACAATACAAGTTACGAATGGCTGTCTGCGAGGTAAACTTGTCCAGCGCTGTCTGCCGCTTCTCCAGAGAACCAATTTGTCGAACTATGTGATACGAACAGTTAACGATAGGGCACTTTTCTTTGTCTCATGTTTCAGCGGTCTTTAACTGCCGTGCATCCGGCGAAAGTAGAATGGAAATATTTCGGCATGAGAAGCAGCATAGCTTAGTTTGCTGCAGGAAAATAACAGCTGACGTAAGCGTAGATATCCCATGAAGTGACATTGAGAAAAATGTTATATCCTTGTATTTCTGGCAACATCATACGGCTGATATGTGGTATTGGTGTCTGAAATGGTGCCGAATGCAGTGCGGAAGGCATACTTACCTGGCGTAGGGGTTACCGTGATCTACAGGGCGGTTCCCCCAGGGTGAGACCTTTCCATTGCACTGCGGTTTGGTTGACCCCTGCGATTGCCCCAAATGTGGGTAACTCGGGCGCGTAATTTTTGGTAGTCGGGACTGCGTTCGCGCTGTCCCGGTCATATAACACATTGCAGACTGTCATTTACAGACTGAGAGACATTGACAGATACACAATTAACTGCACTGTTATCTTTAGCACTAAATCTGGTGGTTAAAGAGCATGATGTTCCCTCACCGGAACATTCATAAATACACCTGGACCTCCCCTGATGGTAAAACTCACAACCAGATTGACCATGTATTGATAGATAGGAGATGGCATTTGAGTGTACTGGATGTGCAAAGTTTTAGGGGAAGCTGATTGTGATACATAAGATCACTATCTGGTGATTGCAAAGGTTAGGGAAAGATTTAGCAGTGGGTAAACAGGCCGCACAGAGGTGTGATAGGCAAAGATTTAACTTGAGGGAGCTAAATGAGCCAGAGGTTAGGGAACAGTATCAGATTGAGATTACAAACAGGTTTGTAGCTTTGGAGAACTCGGACGATGACAAGGACGTAAATAGGACTTGGGAAAACATTAAAGAGAATATACAAACGTCAGCGAAAGAGAGAGGTGGGTTTGGATGAATTTAAGCAGAATAAACCCTGGTTTGATGAAAATGTTTAGGATTTTTGGATCAAAGGAAGCGGGCTAAAATTTGGTGGATACAGGATCCAAGCCAAAGCAATGTAGATAATCTGAACAAAGTAAGGCAGGAAGTTAGCAGGCATTTCAGGAACAAAAAGAAGGCATATCTGAGAGCTAAAATTGAGGAACTTGAAACTAACAGTAAGATCCAAAACATTAGGGGCTTATATAAGGGCATCAGTGATTTTAAGAAGGGGTACCAGCCTAGATGTAATATAGTAACGGATGAGAAAGGCGACTTGGTTGCAGACTCCCACGGTATTGTGGCTAGGTGGAGAAACTATTTCTCCCAGCTATTCAACGTTTATGGATTTAAGGATGATGGGCAGGCAGAAATACACACAGCAGAACCACTAGTACCTGAGCCAAGTGCCTCTGAGTTTGAGCTGGCTATCGACAAGCTAAAAAGTCACAAATCGCCAGGTATTGACCAAATACCCAGCAGAACTGATTAAAGCAGGGGGTAGAACAATTTACTTGGAGATTCATAAACTTATTATTTCTATTTGGAAGAAGGAGAAACTACCTGAAGAGTGGAAACAGTCGATCATATTACCTATTCATAAGAAGGGGGATGAAACAGACTGTAATAATTATAGGGGCATATCACTTTCGCCAACCACTTACAAAATTTTATCCAACATCCTGCTCACAAGGTTAATTCCATATGCGAAGGAAATTATCGGGGATCATGAATGTGGCTTTTGACGCAACAGGTCGACTACTGATCATATATTCTGCATTCGCCAAATACCTGAGAAAAAATGGGAATGAAATGAAGAAGTTCATCAGCTCTTCATATACTTGAAGAAGGATTATGATTCAGTTAGGAGGGAGGTCTTATATAAGATTCTCATTGAGTTTGGTATCCCTAGGAAACTTGTAAGGTTAGTAAAGATGAGTCTGACTGAAACATATAGCAGAGCCCGTGTAGGCAAGAATGTGTCTGACAGGTTCCCTATTAGGAATGGTTTGAAACAAGGAGACGCTCTATCACCAATGCTTTTTAACTTTGCTTTAGGGTACGCCATTAGGAGGGTTCAGGTAAACAGGGATGGCTTGAAACTAAATGGTACACATCAGCTGCTGGCTTATGCCGACGATGTTAATATAGGAAAATGCAGAAGCTTTAGTAGCTGCTACTAGGGAGATTGGACTGGAAGTAAGTGCTGATAAAACTAAATACATGGTCATGTCTCGAGATCAGAATGCAGGACGAATTCAGAGTGTGAGGATTGATAATAGTACCTTCGAGAGGGTGGAAGGGTTTAAATATTTGGGAACAACTTTAACAAATCAAAATTCT
>Ga0123354_10013551_pt1 | contig 12660 bp, 3 predicted proteins | sample TergutLab28metaG_2_FD_97872 | JGI IMG/M metagenome (GOLD analysis project Ga0123354, IMG submission 97872) | Labiotermes labralis P4 segment gut microbial communities from Petit-Saut dam, French Guiana - Lab288 P4 | ecosystem: Host-associated > Arthropoda: Insects > Digestive system > Gut ... | reverse complement strand
TCTATCCGCAAAAGTTGGCACTAACTTCGCCGACCGGCGGCGGCCGCTCTGTCGGTATAGTTCGCGTGCGGACTAAGGCCACGGAGTTTAGTTTAGTTTAGTTTAGTTTAGTTTAGTTTAGTTGTGCCATAGTATTTTCGTTCGAAAATTTAGAGCATGTATCTACGAGTACTCTCTGCATGATATTTCTACGTTTGACCGTCTTTCCGCGTTTTGAACACGCGAGAACTATTCAAAGGGGGGGTTTTTTTTAAAAGGAAATTTGAATTTGGAGAATGCAATAAAATTTACCGAATTATTCTGATTTTATTAAAATCGGACCGAAATAACGGACCCTTTACCAGAAGGCATATCTGCGTGTCTGCACATAATGTCGTCTCACTCGTAATTTGCTAAGGTCTCGTGTTTAGCAGGGCAAAATTTGCTTTAAATGACCGTTTTTAAAAGAAATTAAATATTGGGATAGAAGACTGGATTTGTCACTATGTTTACACGTTACTCTGAAAAGTGTAGTTATTCTGTATGGACAACGTAAAAGTTTTCGTAATATTTCTGTTTGTTTGTCTGAAGTCCGTGGTAGGAAACGTGAACCAGTTTTTACAGCTTTATGGAACGAGTGTTAGGCATATGTTGGTTCAAAATTCAGAGATATATACCGAGATATATATCTGTCAAATGTGACATACTTTCGCAACGTATTACAAAATTATTAGCAACTTCACAGCCTCGAAGCTGAATAAAATATCTAATTCAAACGAACACATTTCTTCTAATCTGAGCTGTCTTTTGTATTTGTACGTCGTGGTGTAAATATATTGTATTTATATAGAATTTTTTCTGTCACAATACAAGTTCTAGCTAATACAGGCCTTTATACGTAATAATGTAACGTAATTGTTTCCGACTGCGGACCTAATAGAGAACTTCCAATACATATTTTAATGCTACAAACTCTGTGAAATATGTAAGCTAACACTCTTCAAGTATAAGTGGATGTGACGCACATACACAATTTATTTTATTTACACGAATAAATTTTAATATATCAATTTCAACTTGACCTGATCATTTTTTAAAGCATTGGTAACAGGCTTTGTGATACTGACAAGGAATCCATTCATAAAGCGGAGACACGGCACCACTAGCACAATCTTGTTAAGGGACGGACATTTAATCCTCTCCAGCCCAGTCTAATCAAGTTGACTTGGTTATCACTGCTTGCTAAAGGAAAGCACCCGAATCGCTGCAGGTGTACGGATTACCCAGAAGTAGGGGAGGGCAGACGATGAGTATAGTTTTCATGGTGGAGACGTGCGTGTGCGGTGGACAGTATGACTGAGGTTATTAAATTACTTTATATTGGTGTTGTTATGTGTTGTGAAGTGCTGTAAGACGGTTAAATGTTGTGTGTGATGCCTGAATTTGTTTCTTCTAAATGGTTTGCATTCCTACATCACAGACTCCCCATAAATTTGTACCGATCAAGATGGTTGCCTGCGGAACAGGTTACAAATGCAGTAGATAATAATTCACTCTGATTTTGGTAGATTAGCTTTAGAATGCAATAGTTTGAGCTATGTCAGTGTATTGTCTACCGTATGGAAAACAGTATGTTAGACCAATTTTAATCGATTTAGGGTAGATTCAATTGGATTGGAATATAATTAAATTAATGGCCTCACCAGTACTCCGCCATTAACTCTGCATGAGGATGCGGTATTCTACATCAGGCTCTCCGAACCCGTTACGCGCGTGTTCACGAGGTGGGGGGGTGAAGCAAGTGGAGTTTTTCTGTTACTTTACTTCGCACCGCATTCGAATTAACAGTGTCATATTATACAGATATATACGAGATGAGCTGCATTTTTGAGTTATTTAAATAACTGAAATAGAACTTATACGAAGTCTAAATTCCATCTTATATTCGTGTTAACACCAAACCTGAAACTGCTGACGTACAAATAACAGTTACAGTATGTACGTAGGCCTATGTCCGTATGTCCGTACAGCATCTCATCTCATTGCATAGCCCGGTAGCTTATAAGTTATATCCATAAAAACTAAATCTTAAAAAGTCGGACCAACACCATTATATTCTAAAGAATTTTAATATTTTCCCGCTTTATATTTGTGACGTTTAATGGTTTCAGTTGTAAAGTTTAAGTGGCTGTTGAGTCACTCCTTCACGAAAAATTTGCGCATCTTCTGTGTTATTACTGGTGGCAGGAAATGAAGAATTACGGCATTGAGGCTGGTTTTGTGTCCAGTACTTCGTGGGTTTAAATGGAGAGAAACGCGCGCGCGCGCGCGCGCACACACACACACACACACACACACACGACACAACCTCTATGGTGAGCTCATGCCAACTTATTTCTTTGAAGGAGACAACGTGAACTAAGAGAAATTAAATCAAGCAAATCATGCCAATAATTAGGCTTTAGCCGCACTGTAATGTCGGGACTGTGTTCACATTCCTTGGGGTATTTTTTTTTTGGTCGTATTGATATAGTCATTGCAATCTGAAAATCCAGTCTGAAACGTCTGTGATGTAGGATTCCTAAGAAAACATTGGTGGTGTGGGTTTTCCTGTTTGGCGGATCCTGTCATCAAAAGAGTAAGTATTCCACACTGGTGTTGCTACTTTGTGTTGGTAGTGTGTTTCATATATATTTTTAACTCTAGGAACGTAATCTATTCAAATTTATGGCTGGATTTCTACAAATTTTGGTATTCTGAATCTGCACTTAGACTTGTTGGCAGAATTCAATTATGCTTCCTTTCGAACAGAACTCTACTATACTTAGAGATCAAATAGGACTAAAGTTTCTCTTCGAAATTTTATCATCATTGTATCAAAGTTTTTTTCGAAAAACTTACTTATCCTTAGTTATTACAAAAACTTCATGCTATCTCTGCAAATTACCAAAATTATGAATGTTGGCGTGGCTATATTTCATTTGAAGATGAAATACATTATTAACTCGTGTACATGTACCTAATCCATGTTTCATGGGAGGGAGTGCCTTATGTGAACATTATGATAATTAATTAGAGTTTATAAGGCTGGAGACAACGTTTGAACAAAAGACACTGAACTGCGTGACAAGGATGGAAAGTGTGTGTCGACATTGCTCGCTCATAGCGCTACATAAATCATAACGACCTTCTATGTATGATGGACTGAGTCTTGGAGAGCGCAAATGTTTCTTAGGTCACCAAGAAACGCCTTGATTTTTTGTGAAACATGAGAATCCGTTACCATGTTCGATAAGTCCTGACGTCGAACCCTAACCTGATGATATTTAATTCAGTTCGAAACCCCGTAAAATATTTTCTTCTTCCTTGATACTCTACGAAGGCAAAGTCTGGCTTAAGAACAAAGAAAGTGATGAACCTAGTGTTAACACTGCTTCTCTGCGGTCACTATGTTTCAACGTCGAATCCTGAACTCAAGATCTCCTTTCCGGAGTTAGGTATCTAGAGGCTTTTATGTGATCCTCTTGAGCAGTTGCTGTAATAATAGCATACCTGGAATAACACCATGACGAAATTTTTTTTTCACATGGTTCTCAGTTTATTATTGATTGAGTATTCAAGACTAACAATTTGTTCTGAACTGAGTGGTCAAGAGTATATTTCGAACAATGACAATAAAGTAGTTCCTCTTTAGCTGAGTATGTTTCCTTAAAGTTTCTAAACAGTATTGGTCAAAAGAAACTAAGAAAATTGAAACTCTCTGTTCATTGTGATAATACGCGGCGTCCTTTTTATCGCGTCCCTGAGCACTGTTGCTGTCACGGGATATGCCGGCGGGTGTAAACTTTGCCCAGCTGCATTGCCCAGGGGCAAGGTACATTGGCCATTTTGTACCGGTGTCCGACTTCGTGGAATTGGGAATGAAGGCAAACAAATATTTTGTGTTTTGAGCTAAACATGGCCGCCTTTTGCGATGTGTTTCCTTGTAGACTGAACTTTAAATGTCACATACATTAAGTTACCCTAAGCAGTTTACAGTATTTGAATAATGATAGTAAATGCCATAACTTGTGTGTAGTTTGGTTACACTCAACACTTGCACATCTCTTATGATTCCCATGGACAAGAGTGATTATTTACGTGAACATATTTAACCAGTGAATCTTATGTTTATTGGACCGTGCATCATTGTGATAGTTGAAGAATAAAAGGCCAACTTGATGTTACTTGCTATTTTATTTCACTTATCATGTGCTCAACATGTATCGGACATTACTATGTCCATCATCAGGAGCTTGCGACTATTCTGTTGAATCACCACATTGGTCATATTGTTCTTGGTTCGATGTGTGTTGGAGAATCCGTGTGGTTGGGTTGGCTGAAGCCTGCAACACGGATACCACTCCAACCCAACCACACCGAATCTCCAACACACATCGAACCAAGAACAATACGACCAATGTGGTGATTCAACAGAATAGTCGCAAGCACCTGATGATGGACATATTAATGTCCGAAACATGTTGAGCACACAAGAAGTGAAATAAAATAGCAAGTGACATCAAGTTGGTCTTTTATTCTTCAAATATTTAACCAGGTTTTCTCTACCATGGAGACGCAGGAGATGGGAACTAAATTTTAAAACGTTACTTACACGTTTCTCGGGTTTTATGGGGCTAATATATAATGATATAATCCAAATTGCTCCTGTTTACAAAAGTGGGAATTGCGGCCCCTTTTTGATCCTGGAAGTTTCTTTCCCGAGGCTGTTGGAATGTGGTCGATAACCGAAATTATGAACTACTTAATTACATTCAAGTACAAACCTAAAACTACAGAACAGAAGCTTTTTAATGTATACCATGAAAGTTCAGTAATAATTACTTCAAGGATCTAAGAAACTGTAACCCCGTTATTGCACATTCAGGACCTTAATCATTCCTTTCGGTCACACTGGGAGCCTCAGGCCACCCTAATTCGCAATAATTTGGGAATCTTTGTATAAGTCGCCATTAAGTTAATGGGTTAGGTGTCTTGACTACAGAAATAAGTGTGTATCTGTTCGGTTAAGACGCTTTGTAAGGGTATAAATCGTAAAGGTTTTACTTCCTTACAGATACTTTTCGCTGTCTTAATGTATTTCAGCGCCGCTATTTTCAGGAACAGTTTGCTGTGTAATATTCTCTATTATTCTGATATCCCTCTATCTACGCTACACTGAGCGTGCGTAACGAGAAAAAAATTCAATCTGTGTTGCAAACGGGCGAGGCTGGCCGTCTTAAAAATTGTGTCCTATTTTCGGGATGTCATATGAAAATAATTTTTCGCAGTTAGTAAAATATTTCTCGCACAAGAATGCGTGGCAGACTCCGTACAAAAGTTACGGTGTTTCGGTTAGTATGGAGCTTAAAAGGAGAACAGACTGGAATGGACCACTCTCTTCATAGCAGGCTTGTTTTTTCATTTAATATCCTAAGTTACAATTTTTCGGTGATCTCTCCAGGTGTTTGAGACATCTGTGGATGGGCATGTAATATGTCTTGAAAGATAAAGACAAAACACTTGGCGTACGCAAGGCATAATGACTGCATTTATATCGCCACTCCCAGCTGCTTACCATGTTTTGTTGATGATATGCTCACCACCTTCGGCTGTGGATGGTTTTCAGCGGTGCCATATTTGTAGCTATTGGCCGCCCGTTTTAACCACACAGAAAATTGAGAATGATGTAAGATGTAGAAAATATTTGAAATGCAATATATATATATATATAAGTTTAAAAAATGTTATTGGAAAGACAGCAAGAATTCACTGGTATGGACCAGTGGTGAGTGCTTGTAAAGTCGTTAACGAATCTTCTTCTTTTCTAACGTGTAAATGAAGGAATGTTTGCTTTTGGAAGAGGATTCTGTTTTGTTAAAACAGAGAGCAAGGGAGCAATGAACGATATTAAGCATGAATATTAGGGAATGACCCAAATATACTTAATAAGACGTTTGACATTACGCCCGTCACAACCTTCACAACAGGGAAAACGGTCGTGAAAATATCGATGAAGATTTGTTGTCCCATCTGTAAAGGTTGTGATCAAAATAATTTTGTTCAATAGCCGTAACCGAAATAATATGAAACTTGAGGTCCCAGAGGACTTTTTTTATCTGCTCTGAATCCCATTTAAACCATCCGCTTTCGGTACATCATGTTTAGACTTATGATCCGTAAGATAACATATTGGGTCGCGACCTTTCATTTGAGAATTCGTCCTCAAGAGAGTCTGTTATGAACAGAACATTTTGCAGTGAAACGTACTTAAAATTATGCTTTGACCTTACGTAGGATATGGTTACTTTAATGGCGTTGTAACAAAGTAAATCCTCCGCTAATTGGGAACAGTTCTTTAGCCGTCAACTTGTCTCGATATTTCTTGTTGTGACGATCTTAACAATGGCGTAACTGCGTCAGAAGTCTCCTCGACAGTGTCATTTGTGTTCAAAATTTATGATTCGAAAGACGGAATACCTGTGTGTATCTGGTCTTCCAACGATTCGATGTGTAACGTCTTCTATAGTTATCCGAATAACATAATACCTTGAATGCTCTGACATTCATTTCTCATGTACGCGACATATTTCGGCCGACAATTTCGGCCAGTCGGGCGATATTACAACAACATAAAAGGTCTAGTCAAATTCAACGTTTCTTTCCCTACGCTTGTGTTACTTCATAAATATTTATGTATGTCCCGACAGTTTAATCGCTACATGACGGAACTGCTCAGAAATAGATGTACATTGTTACATAAATTAATATCATAACATTGTTACATTGTTTATTCAGATTGCAATAACCTTCCTCATTGCGACACAGTCCTAGCTGATGATTCGGTTTTCATTAGAAATTTGTCGACGTGAAGATACATGTTGAGTGCATAATCTCACGGAACCGTTTTTAAAATACTCATATGCTTTACGTGGTTACGTGCTGGTTAATCGAGGAAACGTTGTTCGGTTACCCGCAGGGACAAGAAATTTGTTTCTTTTCCGAAGGGAAAAGAAGGGCTGTGGGGTGTACACATCCTGCTACGCAGTGAGGACTGGTTAGTCCCCGTAGGTAAAGTGGCAGGATCGTGAAGCTGCAGACTTCTTTCCGTCTTGTGCCCAGATTAAGTATTAGTGGAGATAAAACATATGCAGTGCAGTATATATGGACCATTTCCTCTAATGGATAACGCAGGTTTTGAAAGACACACATTGTATGAACTTGTAAATCTCACAGTCTTGCATGTGTGTGTGTGTGTGTGTGTGTGTGTGTGAAAGACAAAATTTTCTGGAGGGTAATGCTATATTTTTGGGGCATTATCAAAGAAATTTGCAAAATATTAATATTTTATTTGCGCTGTCTGCTTGCCACTTTGTTTGCCGTGCTCACGTAAGAATTCAAGAACGACTGGACGGATTCTCGTTACATTCTATATTGGATAGACCAAAAAACATTGTAATTTTTGGTAAATTCGGAAAATAATAACGGAAACATGACATGAAATGTCACACGTGTTTTTGCTTGGATCTAGAGGTATGTGTATGTGCCATGCCATGATTTCGGACTTAGGTGGCCGACCTCTAACTGTGGATTTCCGGGTTTGATCCCGAAACAGCCCATGTGGAACTTGTGTTGGATATAATTATGATGTATAGGATTTTCTCTGATTAATTACGTTTTTCACTGTCAGGATCAATACACTTCGTTCATCTAACACCGACATTATATAATCTGAAAAATTAATACCGTAGATAAAGGAGTTGTTGATGAAAATTCGTCTTCTGAAATATGATGTAACATTGATTAGTAATTTGTTGCCTACGTTTCGGAGTTGGTTCTTCCCTCCGTCTTCAGGGTAGTAGAAGAAGAAATTGCTACTTGCATTATGTGAGAAAAGAGCGGGTTTGGTGTTAGCCCAAGCGAACCAACGCAAATCTCTTTCCTTATGGGCTAGCAATGTCTAACCCCGGCAATTATCTGTTCCTCAGTTACCTTGAAGATGGAGACAACAAGATCTTGCGAAACGTGTGTAACAAATTATCAGTCATTACGGTGTCACTTCCTAGAAGACCATGTTCTTCAACATACTTCTTTGTTGCTGTCTCGATAAATATTTTTGGAGGAAAAACTTTTTCGGGCGCAGGCTACTTACTCGGAACTAAACATGCATTTTATGACCACAGTACTTTTCGGTTTGTCTTTGGGTTTTCGAGATAAATTACAAACTTAGCAAATACACCTCATTGTTTTAAGTTTGTGAACATTTCATAGCTTGAAGGTTTTTTCTGAACGGCACAACGTTATAATTAGAGTTGTTATCCTTCGTTTCCTTGCTCGGTTCATGTTAATACGTTTTAGTTCGAAACCAATGTATGACTCAGCACTTTTAATCACATTTCAACGGCACTTCTATACTATTTATGTTCCGGTCTTTGTTAGGTAAACAATTTATTACCTATCTGTCGATTTCTATTATAATTTGCTGTGCATTTTTGTCTATGATCTGTGCTATCTATTAATTTTCTCAATATGGACACTTGTGGTTACAAGACATGAAAGTTCACCGTCTTTCATCTACCACTTACGAGCTTCCATATAGTTCTCATGTTCTAATGATCTGTTAAAATGCTTGTTGTGATTAAATTACCAACATGAGGATACTTGAAATCGTACAATCGACTATAGTCCATGTCATATAGATCACATATTTCTTTTCCTTTCTCTCATCTGATTACAAATGTAATTCAGTACAGCATCTAATTTACAGATACAGACGACCGTGTTGCTATGCACCTCAGACTGTCCAGGAGTTTTTGTGCAAAGTAGATTTTAAACTCAGATCATGAAGAGAGAATGCTTTCATTTTAGTGAGACAGGTCCATCCATCTTTGCCAGGGGTGAACAGTTACGTTTATTCTAGCAATCACCGAACATCACAGTGCAATGGCTAATGCTCTTTCGTATTTCAGGAGGTCCCAAGTTAATATGTGTGTCCTGAGTCTTACCTTGAGTGAGGGAATTTGCTTTTTCTCCCAAAACTTACACGTAAATTGGGGGATTCAAATCACATGGGTTGCAACTAACACCTCTCAGGTCCTCAGCTAATTGTTCGCCGATCATCCAACCACTATGCAATATGTAGTTTGAGCAACTGGAATTGGCGTTGAATACATAATAAACAATGACTAATAAAAATGAAATAATTTGGAGTGATTTGAAATCTGGTTAACCTGAAAAGTTTTTGAAGAAAGACAGAAAAAGGAAAAGCCGAAGAAGACTTAAGCACCTACTGGGTTGTCATAAGGAAAAGAGAAGATACTGGAATTTTAAAGAGGAAGCACTTTATCAGACTCTCTGGAGACGTCGCTTCATAAGAGTTATGAATCTGTCGCAAGAGGGGATACGCAATGAAATGGTGTCCTGGGGATACTGAAACAAGCCTTGAACCGTGTCTGCATTGGCTTTCATTCGACTTTCTCACGTCAGTTTTTAGTTAAGGAAAACGAAAAATAATCACTGTGATCTAAACTCCCATTTTCATAAGCATTTCGATTTCAGTGTATACTGCCATACTTTCCGTATACTTGCTACTTACGTGTAAGGGAAATTGAGCACTGGAATAAGCACTATGTGCATTTCCAAGCTACATTAAGACGTATCTATGCCTAGACTAAAATCAATCCCAACCACGATTAATTGTATATTTTGGGAATCACGCCCAGTGAACTCTTAATAATTAAAGTTAATTTTTGTAAATTTTAGATAATAGCGATAGTACATAACTATAGAATATAGTGTCAATATTTTAATAAATTTCTGAATAAACCAGCATATAAAAACTTTGAAAGAATCCGGCCAAATAATTTTGGTTCTTTCAGATTAGTTTTCAGGGATAATAATTCGTGGTTTTGCAACACTACAAACTGTACCTTCCTAGTGAAATGTACTTAATCAAAATACAATATCAAAATATAAACTTTTGAATATCACAGTGTAGTAAGTTTTTCTCACCCCGATGTAAGATTATACACAAGTTTTAAAATCTTCGCTAAACCGCTCTACAAATGTTGGAAGACTTGCATGAAACATATGTCATATGTGATGGCGGATTTACAGGGAAGATTGTTCATTACGACTGGCAAGTGTTTTGTGACGTGACCTGCCGAAGAGTCAGTTTGTCACTAGTAAATTAAGTTGGCAGTTAAGCTTATTGGAATTACGGACTATTGAAGTTTGCGTGGATAGGCCTACACGTATTTGTTGAGGGGAGGAGAGAGTGATTTCGAGTTCCTGAGTACGAATTGTGCTGAAGCACGTAATTCGAAAAAGTGGAAAAAGGTTTGTGACTGTAGGAGTGTAAATTGAATTTAGAGTTGTTAATGATAGGCAGCTGATAGGCTAGGTTAATAGTATTTAAATACGTTTTGTTTCACAATGTTGCTATTGACTGAGATCATGTAACGTCGAATGATAGATGTTTGTCGCAATAAATAGGTAGAGCCTTAGAAAGGAAACCATAGTGCCTCGACTTGTGGTACTACCGCGAAAATTGCTTGGAGGGGCTGAAGAATATTTTCAAAGTCAATCACGATGTCCGAGCTCTGTACCTAAATTGAAACTCCTTACCCATTAAATATGGAAAAGGAGGGCCACCCAACTGCCACGTGCGGAAGGAAAATGTTTCAAGAAATTATAATGATTTCCGGAAATAACTCATAAAACATTTTGCCCTTTTACAAAGATATCAAGCCCTCTATTAATACTTATATTTTTGTAATATTTGTTTGTGGAAGATTATTACATAGTTGATATTATCAACGATATATTTGTCAGTAATGAATGACTGGAATTTGTACACGCGGTTGCCATGTTTGTATTTGTCAGTTTATAATATTTTGTACATAATTCATATATCTTGTAATCCACATCCAGATCAGATTTTGCATACCCATTTCCTCTAGTCCATTAGGACCATGAAACCAATGGCGTAATGTAGTTTTTGTATTACATTTTACAAAAATATTATGTTTGCAAATGTTGCAAATTTGTCCGAGATATTTCATCATTCATCAATTCGGGTCTCTGCAGTAAGTGAGTGGATGCAGTGTCGCTCTCCAGTTCGGTGTGGTGGACAATGTTGCATTCAGACTGGTTCTTCGGGGAATTCCTCCATTTTATTTTGTACTTATCATTTCACCAATACTTCATATTTATACATGTATTCATTCCTTTACCATGTGTAGTCTGGAATCTGACAGTGTTGCTAAGAAAGTTAGGAAAATGTCTTGATAGAATTACAAGAAAACATCAGAAGTAATACTGACAAATATGCAAGCTAGGAATCTGTGCAACAAGCAGACATGTTAGTGAATTCTGTTGGCAACTGCTTGTCGTAGTTTCAAACGAAATGCGTTCACCGTCATAACTTTGGTGTCGAGCCGTTAATTTACCATAAAAAATAATCACCCGGCACGACAATGTTAAAAAAGAAAATCCTCCAGCTGGAAAGTATAAAAGATCGCAACGAACCGACAGTCCATTATTTCAGTGCAATTAACTGTAATTGTAACCACAGGATAAGAAGGGAAGCGTCGTTTTTTCGCCCGGATTTTTCTAAGGTGTTCTCAAATTGGCGCAAAGTGGTTCGTTTAGCACAGTAGTGATTATAATCTCAAGTTCTTCAAAAACAGTAACTAGACCTACGAATGCTTCAACGTTAAATATCTCTGCATTTTGGCCATACATTTTAATTCCATTTCCCGTGACCGAAAATGCAGCGATTTGTTTTTCTCTGTAATAGAGACGCAATGCTGTTTTGTGTCAGGTAGGAACTAAATTTTTAGTTACTCTATTATTCAGCGATGCGTCAGGGTTTTAACGGACTGAAGGCTTCTGATTGCAACTGTTTCTTGTTACCAGCTATGGCAAGCACAGTGGGAAACTCTAGTTTATGTACTGAAACAAATTCCCTGTGGAGATGATGGAGTGAAGATAGAATACCAAGTGTTAGAGAGCTTAGACCGTCAGGTAGCTGTTACACTGCCTTGATAGACGACTTGTGAAGCTGATAAATATTTAACAACACTGTTTTAACAAATAATTAAATTGATCAATTACGCTAGCTAAACGAGAGTGGAAAGTTTTCCTTCATCTTGGAGTATAATATTTTCCAGAATTCCTAGGGGTAGATGGGACGATAATATAGTAATTTCGGGAGAGACACCGCTGCGGGAGAGACTCCACATTTGTAGTTCGGTGGGTTCTGTCAATCCCCTGCAGGTGGTAGCTCATGTGTTTGTTCCGTGAGTCTAGAGAAGTATTGTGAATGAACGTAGTAAATATGGGTGCTATTTTCCAAGAATTATGACTCATTTTGTGTGGTGAGTTTACTAATTTTAAGCTAGAACTTTTTTGTAGTGCTAATTAAATGTGGCTTAATTAGTTGCAATCCAAGTAACTATGCAGTTACCATACATTACAGGTTTCTAGCTTTGTTGACCTTGTTTTACACCACGTAGCTGCCATCTCATTCATTCCTTTCGGCAAGTGGTGGGGGGGGGGGGGGGTTGGGACGTTTTTCCCCGCACTCGGGGGAGGGGCTCGCCATTAAGAGCATTCAGATCCCCTGGAAACTTTTTCTAC
>Ga0123354_10013550_pt1 | contig 12660 bp, 5 predicted proteins | sample TergutLab28metaG_2_FD_97872 | JGI IMG/M metagenome (GOLD analysis project Ga0123354, IMG submission 97872) | Labiotermes labralis P4 segment gut microbial communities from Petit-Saut dam, French Guiana - Lab288 P4 | ecosystem: Host-associated > Arthropoda: Insects > Digestive system > Gut ... | reverse complement strand
TTGCAGAAACACACTCACTCAGAGCCACACACGACACACAATATAGGTATAACACTTACCACTAGATAAATAAATTAACACATAAACCTCTATCATTACGGCACATTACAGCCTACACAATAATGCACCAAGTAGTCGCAAGCTCCTGAAGATGGATGTATTAACATCCGAAACATGATGAGCAGTAGATAATAAAGCAAGTGTCATCAAGTTGGTCAACCTTTATTCAAATATCAAGATGATGCACAGTCCAATACGCATAAGAATATAATATCGTTTATTTATGAATTTATTATAGATGCTCAAGCATTAAATGCCCAGGGCTCACAACACATCTACCCTATATTCGCAAATAACGTTAAGGTACGTGGGCCTCGACACAGAAAGAAACACAGTGGTGCATCGTGGATTTAGCTGGTACGTCCCGTTCACCAGAATTTCTTCCCGTGTACCGTCTGTGTCACGCGACGTCAGCCGGTAACCCAGTTGCTTCGCACAAGTAACACAAGCTGCCGCTATATGCACTTCATGATGCAGCTATTGTATGACAGTGGAAGAACGGAACATTAATTTTGGCAACCTGCCATCTACAGTGAAAGATGCGAATGTCTAACGGCTGACCTTAGCACAAAATGGCTAGGAATTTGCAAGAAGATGGAAGTCTTCTTTTACTGCTTGGACTTTGAAGTTGGGACGGATAAGAAGTGCTGAAACATCGATAAACAGCTAACAAGACACTGCGTAACATCCTGGAAGATCTGAGGCCTTAACAAGGGGTATTGCCTTATTTCCTTTTCACGGTTGTCATGAATAAACACACGTTTACTTACTCTTAAAAAAAATTCGAACTTCCGGTCAGATTTTCTGTAGTTGACGGATTTCACTGCTTTGCTCTTAATTAACAAGGGAGACAACTTAGGTATAACGTAACATTCAGGCGCGTTGGTTTAACCATTGTTGCAGTGGAAAGGCAACGAGTATTGCATAGTCTGGGTGTGTGTTTGTAGCTTTAGTTATCCAGCACGCAATGCGCATACCCCATGTTGTCTTCTGTGGTTTGCCCCACTCTATAATATTTTTCCACATTATCCCATAAACTGCACGACTTTAGGAAAATGCGTGTTTTGATTTTCTCTACAAGGTTTATCTGAAACATTTCTCATGCTAAGAAGATTTCAGCGAGTTATTGTCATAAATGTACACAGGACTTCATGGAAAGTGCCCGTTATTCTTGTTCGATTTGAATCAAACCGAAATTTTCTCGACAGATTTGCGAAAAATACTCAAATACAAAATTTCATACAAATCCGTCCCGTAGGAGCCGATTTCCATGCGGACAGACAGACATGACGAAACTAATTGTCGCTTTTCGCAAATTTGCGACCGCACCTAAAAACAGCCTAACTTTGTACTGCCAAGAAGTCACACGATAAGTAAATAAGCCGAAAACGTACACTCGTAAATATAGAATACCTTTCCTCAGTATGACGTATTTTTTTATTGATATCAACTTACATCCCCAGTTTTTATGAGACGTCTTATTTGTAAATCCTTTATGACTCATTGCATTTTTCTCTTGATCTATAAGCAACAGGCTCAGCTAAGAAGCTTGCAACAGACTGTGGGCGGGGTACTGGCGTTTGGCCATGTCTTGCCGGTCACTTTACAGAGCTTACTGCAGTGTCAATATATATATGACAGCTCCCTGTAAGCTTCTGCGACCACTATTTTTTTCCAGAGTCCGGGTGGTAAAGTGATTCAAAATCATCTCTTGTTTGTTGAACAGGTTACGTCCCACGTTCGAGTAACATATAATTGCAACGTACGCAAAAACCAGGACATGTTGAACTAGATGATATTAAGACATGTCGTTAGGCTGATGTTCCTTGCGGCCAGACTCTTTACTAACTGAACGGTTCTAATGGGAAACATCAGTGTCTTGCCAAAGGATGGGGGATTGTAACTTAATTTAGTTCGTAAATTGGATTATGCGATGCTATGATGTGATATTTCTGAACTGTTTTCATTTCGGTGTGATGGTAATTATCACTTTGTGATACTTCATCCAACAGAGCTATATTTGCCTAAGAAAACGTGTTTAATAATCACTACTACATTCCTCAAACTACACCAAACTTAACTGACACTTAAATCTGAAGAGTACATAACCAAGATTCCATTCTGAAGGAGTGTAACAGTAGCTGAGGGCAGATGAAAATATCAGTCTTAACTGACTTCCTAGAGAAATGCAGATGGTCAAGGTGATGAACTCTCCATTTTGACCCCATTTTTATTATTTTGTAAGTGAATAATATAAAGCTCTATATCTACCTTAATAACTTTTACACCATTTGAAGTTATTCCGTGAAAGTTTGTACGAACAACCTACCACTATTGTTCACCCCACTTTGACACAAATTCTTTTCCTGTTACACACGATGGTGATGATGATGATGATGATGATGATGGTGGTGGTGTAAATGATGATGATGATTATGACAATAATAATAATAATAATAATAATAATAATAATAATATAGCACCCATACAAACTCTGAGATGTAAGCAGCGTTAGCAGTATCTAAGGTTGGATCCGGAAAATTTGTGTATACATTGAGCAGAAAAATATGCAATTAATATTGAAGTTTTAAAACAAAGAGACAAATATGTGTATACCGCATATAGTAACATTAACACACTCCATATTTTTCCATTTATTTATTACACATTATTGTGAGTTTGTAGGCAATTATTTAGAATCGTAGATGGGGTCTGTGAGCACTTTTACTCGGAATCCTGCATTGAATTCAAGTAATTTCCTGGTTCCACTAAGTCGCAGGCACTTCCAGTCTAGATGTAGGATGCAAATAAAGAAGCCTATAGGCCACCCATAGGATTACAACTAAAGTGCCTACAAACTCAAATTTTTTACTATTTTAGCATAAACCAAGCCGGTCCCACTGGACGAACGGTCTAAGGCGTAGGTCTACGGCCGATCGTCTGCTGAGATTGTGGGTTCGAATCCTACCGGGACATGGCTGTCTGTCTGTTGTGTCGTGTGTTGTCAGGTAGGTCTCAGCGAAGAGCTGATCTCTCGTCCAGAGGAGTCCTACCAACTGCGGTGCGTCGTTGTGTGTGATCTAGAAACCTCGTGAATGAGGAGGCCCTGGCCTGCTGGGGGGCTGTCGCTCTCCCCCCCCCCAAAAGTATACACCAAACCCAGCGACACTCAACGGCTCGTATATTGTAAATATTATATTTATTTCAGTTAATATTCACGCTAGAATCGTAACCTTATGAAATCCGGGATCTCAAATTAATAAATTGTTGTTGTAGTTTTCAACTTGTTACTTTCTTCTAGGGCCTGTCTATTTATTTTTGCCGGAAAATGTAGGTGATTTTTAAACCTACTAAAAACGTACGTTGAGTTTGACGGAGTAAATGTTGGCTCCATTTTGATACTCAAAACACAATGGGGATGAATCACTTTAAAATAAACATGGTAGATTTTTATTCCAGTAAACGACAATAATCAAGCATATTAACAATAAATAACGTCAAAGTCGATTCAACCAAAACTTCTTTGTTTATTAATTTTTCGTTTGTCCTGCTTCAGTAAACACTAATTTTGCAGAGTCGACAGTGAAGCTGCCTTAACAATAGTAAGGACACTTAACTGATCAGTCATTCGACTAGTTAAAGACAGGAAATTGGAGAATGGCGAAGCTCTGTACCCCTTAAGACTTTGGACCCGCTGTGCTCCGTTAAGGTATCAGTTTCATGGACTCAGTGTTCTGAATTGCAACTAATGGCATTAGCGGAAGATGGGGATCACGATTCATCGGGGTCGATGATCTCAATCGCAATCCGAGAACAATGCCCCGATGAATAATGGACCAGAATGTCCGTAGCGCCACAGAATTCAGAGTTCATAATGGAGAATCTGCTTGTCACATGTCGCGGGCAATCGATGATCCGTGCAAATTATAATTTTATAGGCCTGTACCAATTATAAGGTCTGTTACTAAGGGCTATAGCACTGTATTATTATAAGGGTTTGGGATCTTGGACAGTTGTAGGAAGTGGTCTTCCAAATTTCATGGTCACAAAATTGATCAAAATCCGAAAGCTGAAACATTCTGTACCTGGCCAGGGTCCGTATTTCAAATCTCGGACTACACATCAAGAAGAGGAGAAGATAAATTGGTCGTCCGGCCATTAGCCAGGTTGAATTGAAAAGGAAAGAGGATTTCTTTATTCAGTTTTTGGAGTGTGTGCAGAGGTTTAGCAGATGAAACATCCAATTGTTCTCCGGACTCAAGAGTAGCCGGTTATTAAGTGTAGTAGAGGTCTAACACACTTCATTTCCATAAAAGACAAATCCTCTTTCTTGCGATAATGGTAGGTGAAAAATATATTTTCAGGTGAGCCTGCCTGCAGGCTACCCGTTTCCTTGAGAATGGGAGAGACAAGCCAGAACACACTCAAGCGTGAGACTTCCTAGAACAGTGTTTCTCAATCTTTGTAAGACCGCGGCCCGGTAAATTCTTTTTCCAACAGATTTACTCGTCAGTACGTTTCCAATTTTTTTTAAGTTCTTATATTAAACGAACATAAGTATTAATAATTAATTATGGCATAATCATAAAGAGTATTAGTACAAATATGTATACGGTGGGGCATGTTGACAAATATAAAATTACGTTTAAATTAGTTATCAATTCCAGGAGAACCTCTCGCGTCCCGGTATAATTGATGCCAGGACCCGGTACCGGGCCGCGGCCCGGCGGTTGAGAAACACTATCCTAGAGGACAGAGGTAAGGGAATAAGCAGAGCTGTGAAGTTATTGTAAGGGCAAATGTATCTTGGTCGGTCTTAAGTTTATATGTTTGTGTGTAAGATCTCAATAAATGAGGGGAGTTTAATAGTGTATAATTACTAACAACGATCAACCACAGCGGCTCCTATCCCTCCTTACGTTCCTTGGGATGGATTCATGCTTACCAACGGGTGTACGAAGTATTGTAACCGAGAGTCGGGCAGTGTAAGGCGGACAGTTACAACTCCATGAAAAAAGCTGAATTCGTCAAATACTGAAATACAACTGCTGGATCAGACATGTATTCCCCACAAAATGTCAGGATAAATCAGGCGCTAAACCCATATGACCCGGCTTACAAACAGGAATGTTGCACTAAGATGAAGTATTAACCTATCCACATTTCCCGTGACATGCGACAGCATTTAGGGGAAAACAATAAGTTCACAAGTTCCTGTCAGGTCTTCTTCTTCTGGTTATTAGAGTCAGTTGTAATTGATTACCTGTTTAAGTAGATTCACTGAGGAGAAATGTCACCGCAAACCTTTCTCAATATCTCGAAAACAAAACTTGTTTTAACCGAAAAGGTGACTTCAAAAAACAAGAATTCTTTTTGAATTCTATATTTAAGTGAGATAAAACGTTTAATGACCTGTCAGAAGCCGACTAAATGCACAGTTTATTATTCTTTTAGCTCTGAGGGACAGTAATTTAATAGACACCGTATAGCGTACTTCGGAATTCACATGCCTGACGAGAATAAAAACTGACTGGATGTCAAGAACAATACGACTTTGCACAAACAATAGACAAGCCTCAGGGTGAATTAATGTCCTTAAATTGCTGACTCCTCACTCCTATGAAGGTTTATTTAGTTTGGTCTCTCTCTCTCTCTCTCTCTCTCTCAGCAGTCCTTTCAGCCAATGACATTTCTTTTATTAAACAATTTTGTTTCAGAAGATTGTCTGTTAGCCTGTGTCTGACCGCGGCCCAATATCAACAAAGCTCGCGGCGAACTCGTGCCTATGAAGTACTGTGTACACAGCTCAACAACGACGATATACAGAGAGACTTTCGTTTCGCTAACAAAAATTGCGGTAGCCGCTTGCATTTGTGCTGTGGTTTATCTTACCGTGTCCTCAGTACCGCAGACAGCACATCCCATTCCATAATGACCGTCTGACGATGAACTGCAGAGATCTTGAAAGAAGCAGTCGTGATGTAATCGTGAAAATATCCTGTTGCTTGAGGCGACTGAGAAAAACCACGAGAAACTCTGGATGGTCCATTTATGGAAATATAAGCAAACTGGGCATTTCCGAAGTACAGAGTGTACGAAAAAGAATGGTGAGGTTTGGACAGCAATAATTTAGGAAATGATATAGACAAACAGAAAATTAAAATCACGAAATTACGTTAGGTCACGTACTTCGTAACGTGCCTTAGGAAGTTGCTACACGTAGACTGTCAGCGGCAGTGTATGGCCCCAGCCATATCGCACTTCTTTCCATACATCCTATAGCAAATAACTTGATACATGTTCGGTGGCTTCTTGGACTCTGTCTTTCAAATCCGCCAGATTTCGAATTTTTACCGTGCAGACACATTTGTTTACAGAATTCCAAAATACGAAATCAAGATGTGTCAAATTGGGGCTCCTTAGTGGTAATGGTATCGAACCTTCTCTGCCAAACCATTTTCCAATAAATTATCATAGGAAACTAAATTTCTGGTGCCCGTCTTTGAAACTGTGTGAGTGGGAGAATATGAAGGTGCCCTAACTAATGTTATCCCTCTTGTATATTCCCAGATACAGTCCTCGTAACATCCATCATTCCTTTTTGACATCCTGCCTAAGTCTACGTGCAACAACCGAAGCAATCTGCTCGATTAGATTGATTTAAGGCCTGCCGAACCGCCTATACTATTGAGTAATAGATACGTGATCAGGCCTATGTAAATTAAAGATAAATACATTTTATGTGAGGTACATGTAGAATAAGGATTCCTTGAGCCTTTTTCAGGGGTGCTACAACATGTGGCTTACAGTTGTATTAAAGCTAATAGGCAAACATTGGTAGGCCATAAAACACGTAAAATTAAAGATGATGCTTTATAATGTTTTTGAAATACTATAGAGGAATAAAAGTTGCGTTTATTCCGTGACCTGTTCTTGGAAATATATAAATGAAAATTGAACACAAAATATAGGTAATAAAGGCACACGCGTTTTTGAAACGTGGAAAATTTCAAATTTATTTTTTTTGGAGGGGGGAGGGAGTAGTAACAGTAAATGCACATTTATAAAGAAAGTTCACTGTGCACACTATATCATCGCTTACCAATCTGGACCACAATTCTCCGCCTGTATCTTCCATGTATATAATTCCATACGACTGTACTACATTCAACAATTGCAGCACTTCTATTATCTTATACTTTTGGACATTTTACTATTTAAACAGTTAATTTGAACAAAAACCTACGTGAGTTTCAAATTTGGAGTGATTTCGACACGTTATAATTGTACCTATATTCTTGCTCTCATCAGGTACAATGGGTACCGGGTCTTTCGCTGGGTAAAGCGGCCGGGGTGTGGCGTTGACCACCCCCCCCCCAATTTAGCGCCGAGGTTACAGAAAGAGTAGAGCTATACCTCTACTTCCCCTCTCGACCTTCGTGGCCTGTTATAGGGTGAATTTTATCTTTACCTTTATTCTGGTTTTCATCACCCTGAAGATGGCAACATGAATGGCTGAAATATGTCTTTGATTACTACGTAATAAATTACATCCATCAATCCAAGTGCACTTCTTGGTTCCTTTAAACAATTTTATAAATTTTATTCATGCACGGAATAATGGAACCTATTAAACTGATAAAAATCATAATTCCACCGTTTTACATACAGGAGTGCCTCCTCCTCTCCTACTCCAAAAGCAGAATAAAGAGAAACGACTTTTAAAATAGAGCGCTGAATGGAATATTTCGAGCTGAGAAGGTGGAGTGACCAAGACTGGATGACACTGCGTGAAGAAAATTTCCATAATTTGTAATCTCCATAAGAATTTGGCTCACCAAAGGAAGGGGACAGGAGGGACACAGCGTGAAGGATATAAGGAGAGGTGCAAAGAATGCTTTATCGGGATACCTAAGGGCCAAAAACCATTTGGGAGACCTGGCAAGAGGCGGGAGGATTATATTAAACTGAATCTAACGAAATGTGTAAGGATGTGGAACGAATTCTCGTAAATCATGACAGCTGTCTGTGAAAGGTTTTTGTGAGTAAGGTAAAGAAACTTTTGGGTTCCATATAAGCAGAAGAATTTAGTGGCTAGCTCAGTGAATGTCGCTGTCCCCCGCAGAAATATGTTCCACTAAACTCAATATTTGAATTTCAAGTTGGCATCTCACTGTGGAGGCAGTGGTTCAGTCCCGGATCACATTATGAGCGATTCGTGGTGGATCAAGTGGAATGGCTAAGACTTTTCTACGAGTACAGACACTGTTCGACTTAGGCAATATCAAGAAAGGCAGTTTCAGTCTTACACGATTTTTAAAAATTACAAAATGCAATAGTATTTTTGTAATGCGCGCAACGAGAAGAAGGTGACGGAAGAATGCTGTTGGGCGATAACATAGGCGAGAGGGTGGTCATGCTTCGGTCGATCAGGTTTCATTGTCTTGGAATTTGGATTTTAGTTGGACATGTTTGAATATAAATAAAAGTTTGACTTGCGCGGACCTTCTTAAACGTAACATTTGTGTAAGTCGGAAAGTGTTTTAACTGTCTTTCCCATCTCAGTATCTTCCCACCAACGCTGCTTCCTCCCATTTAGTCCACTGACCACGTAAGCTATACAAACTGACAGCAGAGTTAATATGAAATACGTTCCGTCTCTCTCACCCATTACAGAGAGTAATTATAAAAGAAGGGTAAAGGTAAAATGTTCCAGTTACAGGCCCGGTGTGGCTCAGATGGTGGGTAGAGGTATAGCTCTACTCTTCCATGACCGCGGCACTAGAACAGGGTGACTGGTCAGCAGCACGCCCCGGCCGCACTTTACTCCCGGGAAAGACCCGGTACCCATTTTAAAGGAGGATGGTTGGGCCCCAGGGCCGGTCTGGACGGGTAGAAAATCTCGTCCCCACCGGGATTCGATCCCGGACCGTCCAGCCCGTAGTCAGTCGCTATACCGGCTGAGCTACCGGGCCACACAGAGAGTAATTATAGTACTTAATTATAAAGACAAATGTGCTCGAAGTTTCTTTTCTGTGGTGCTACGGCCCAACTCGTGCATAAACCATCTCATTTTGAGATTTATAGATCACACACAACTAGACATACACACACACACACACAAACACACGGGTAGGACGCCTCTGGACAAGTGATCAGCTCGTCGCAGAAGCCGCTACCTACACAACACACAACAAGCATAATAGACGAACATCGACGCCCTCATCGGGATTCGAGGCCACAATCCCAGCAATCCAGAAACTGCAGACCTAGGTGTCATAAAGACTGTCTCATAAACTGTCTTGTATAAAGCAGTGGATGTTTTGTTTTACGGAAGGCAATGTAGTAAAATTCCGAAGGCTTACCAACCCTTTGGTATTTAAACAAGAAATGAATCAAAATTCCATAGCAGTGGGATAGCGTGAAGATTTAAATATCATCCAACAGATTCTGGGCGCCTCTCCTTGACAGCAGATGAGATATCAATGGCAGGGAAACGGGCGGCCAGTGCGACAATGGCTTCTGTTTGATATGCACGTGACGGCGACAATAGCAGGCAGCGTGCCTTCATTTGACACACGGGCGGGGGGCAACTACGTAACCGCATGCCGCCATTACGTTTTCAGCAACATCATTCCGCCCATTGAATTTGGTGGATTCCCTACAGCCGCTGTGCTAAATGATTTCTATGCGGTTACAGCTTCAGTAAGGGATGTGAGGAATAAATGGTAAAGGGAAATTTCACCCTACAAGAGGTCACGAAGGCCTAAAGAGGGAGTAAAGGTATAGCTCTACTTTTCTTTAACCTCGGCGCTAGATGGTGGTGAGTGGTCAACGCCACGCTCCGGTCGCTTTACCCCCGACAATGAGACCTGGTATCCATTATATAGAAGGCTGGGTAGGCTCCAACGGACCGTCTGGAAGGGTGTGGAAAATCTCGCCCCCCCCCACCGAGACTCGATCCCCGGACCGTCCAGGCCATAGTGAGTCGCTATACCGACTTCGCTGTCTCGACCCATAGAATGTAATGATTTCGAAGCAGAATGCCGAAAGCTGTTTGCTCCATATACTAGTATTTCTAGGTGTACTTATATACAGGGTACAGCAATAGTATGATGACTTTCAGATCGCTGTTTCGATGAACTGAACTGAGTATAACAAACAAAGAAATTAAGGAGTATTAGCAATAAAATATCAATTAATTTATGATTGTTTATTCTTTAACAATTACATCTCCTAATTAGTCTTCCTGGCATTTGTTCCTGTAATTGTGATCAGAAGTTAACTGTAACTTTGCTCTAATTTCGACCGTAAAGTGCTCTTTCGCCACTTAAAGTGTCACAAAAGAATGTAATTATTTTCAGAACCCAGCTGGAAGTAAAATACTGTGACGTAGGAGGCAGGTTGTGAGCCTTTGTGAAGTTATATTTAACTTTCGAACAGGGCTTAGAAAAATGAATTTCATGTCACACAGACCACTTATGTTTTGTAATTTTTAAAAAGTAAAGAGCCTTTTTTTAATGGCATTTTAATAGTGACATTTCTCAATTTTTTTTTATTTATTTTCTTATATTCATCCTGACTCGCCAAAAACAGCGATCACTTTCCATCGCCGCATTCTGTAATTGCACTGTCGTCGAAATTCGAAATTTAGGGACTTTAGAAGTGAAATAGGCAGACACTTCGACTTCAGTAGTGTTCAGGGCCACATTTCATTAAGGTTTGTGAACAACGACATCATGAAGATAAATGTCAGCTTGCCAGTACCATGACTTGTATTAAAGGGAAAAAGGAAAATATCTCCACGGAGCAGATTCTTTCGTGAGAAGTTAATAAGCGATGGGCAGACCAGAAATTCTTGACCGTTTATGGGAGCCGAAGGTTCATTACAGTGTTTACAAAAGCCCGCTGGGTTCAGCCACAAGAACCTTATTTTAGAGAGCAGCGTGTAAACTGAAGGAGTGGAGGTAGGACAGGACGTATTCCTCATCTTACCGTCAGAAGAATATCAGTAGTTAGCTTCAAGTTCCAGCTGTTTTATTCCCGGGGATAAATAAGCAGGGTGCAACCCAGAGCAGGTCTTGATGCTTTGGATAGGAGTAAAGCGTCTTGCTGTTTAAGAAATGATTTTTACTTCCATATCGCATATCGCCCTCAGACTATTTCAATCAGTCAGACTATTTCAATCAATAGAAATTTAGCGGTAGCATAAGACAGTAACAATTTTTTAAACATTACAAGGTATTTAAGTGGCGATGTTTCAAAAATGATTACTGCCTAGTGCTACCCTGACAAGAAATGGCAGGGTTAGTTCACATCTTGCGACTTCCGATTTATAAACGGTCAAAAGAAAACTAATTTCTAATCGCCAGGAACATTAAAAATGTAGGATGACATATAAAAGTGAGCGTTTGATTGAAATATTTGTGTGCGTACCTTGTGCTATAGTTTGAAACATTTGGCCAACGGTTATCATTGACTGAAGTTCCCTTAGATCTAGTAAAATTTAGTCAGCAATCCATCCTCAGGGAGAACAAACAGTCAGCATACAAAAATTCTTCCATATACATGGCTATACAGAGCCACAGTCCACCTTACAATTTATTCTGTACATATCCCCGTATCTAATGCACGCAGTTATGGAGCCCTTCTCCCTTAGCAATTGCCTTGCATTACCAGTGTCTTTTTAATGAAGGGTTATTAGCAGAATTATTAATTACTATTCATTTGTGTACTAGGAGCTACGTATGTTTTTCATTATTCCTTGGAAGAAGTCCATAGACAAGATTTGTACAACTTATATCCATATAGTATATGATTTCTCTAATTGGCGTCTTCCACAAAAAAAAAAAAAAAGGCAAATTGACCAGCAGCTCCTTCCATTTTGCCCTCCCCTGTGTTCATGGCTTATGTTTTGTGCCAGGCTCTACTTCCAATATACATCCCTTTAAAGAATGTTCTTTAAATACAGTATTACCTAAATGCACGTGTGTGCGTACTTATGTCCATGAATACACATTAACATGCGCAGGCAATAAGGCATAATATTTTACTCTGACGTCATTGAAGCGTCTATCGTATAAAACTTTTTTTATTACGAAATTATGTCAATTTCTTTCGTTGCACTATGAAAGATGGACTTCATTTTGAAGGCTACATTTGTCAGTATTTGATACCAGTTGACTACTAATATAAGAAGGCTATTTGAGTGATACATGATGGTTAAAGGCCAAAAGTGTCTCTATTTTAGTAAGGTGTGCTGCTGGCATGGAACATGCACCAACAGTCAAACCACAGAGGTTTCTTTTGTCACCTTGAAGAGTGAAACAAGTCTAACAGCATTGCTTAACCAGAACCTCAGGTATTGCCTACGGGCAAACGACAGTTCAGAAAATGACATCTCCATTGTCACAACCAACAAAATAACAAGAGGCAAATAAAAAAGAAAGAAATCTGGTACAATAAATGAAGTTCATAAAAGGTAAAGTGATACCTTTACAGGCCCGGTGTGGCCCAGAGGGTGGGTAGAGGTATAACTCTACTCTTCCATGACCGCGGCACTAGAAGGGGGTGAGTGGTCAGCAGCACGCTCCGGCCGCA
>Ga0123354_10013548_pt1 | contig 12660 bp, 7 predicted proteins | sample TergutLab28metaG_2_FD_97872 | JGI IMG/M metagenome (GOLD analysis project Ga0123354, IMG submission 97872) | Labiotermes labralis P4 segment gut microbial communities from Petit-Saut dam, French Guiana - Lab288 P4 | ecosystem: Host-associated > Arthropoda: Insects > Digestive system > Gut ... | reverse complement strand
TTTTGCCTGTTGTTTTGTATGGGTGTGAAACTTGGTCGCTGACATTGCGGGAGGAAAGGAAGCTGAGGGTGTTTGAGAACATAGTGTTGAGGAGAATATTTGGACCTAGGAGGGACGAGGTAATGAGGGAATGGAGGAGATTGCATAATGATGAGCTAAATGATTTGTACTCCTCACCCAATAATGTGTGGGTGATAAAATCAAGAAGAATGAGACGGGCTGGGCATGTGGTGTGTATGGGTGAGGAGAGGGGGGTGTATAGGGTCTTGGTGGGGAAACTGGAGGGAAGGAGACCACTGGGGAGACCTAGGCGTAGATGGGTGGATATTAGGATGGATGTCCAGGAGGTGGGATGTGGGTATATGGAATGGATTGGGCTGGCCCAGGATAGAGATAGGTGGCGGACGCTTGTGAGTGCAGTAACGAACCTTCGGGTTCCGTGAAATGCGGGGAATTTCTTGACTAGCTGCAAACCAGTTAGCTTCTCAAGAAGGACTCTGCACCATGGAGTAAGTAAGTAAGTAATGTGGTGTGATGACCATGAGCTACCTATAAGGCAACTGGATTCACAGCGTTAGGAAGCCTTCAGTAGCGGTCTTAAACACATTTCACTGTAGCTGAGAAATATGCTATAATATGAGAAATTTTTCCCTGCACAATTAAAGTCATATTATTTGATTAGCTGCCTTCATTTCAAGCACCTCATACCAGGGATTGCTGAAAGCAGTAAATTTTAATGACTAATTACAATGCTGTGGCCATCTTATGGACACAACTTCAACTCACTATAAGCTGTGATAAAACTAAAAATGAGTGTTACATATTGACTTTTTAGTTTCTCATAACAGATCTACATGGCCACATATTGCTGATTTAACAGACTACCTTTTCTGCCAACTTCTTTGACACTGACCAGTCACTCAAAAATAGCACAAACACTGGTTCCTTCATTTCCTCCTCCAAACAGCATGTCAGTCACTGTGCTCTAACAAACCATTTATACAACATGTAATAATGACTTGCATATGACCCCACACAACAATCTGAAACGTAAGGCAGCGTTTTGATAAGTGAGAAGATGACGTGAACCAAGTTCTGAAATAGTGACAAAGTCATCATAAGGATACTGCCTAGAAACCTCTAGTTACACACACATACAAAACAAATAATCTGGCCTGTTTGGCTTTCACAGACAGCTAGTGAAGAAAGGTATGAATGATCATAATTATACAATACAGACCAATTAAGTGCACATTTCCTAAATTCATATTTTAATTTTTGATGTCTCCTACTTGTTTTGAACCCGAGGGTTCATCTCAGGCAGACAGTTATGGTACAGTATGTTTTACATGCATCAATGTAAGCAGTCTAGTAGGAAGATGAGTACAATCTCCTACTTACTAGAATATACTCTTCTACCTACTTGACTGCATATACTGACACATATAAAACGTACCGTACCATAATTGTATATACAACAGTCTTCCTTAGTATGAACCCTCGGGTTCAAAACATGCAGAATTAAAATATTAATGTAGGATATATGCATTTTTTTGGTTTATATTGTACAATTATATTACAATGCACTATGCAAAAACATAAAATAAAAAGAATGAATAATCACTATACTCTGGTCAGAGTATGAAGGAACACAGATTCTCTCTCACTTCTCTGCCTAGCAGCTACCTCCCCTCCCTCCATGTGTTTTCTGCTATTCCCACCTGTTTCACTCATATTCATGTTCTTTTTGTGTGTTCCTGATTTGTTACTGGTCCTAATGGAGAGGAAGTGTCAATGTAGTAGCAAGAGTAAGCAATTACTTCAGTTCCCATGATTTGCGTTTGTTCTTTGCGTGACCAGATTTACTCAAACGCTGAATATTCTTAAAAACCTTTGCTCTTGTTTGTAACACAATGTTCAGTTGCATTGTCTGCAACAGCAACAAGAACATGCCTCACATAATGGGGCCTGGAACTAATTCAATCTTCTACCTTTTAAAAACCATCAGCAGTTAATGTTCCAAAGAATGTTTTTTTTTTACCAAGCAATAAACATATATTAAATTCATACAAAAATTAAAGGTAAACCAGTCCTGTTATGGGCCTGGAGTGGCCCAGAGGGTTCCAGGAAGTTAAGGTTCCCAGATTTCTTGACAATGGCACAGGATGGTGGTAAGGTCGTCAGCCTTACGCACCGGCCGCCTTTACCCCCCAGGAAATTCTCCTGGTACTCATTTCTGTTAGAGGCTGAGTCGACCCCAGGGCCATAGTGCGATCAGAAGGATTATGTCAATGAAAAATTCCATGACACCACCTGGAATTGAACCAGCGACCTTCCAATTTGTAGCACAGCACCTTAACCACTGTGCTACTGTGGTCCCCCATACAAAAATTAACAGCAGATTAAATCTGAGTTCAGAATCTTCTGTCTTCCCACATACCTTCTGAACTGCAACTCTATGTGGTGTGAAACTTTGCATTCCACCCAGAGAGAGCAAGGCAGGGAAGTGTTGTACGATCAAAGGGCTAAGGAGTATATAGGTGTTTAGAAAATATGAAATACTCTGTCCCTACTATTGTTAGAGGGTTGAATTAAATAAGCTTGTGTTGGTCAGAAAATGCAGTTTGCATAGTGAACAAGAAGTGTAACGAAATCGGAACTTCAAACTTCAAGGGACTACGTGGGAAACTGGGACTAGATGAGAAAAATATATTTAAATGAATCTTAGAGAATAGCTATGAAGATGTGAAATGGATTTAATTTGCTCAGATAAAAGGTATATTTATGCCAATACACCACCTCTTAGGCACACATTGTGGCAGCTGTAAATCTCTTCAAACAGCTAGTGTCTTACCACAGAAGTCTACATGTATGTGTTTCGAATTATTTGGAATTATGAGTGTTTTGGCATGATAAAACACTTTCCTGACACTTTTAAGTGCTAAAATCACAAATCCCTTCCTGTATTGTAATGGACCGTGCTCAACATAATCACTGTACACTGGATCAGCACTGCAACAATCCATTTCTGTTAACAATACATACAGGCCTATCACTGCAAGGAAGTATCATCACTGAAACAATAAAGAATTGTTATCAGAAAGGCAGCTCAATGATAAAACCCTGCAGTCCTCAGTAATGTTTTTGTAATTTATACATCATCACCATGGCAGTGAAGCGATTTAGTCCACCTTACAATTTACATGGGGCAAATGACATGGTACAAAATTACAGAAAACTATTTACAAAAAGAATTTTTAGGAATAAGTATTTACAAGATATGGTGAGTGGTTGTAAATAAAAAATTCTAAAACCTAAAAGCTCTCCATTTCATACACAGATGTGTAGATTCACAATTTTCTTTTTCCTTCCTCTTAAGATACAGGTTTGGAACAATACATTAAAATACATCATGTATGTGCAGCGAGTTTTACTTCAAAATGGAAGCATTTCACTCAAGTTGCTGAGTGAAATGATTTATAACATATCTCTACCAGCGAGAGATCTCGACTCCTAATCTCTGATAGTCAGAAGGGTCTGCTGGAATGTCTCCAACCACATACCCTACTGGAACTTAGCAGAAGACCTGGGAACACTGCCATTAAATCCACCCAATACTTTGTACAAACATGTTTTTTAGTAAAATTCACACAGTATTGATATTCAAGATGTGGAAGTTACCCATTGACATGTCTCTCATACACTATTAAAGCTGTGAGTCTTTTCAAATAACTATGCTATGAAAAAATTGTATGCCAGTAACTTTTACCAACTTTGTGCTATGCTGCTACTGCAGCATATGTTGTCCAGCTGTTACATTCTCTGTACTGATATCATTAGCTCCATTTTAAAAAATGGCAACTATCCCTATACTATTAGATTTAAAATCATTTACACCTGGAAAATAAACTGTTAATCGCAAGTTAAAATCTGGCCACCAAACCTGCAGTACCAAATTTCAAATCCTCTGTTCCCAAAAAATGAAGGTGAATGACATTCTTCCCAAATAATATTAATGGTTTGAATTTTGGAGCAAATCCGATCATGCAAATATTTGATCTGTATTACACTCTTAACCTAGACTTGTTTCCATTTCCATGTTACTATAACTGATTTCTAGAATTTTGTAGTAGGTCCAGTGAAGTTCAATGCATAAACAGCAAAGTTTTATATATATATATATATAAAGTTCTGGACTGAGAGTAGCATCTGTGCAAACTATATACAATACTGTATTGCAATCTTGCTTTCAAACAACAAAATATACTATTAAAATCAGCTGACTTATGTTGTTACTCTCAATCACATCTTGTGCACTGTAATCTTATATTTATCGTGAAATATGGCAGCTCAAATACCAACACCTCTGCTGTCTGTTAGTAAAGAATGAATACAAAGTTCATAACACCAGTCCAACAAAGATTAAGTGAAAAGAGGGCAGATAACTAGCAGACAGACCTACAAGTAGTGCCAGAAGTTGTATGCAACATTAACCACATCACAGGTAATATAACGATCCCTTTCCTTAAGATGTACGCTGAACAATGCAAAACAATGCATCACACATGCTGTACAACATTCAGCATCACTCTGCTGATAGTAGCTTAACATGCAAAACATGCACACATTCACAGCACACATCTACAAAACAATGATCAGTAATAGTAGCCACAGGTGTAAAAATATATGATAAACAACAAAGATACTTCAAATATGATCCTGCATCTCAGTAGTTAATCACAGATGGTACTACAGAAGGCAGGAATTGTGTACATAAAGCATCAAGAGAACAAGAACATATTAGCCTACATATTTCTTCAGAGTGAAGACTTCATGCAGAAGATGGAGACAAACAAGGTAACAGGATTCATAAAGTATTTCATTCAGTCACAACATAACAGCAACATATAGTCAATAATACATAGTTTTGGCTACAAGTTTAATTTTCATTGGACCATCCTGAGGCCAATATTTATTATATGAAAGTACATTCAAAGTATGTGTCTATTATGGGATCCCATCTTGTTTACACTAATAAAAGCTACAATCATACCAGTTTTTAATCATTTTAATTCAAAGTTAATGTATTCTTTTAAATCATTGTCGGAACATGTTTTTAAAAACATATGTAAGAATTCATATCAGTGCGTAGGTACTTCCAGAGTAAAACTTATGTCAACTTGTGTACATCTCGAGTTGATCTATAACTCATGTCAAATGGACATTCAAATGATCAACTCCAGATGTATACAAGTTGACATAAGTACCTATGCACTGATATGAATTGTTACGTATGTTTTTAAAAATGCATTCTGACAATGATTTAAAAAATATATACATTAACAAACAAAAACAAACTCCGTGGCCTTAGTCCGCACGCGAACTATACCGACAGAGCGGCCGCCGCCGGTCGGCGAAGTTAGTGCCAACTTTTTCGTATAGAGGGGTGTCAAGTGGTCAGCGCAACGGCTCCCCACAGCCGTTAATCTCTGTTTTCTAGACCTGGAGCCGCTACTATTTTCATTCAAGTAGCTCCTCAATTGACCTCACGAGGCTGCGTGAACCCCGTTCCAGACCCACTACTACTCAGAAAATCTGGTAGCGCCGGGGATCGAACCCGGGACCTCTGTATCTGTAGCCAGAAACTCTGACCACTAGACCACAGAGGCGGTCTTATATATACATCAACTTTGAATTAAAATTATTAAAAAAATTGGTATGATTTTAGCTTTTATTAGTGTAAACAAGATGGGATCCCATAAGACACACACTGAATGTACTATCATATAATAAATATTGGCCTCAGGATGGTCCAATGAAACTGAAATATGTAGACAAAACTATGTATTATTGACTATATAATGACGTTGTGTTGTGACTGAATAAAATACTTCATGAACATTGAATAACACAACGGGATGGTGCCTATCAAAACTACATACCAGGAGCTGCGTAGCAGCAATTTGCAAATGTGGAATAGATTTGACAATAAATATATTCTTTCTGGTGCTGTCTGTTTTGTTTTTATGTCAGGAAACAAATGTGTCAAGGTGAATAATACAAGAAAAAAGCACTGAGTACAAACCAGTATTTTCAATAGATCTCGCCGAACATGTCTCCACCCTCAGACACGCAGATTTACACGCGTGTATGTACACACGGAATCTAACAGCAGTTCAAATATGCAGCAACCAGACTACAAACAAGCATTTCCTTCTGCAATTTGAACTACCATCATAATCAGAAGACAAACACTTTTCTAGCAAAGCAGAACTTCTCCCAAGCAAAGCACCTTGCCATACAGGGCCAAACCATCAACAACATAAACCTAAAGCCACAGACATAACATAAGATAAAAAAATCTTTTCCTTCATATGGATCAGAAACAATTTTTACCCTCTTCTGATACCAGTTAACTTGAAGAAAGCAGCAGGCATTAATATATATAACAAATACAAAATCACAGTGCATTAGGACTAGTTAATAACAACAAACGATAAAGTATAAAAATAAATACATCTTCCCTAGAAGTTCAATGAAGCACACAACACACCAAGGAGAGTTGGAAGTCTGGAATATATGGCCATGTCACTTGGCAGGCAAAGAGTGGCAATGTGAAGGATGATTCAGATCTTCTGGAATGTTAAAGTGTGGCACTGGGGAAACAGTTCCACATATTCTGAAGATAGCATTGCCTTCAAAATTATGGGAACTATTTATCCAATGACATAAGGTAACACCCCTGAACACATGAATCATCAGCAACACTAATGCGAAAACCTCAAATCTTGCAACAAAGTATCTGTACACCTGTCAAAATTACCTGACTGGAAAGAACAACAATGTTCCCAAGACTGGAAAAATTCCATACAGATATGTCAAATATAACCCTCTTCTCTGCCAATCTCATCACCCTGGGGCTGAACACACAATAGAGGGAATCATGGCAGGCCAGACTCCCTTAATGAGCTCTTCAAGAGGGCATAAAAAGCAAAGAGGCACCACAGCAAGCAACACTCCCTTACCAAACTCCTCTTGAAAGCTAGCATTGAGATCAGCCCCTCTTACTACAACGTATAGTGTACTTAAGAATATCGTGTACACAGTAGGATTTACAGCAAAATCCCATACAGAAAACAATATCCTCAAAATACTGAGTAATGCTCAGTCCCATAAGATGCCATGTTTCCATGCACCAACTGGAGGTCAAAGTCTGTTTCATTCCACAGGATTGCAACATGAATCAAACATGGCATCTTTACAGTTACCATCAACGTGTCTACATTCACATCCCAACAAACAGAACTACTGTTATCAAGCTCCTATCTGTGGCTACTCAACAGCGAAACCACAAGTCTCTTCCACAGCCTGGGTAAGTTTCTCATACATTTTTTGGTAGCTCTGATAGGGTGGGATGTCAATGCGATTGAAGCAAGTATGGGCCTTAGGCAGATTTTCCGTTGGTGCATCCACTACATGTATTGTAAACAAACGGGGCCCTGCTGCACCTGTTGAACCTGTGGATGACAAAATAAAATACTCCTTACTCCAACTTCTCAGGAGGGTGAACGTTTAGAATACTGTCTTCTGGGTGGTGATACTAGACAGCCTTGTGTCCTCCACCTACAGAGTCAACCTTCTTTTAAAACTTCCTGCAAAGCTACATGACTTCGAAACTGAAAAAACCACAATGTATGTAACATAAAAGTCATCTACAATCAATATTTTCTAGAATTTAACTTTGTACATACTTTGTGGAAATGATGAATTACACAATATTTGTTCCAACTACTTGCACATATAATCATAAATAACTATTTGTTATTTCGTAATAATCCCCTACACATTTTGGCCCACGAAGGCAACCCTCAAGGAGAACTAAGTTACAAAGGGATACACTTATGACAAAATTTTGCCAAAGACGTGCATAAATTAAGTTAATTTACAGTACCCTGTGACAAAATATTGCTAAAATGTATCAAAGATAAAAGTACTATACAAGCTTTATATTTCTGGGCAAATCTGTGCTAAAGTTGCAAACAAACGTCTATTGCAAGCTGGCATCTTCCCTCAAAAAGAGTTATATCCGTGTGCCACACGTCGATGTTCACTCTGTAGCGGGTGGCTACATTTTGCCTCTCCCTGAAGATGGCCTTTATTGGCCAGACCATGTAGGGGGAATATTACGAAATAATGAATAGTTATTTATAATTACATGTGTTATTAGCTGCACAAAATATTGCATACTTTCTAACACACGTCATTCTGCCCAGTATGCACAATTTGTTCTATTTCCCATGGCATACCTGTGAATGGGCTATAACAAGTGAAATGCACATACCAAACTGCTAATCAGTTAGCTGATTGTTAATTTAACGTAGATGGCAGAAACGAACTGCTTGGTACACGAGTACACATCCACACTTTCAGAAACATTCATGCCTCTACAAATCTAGCGCTCCACACAGTTCACCGTTTCCCTGCATCCTAATATTGCACCACCAATCCTGATCACAACATGAATGTGGATGCAATGCACATGAATGCAAAAAATCATAAGTGCACAAGAAGATGTAACTTTTCATATACAAGTCATTGAAACTGTCCTGACCACATGGAAACCTAAAATGGCTTGGGCAGATCATACAAAACTTCTCCAGTATCATTAAGATCTTTTCAGCGTCTTTTGAGATGTCATATACGGCGACAGGCTGAATTTAACAGGTCACCTGCTTGGTGCAAATGTGCTCACTGAAGATAAAGATAAAAGAACACTGGCAAAAACCTCTCCCAATGTGGGCTTACAAGCATAATTAAGCATCTACTTCTGTGTCTGGTACCTAAATATGCTTAACACAAAATACACATTAGCTCTATGACCAGTTGAACGGTTGCTCAAAGGTGCTGTAAATCAAAAATACTGTATTTATCTGAATATACAACAAGGGCATTTCACAGTTTAGAAACATAACACAATGGTGGTGGCAAAGCACAGTTGGGTTGTCTCTCTGCATACCATAAAGGCATATGGGGGAGATGATGTATAGTTCCAATCATCCTTAACCTTTGTGCCAGAAACATGTGAGTGGTCAGCTTCAAACCCCAAAAACATTTCTCCCAGAGGAAAGAGCCCCCCAGCACCCACCGAATATGATGACAGGTGTGCTACATAGGCCATCTAGATGTTCCTGAGAACAGAAAAATCTCTTGCCCCTAGTAGAAATTGAACCAAGATTCCTGGGTTGTGTAATCCGTTATTTAATCACTACACCAACTGCACTACTGAAGAGAATTTCATATAATAATGGACTTCTGTAATTTGTATTTGTGACCTGGTATTGTTACAAGATTGGTTAAGCTTTAGGTTTCTGTGACCATGCATCGTGAGCAAATTGTGAAGTGAGAGAGAAAACCAACAAGATGCAACAGTTAGGCTGTGAGGTGCTACCAACCACATCCAGCAGAACCAGCGCAGCACACCACGTGCAGTAACACACGTCTTGGTCTCCTGAAGATGGGCATAATGATGCCCGAAACATGTTGAGAAAGTGTTGATAATAAACACCTAACTGTTGCATCTTGTTGGTTTTCTTTCTCACTTCACAAGATTGGTTAAATATGTAGCACACATGGCCGAATAATAAATTCATACAGAATTCTGGTCAGGAAACCCCAGGGTCAAAATATACAACAAACATGCAAAAAGTATCTGGATTGGAATTGGCTCTCCAATATGAACTGGCACCCAGGGATGCAGCTTCTTCAGAGCATGTTCTGATATGTCTTGACCTCTTTGTTGCAGCACCCTCACTCTAGCTTCTCTCAGTCTGATGCAATCCTGGATAAGGAATGGAAGTGTGTGTGTCCTCTTTACATTTGTATGATGAAGAAAATGGAACAGTAAGTGAGCAGCACATTTTATCAAAAACTGGGGAAAACTTGCACAGAAACACACCATATGACTAAAATGGCTTTTGGAGAGGATTCCATGAACCATACTCAAGTTTTTGAATGGTCTTGCCATTTTCAAGAGGGGGAAACATCAGTGGAAATGACAAACATTCCAGAGAAAAGATTAAAAAGTGCATGCTTCGTTGAAAAGTGATAGAAGATGAACAATCAGAAAAATGTCTGAAGAAGCAGGAATTTCATACTGTTCGTGTCATGCCATCGCGAATGAAGGTCTGGGCATGAGATGTGTGGTGGCAAAGTTCATCCCATGAGGGCTGACAGCCAAACAGAAGGAGAATCACTAGTCTGCAGCCACTGACTTGCGTCAGAGCAAAGAATCAGATGTAGACTTTCTGGGAAACATTATTATTGGCAATGAAACATGGATCTATGGCTACAATGCCAAACAAAAGCCCAGTCACTGGTTTGGAAATTTTCATCCCCATTGCCAAAGAAAACTTGCCCAAGTTCGAAGCAAGACAAAAACGTTTGTCAGTTTTTTCTGATCAAGACGGCATTTTGCATCATGAGTTCACTCCAGTGGGTAAAACACTAAACAAGGAATATTATTTATAAGTCCTGCAGTGTCTCCACAATCCAGTGCACCATGAGTGACCAGAAGAGTGGTCATCAGGGAAATGGCACATCCTCCACGACAATGCACTAGCACAGTTGTCTCAGGCTGAGCAACATTTCTTAGCCCAACACAAAATCCCAAAAGTGCAGTAACCTCTAGATTTGCCTGACCTTGCACTGTGCAACTTTTTTATTTGTCAAGATAAAACCTACCTGAAAGCTAGAAGATTTGAAGATGCAGAAATTATGAAACAAAATACAATGCAGCAACTTATGCTGATATCAAAAACAGATTTCCACAAGTGTTTGGGGCAATGGAAAAACGGGCAGAATAAGTGTATCGAGTAACATGAGGATTATTTTGAAGCAGACTGTGATAAGTTTACTAACGTACAAATTATGAGTGAAATGCAAATACTTTTCGAACAGCCTACGTACATTATGGCGCACAATTAAAATTCATCTCAGATAAACAATGTTGTGTGGACTGATTTGGTGTGTCTCTAGGTAGGGTCTACTAGTGGGATTTTAAGGAAATTACAATGAACCTTTGGCAAAAGCAGGGAATTTCTTGACCACAAATTTCTGACTTGTCAAAGATTCCATCGCCAAACACACATACCCTGGAGAGCTTTGAATCCTTGCAGAGGTACGCGAGAGCTTCCGGTTACAAATTGAAGGAGCCTTGCTCTCATCTCCTCTCCATATTCTTCAACTATCTGCCAGAACCACCGCACCACTGGTGTTTCTGGGGTGCAGTGCTAGAACACAGATACATATATATGAAAAAAAACTGGCCAAGAAAACTAAAACTAACTCATAAAACATATTACACTGAAATTCCCAATTCATGGTTCTATGAAGGACAGTTTACTTGAACAGCCAACTATGAAAAAGAATTTCATTATGAAATATCTTGATGTAACATCTGATAGCTCAGAGTACAAACAGAATTCAATGTAAAAACTACACACAGTAAAATCACTTCAGACTTCAACAATTCCAGATTATGAACCAGAGAAACGTTTCATACGAGTAATTAAATTTTCTGTCACAAAGCAATAATTCAGTCCAATAACATCATTCACTGGCATATTTTCCTGGGTCCCCCGATAACAAATCGTACTTTAGTTACATATCGGATGCCACATCTCGAACCATTTCAGCCCACATTAAGATTAACAAACCCTTTTCTCTTCAGGTTCATATTTCTGTGCCTGCTATTCATAACTAAAGAACTCGGACACAATAAGTGAAACAGCAGAATGCCTAACCTTGAGTCGAGTATTGCTGCACCAGTCGTTAATATCAATCGAACCAAGACCTCCTATGACCAACTCCATTTCACGTTCATCGAAAGGACGCAACAACTGACTTGGTATCAACTCTGTGAAGCCTTTCTGAAGAGCTAGGAACTGTTGTTCAATACCACGCATGAATCGGTAGGTAACATACAACCTGCAACATTTCATATGTCCAAAACCCACCAGTCAGTACAGTTACATAACATAAATACATTTAACTCTGCTGCAGAGGGGCACACAGTAACCTATTACAACATGACATGTGGATTCCCATGCTTCCTCATACTGCTATGTACAAATTACAGCCCACCAGAGAAGATCAGTTAACAAATTATTACCTTAATTCTGAATGAAGGCATCACAATGTGCTTGCAATTCAATTAACGTTACAAGGTATACGTCAGCACAATCTTTTTTATTCTTAAGCAAGGCTACATATTTCGACTAAAAGTTAGTCATCTTCAGGCCCTTACAACATTTTTGTTACCAGATGCTTTGCCCAAAGCATCTGGTAACAAAAATGTTGTACGGGCCTGAAGATGACTAACTTTTATTCGAAACACGTAGCCTTGCTTAAGAATAAAAAAGATTGTGCTGACGTATACTGTGTAACGTTAATTATTACCTGTTTACAACATTTACTCCCTTTGATAATGCCTGCATACTGCACACTAATTCACCTCACTTTCTCCTGTGCTGAAACAAGTTCTTAACCTTTTGACGCCTAATGTCAACTATAGTGGTCGTACCGCACCGCTAACCTCTAAAGTTGCATTTTATATATTTATTCAACAAATATAGGTACTGAATATTTTAAACATGGTACATA
>Ga0123354_10013545_pt1 | contig 12662 bp, 4 predicted proteins | sample TergutLab28metaG_2_FD_97872 | JGI IMG/M metagenome (GOLD analysis project Ga0123354, IMG submission 97872) | Labiotermes labralis P4 segment gut microbial communities from Petit-Saut dam, French Guiana - Lab288 P4 | ecosystem: Host-associated > Arthropoda: Insects > Digestive system > Gut ... | reverse complement strand
ATTGTCAGTAATCGTTACCTTCTATTCCGAGATTCAAACGGTCATAACTCCGTAACCGTCCAAAATCGGACACATGTTTATATGAACATTTTTGATCACAAAGACCTAGGAAATCACCTCCTGTAGTTATGCCCTAAAGTCGTGAAATACCCTGTATACACAACAAAACATAGATTATTTGCTTGCTTGCTTCTTCTTCAAGATGTGTAAATTAGAACAAAAATCACCCAAGAAGTATTTTGACGTTCAGGTTATTATGCAGCGTGATAAATTCTTATAATAAAACCAATAAGATGCAATAATTTCTCAAATTCTTTTTTGGAATAAAACTCTACATGTTTCGGGCAGTTACTCTGTCCATCATCATGAATTCTTCACTGTACACACAACAATGATATATGTCATACAGATTTGCTGATAGCTTGCGAGCAGGATCAGGACGGAACTGCAGGTCCATCCTGATTCTGCTCGCAAGGTATCAGTAAATCTGTATGACATATACCATTGTTGTGTGTACAGTGAAGAACTCATGATGATGAACAGAGTAACTGTCCGAAACATGTAGAGTTTTAACCCAAAAATAAATTTGAAAAATTATTGCATCTTGTTGGATTTATTTTAAGAACCCAAGGAGTAGTTAGTATTAGAAATTACATACAGTACTTCGTCTCGCTATACTAGTGCAGAATTCTAGTATATCAATAGAATATAGAAATTGCAATTGAAGGTTAGCTTAATGAATCGAAATATAGTCTAATTGCACGCCTGACATCTCAAGTGTCATTTTAACAAGTGCTATTAATGTTTTCAGTTTTATTGTTTCTTTCTCTATTATACCCTGTCTCTGGTGCCTGATGCTGGCCTGTTCAGCCGAAACAAGTAGCAGGCATGCTTTAGATAATATACCAATTTTCTACTACAAATAGTTGTGATTGACAGGTATTTGCCTTACTTAATTTTTGAGAAATTAAATGTGGAATTAAATATGTAGCGAATAAAAATGTCTCCTACACACTGTGATTTCCTTATTTTTCGTAGTGTGAACTGCAACAAACACGTGCGGGTATGAGTCTGTTGGTAGAATTGACCCTGCATTTGCGAAATGGATGCCCGACAGATGGCAGCATATTCCTGTCGGAGTTGGGTAAATGCACCACAGCGATCTCATGCCGGTTGCGGGAGAAACTGGCGCGTCGCTGTGGCTAGTGTCACCATCCAGCGGAAAACTAAAGAATTGCTTTCGCTCCCATGAATACGGACCGACGTCGCTTTTGAATGCTGAGTTTCTTTGTTCGACTCGTTTCCGCGTTGAAGTATGTGAGACTAGTGTCCTTAAAAATATTAATCTAACAAAGAGGTTGATAAAGGTTTTCTTTCTCGACCTGTCTTGCTGTCTTCCTGCGCTTCTTTGTTCTGTTTTTTTCTGTCTTTCTGAATGTGTCTAACTAGTCTCTTCAGATGTAAAGATTATGTAGCGACGTACTGGAACTAGGACATGGACGACGAATCGACGAGCTTGTTGAAGGAAGGAGTCGAGGTGTATTTTCTTTTAACTCTCTAAGTTAAACGCAAATTTAGTCTTGGAACATGCAATGAGAACGCAGAGGATGAGGAGGAGAAGGAGGAGGAAGAAGAGATGTATAGCTCTGCCCTTTTATTAATCTCGGCGCTAGATGGTGTGGTTGGTCAACATCATGCCCCAGCCTCTATACACCGGAAAGGAATATCGGTTTCCGTTTTACGTATGCAGTTGTGGACAACAAGAGTGTAAAATGTATTTATTTGAAGCGTTGGGTGTTTGTGTAAATGAAACGATGCTTCATCCGCTACCGGCCAGCAAACGCCACCAACTTCCTGATGTACAAAAATCTATCTTTCCGGATAGTACCTTGGATAAATACGTCCCTTCCACAAATCATCCAGGCCCTAGGAAGTGTGCATCGCTGTCAGGCGTAATAGCACGGGATTCGACAGGTAGAGTGTGGTATATTATTTTATCAAGTAACAGATTACATAAGTCCTTCCGATCTCCAGCCTTGAAGACAGAGGCAGTACATTCCTTCCAAAAGTGGTAACTTCGTTCTACATTAGACTACAGACTATCCTTCCCGAGAAGAAAGCAGTCGGTAAGTGACGTATCCAGTGCAGGGTTAAAACAACTCTGAAATATTGTGTTTTATCCCTTCATTTAATTAAAATATCAACCCACAAAGGAGACACTGGCTGTATGTACCTTGGCTTCATCTGCAGAAATTCTGGAGACAGTAGAAACATACGAGAGAACTACACTAAACGTTAGCTGCCTAATCTACTTCTGTTAGATACGATCCGGCATATTTTCCACTTTGAAGCACAAATTGTAATATATCAGGTACATTAATTGCAGTTTAATGTATAAAATGATAGCATATGATATAAAGCGCGAACCGTTTCATGCAACCTGGTTTTAGTGTACGTGGTGCCAGGTGCTGTGAAAGGAAATAAAATGGCAAAATAATTTGTTTTATGCACTGTGATTACACAGCCAGCTTTGCAAGAATACATTGAATTGACATAAACTGACATCCAGGTGACGTGTATTGGCAAAATGTCACAGCTGGGAGTGAAAATGGTGTTAAGTGGGCTTTCACCGAACAAAGGGAAGGTTTTTTTTAATTTGTTTACTTCGACGTGCAATGGGCTAATATGCTTTGTGCTTATGTTGGAAAGACTTAACCACAGATTACTAGGTATGGACTTACAACCGTCCGGCTCACCTTCGGGACTACCGTGATTTGAGTTTAATGGTCTTGGTGAAGATGAACTATTAAGACGATTTTGCTAAATTAATAATCTGGAGAATCTGTTGTGATTTTATTTTCAGTCACTGGGCGCTAATTTGGCACAGGGTTTATTACATACGATAAACGTAGCACTGATCACTCTCTCACGTAGCGTATTCACTACATATTAACCTTTAAGGAATAATAAAATTATATTGTCTGAAACTTGGTAATACCGAGTAGGTCCAATTTAATATTATTTGTTTTAAACTGTACTCCCATAGAAACACTTATAAATTTATAATTATCTAATTTATTCTGTTAATCTGGCCTAAATCTGGAGCGATGCACACGCTCGTCCTCCACCTAAGACAATCGAAAAACTTGTGTCTCGTTCGCTACAATATGCGAAGTTAGATTCCCTGTTTCAAAATTCCCCCCACTCTAATTTGCCTAACAAGTCTGATTGGTCCCCTGTAAATTTGACAGTCTCGTAATTGGCCGAAATCTTCGAAATTTTGTATTCTTTCTCCCCATTGGTTCTTATGACTGACGCGAATCTCTTAACTTAACATATGTAAACCCGTATAAGCGTGTTCTACTGGACATTTTTAATGGGCTACCGTGACTAACACGGTATTTACATTTCGAAAAAGTGTCAAACCCTCGAATTTTGGCTGTCTAAGCAAACTTCAAAACTCCATCAAACTTGACGTTGACAAATACGTAACAACTAGAATTCTTTTATGTAAATGCTTACCGCACCTTCTACCCTATTCTAACTTCTATTTGTCTCTTGCTTCAGTTATCTGTCTATCCTACTTCATACATGATTCTTTCTCACTCTCTGCCCTGTAACCAACCTTCTCTTTGCTAACCCACTGACCTTTTGTTCCCCTTACCAGATGCTTCTGACCTCCCTCATTCAGAAACATATGTATTCCTACATTTCAGAAAAAAATTTTGTACCTTCTAATCAAATAATTTTTCCCACCGGTTATAGACTTAACTCTTTAAAGACGGATAGCAGGCTGCTTTATTTATAGGCCTAGTCCGTACCGCGCTGTAAACACTTTTCATCTCGGTCTTAAAAACCAATCAGTTTATGCTGTAAGTGGCACAAGTCACTGTTTGTTCTCAGATAAATACAAAACACATAAATACAGTGTGGGCAAAACGTACTGTTGTTTAATGTTAGACTTGTTGGTACATCGCGCAACCAGCAGGCTTTATAAGGTTAAGTCTTAAAATGCTGAAATATATCACACAAGTTCAATTTTAAATCTTTTCTGCGTGTCGGATATAACTCCTGAGCTAGTATACTGATAAAACCTAGCAGGTTCTTCAAAATTTACATTTAGGTTTTCCCTAATGTTTGTTTCCGTTAATTTTAAAATTAAAATCCCTTCACCACACTTAGTGTTCCTCTTGATGTAGTGATGTGAAGTTCTAATTTTACTTACTTACTCCATGGTGCAGAGTCCTTCTTGAGAAGCTAACTGGTTTGCAGCTAGTCAAGAAATTCCCCGCATTTAATGGAACCCGAAAGTTCAGTACCCCGGTCACAAGTGTCCGCCAAATGTGTCTATCCTGAGCCAGATCAATCCAGTCCCTATACCCACATCCCACCTCCTGGAGATCCGTCCTAATATTATCCACCCATCTACTCCTAGGTAGTTATAATTTTACAAGTGCGAAATTTATCAAACTGATATTTAAAAATCCTGTCAATGCCTGACAGAAAACATACTGATTCTTCATTGCAGCCCAATCATTTAACTTAGTTTAAAGAAAATCGTCACTGTTTGTTGTGTGAGTTAGAGGAAAAACCACAAGACAATTTTTGGGTAAAATGAAGAATTCTTTAATACAAATGTAGATGGTAGGGAAAGTAGATATATTTAAAACTTAATTATGTCATTTATTTGTGGTTTTCTTTGTAATCTTTCTGATACCAAAATGTTATATATTGTAATATATAATATATATTATATGTTACCCCTTTAAACACTATTTGTTACTATACGTAAGACCATTAAAAAAAATTCAAATTTTTTTAGACATTGTGTTTCGATGGATTAGAATATGTGGCTATTTTTCCTCTATAAACCGTTAACTTAAATAATTTTCTATAATCTAATTGGAGTGTATCTACTGCCAGATAAGAAATAAATACATAAATATAATTCAGGTTACTTTTTGTCTTTAAATGTTTAAGCGACTAAAAAAAATCTCCTTGGAAGCTAAAATCAATAACTTACTCTCCCTCCTTTCCTGTATTTCGCTTGAAACTCGCCCACAGAACTCCATTCTGTACCACTGCCATCTGTTCGGTATTGAATGCATTAGGACCGGTGGGTTCATAGTTCTTCCGCTAGATGGGGAAATAGCCGCATTCTTGAGTCCCGACTTTAAAAACAGAGTAGAATGTATGTTCCACGAGCATGGAAATGTCTGAAATTTAGATTAGTCGTCCATATCTGACGATTTTTAAAGAACTGCAAATAGAGATTTACAGATGAGATACACTTGCAGTGTTGACTTCTATTTGAAACACAAGTGCATTTCTAGTCTGCCATGTCTGATTGGTTGATTTGTAAGTTATTTAATCACCAGATTAAGTACAGTATCCGTTTAGAGTTGAATGACATGAGAGGTATATGAAGGGATATAAAATTGAAGATAGCGGAACGAAGCTTTCATGGCGTACTTAAGGATCTATCATCGTTAACCTACTCGAAGATATATAATCGTGTAGGCCTATTACCGTATATCACAAATTATCATTGGCTTGTTGTGTTACTTTTAACTGCTAGTGAAGAATTAACGGGACGAACTGGAGCTAAAACCGCACACACTCCGACTGAGCTACTGCAGTCACATCATTTCTGTGCTAGTTGCTCATGCAACTAACAGGTGGCAGGAGCATACAAACTGTACTGTAACACGGACTTCTGTTGAAAATAATTCCGAAACAAAAGAAAAGCTGTTACGAATTGGATATTGCCATAAAACCTGTGTTGGAAAGAATATAATCCTTCAAAGTAAATGCTTTATCAAACCTGTCAAACGTTTACTTCCTAGCGAGAAAGATGGTTCGATTCAACTTTGGAATGCAAAGCTTAAAGTATAGCCTTTATGCTTCGGGCCTACCTTCCGCCTATGTATGTGTGTGTGTGTGTGTGTGTATGTGTGTGTGCTTGTGTGCGTTTGTGTGTATGTGTGTACGTATGTATGTGTGTGTGTGTGTGTGTATATGTATGTATGTATGTGTGTGTATTTGTGCGCTTGTGTGTATGTATGTATGTATGTGTGTGCGCTTGTGTGCGTGTGTGTGTATGTATGTATGTATGTATGTATATGTGTGTGTGTATATATATATATATATATATACACACACACACACACACACCGAATATCGTACAAGCTGATGTAATAGTATGTTTTCAGTTGAATAAAGAGAGACCAACTTGATGTCACTTGCTTTTTTTATTTCATTGTTTAATGCTCAACATGTTTCGGATGTTAATACATCCATCCTCAGGAGCTTGCGGCTTATTTGTTGAGTTATTTCATTGGTTGTATTGCTCTGGTTCGATGTGTGTTGGTGTTACGGTGTGGTTCGGCTGGGGTGGTGTGGTATCCGGGTGCATGTTGAGCATTAAATAATGAAATGAAAAAAGCAAGTGACATCAAGTTGGTCTCTCTTTATTCAACTATCAAGATGATGCACGGTCCAATAAACATAAGATGTGTTTTCAGTCTTTAGAAAGCTGGCGTTCCTTGTCTTTGACAGAGTTAAAAACACGTTTCCTTGACCTTCTACACGTCAGAGGGTGGTTAGTTAAAAATAATAGTACCGTCTGCTGAATTAACTGAACAGCGTAACAGGCAAGATATACACACGACGATGAATGCTTAGCTTCATGATGCGACTTTGAAGTTCACGTGACCGTGCATCGCGATAAATTCTTATAATAAAACCAACTAGATGCGCTAATTTCTCAAATTTATTTTTGGATTTAAACTCTACATATTTCGGACAGTTCCTCTGTCCATCATCAGGAGTTTTTCACTGTACACACAGCAATGATACATGTCATACAGGTTTGCTGACAGCTAGCTAGCAAGCTGTCAGTAAATCTGTATGACATAATTGCTTTGTTTACAGTGAAAAACTCCTGATGATGGACAGAGGAACTGTCCGAAACAAGTAGAGTTTTATTCCAAAAATAAACATGAGAAATTAGTGCATCTAGTTGGTTTTATTATAAGAATTTATGATGCGATCTTTGGTTTTTCGTAGTAATGGACTCATGGTAGTTACTGGGCAGATGGCCAGGAAGTTCAAAACGTCGATCGGGATGGAGTGGTGAACAGAAAAAACTTCTCCTTATCAGGAATCTGTACCTTAGGACGTTCACTATATCAACCGAACTGTTTGGTTTGTCCGAATGATGTGAACAACTGTTATCACCTTGATACTGTATCTAGATGTTGGCATCCCTTACGGTAACCACAGTAACTACTGATGTCAAGCGGACTCTATAATGATCTTCAATTCTCTAAAAGCGGTGATGACAATACACCCACGTAAGAAAGTTGTGTGAATACAAAATATTGATTTATGACAAGAGAGGAAACCTTTCGCAGATAGGGGTCTACGAGTGGGTGCGAGGATAATATTGAGGCAGATAATAAAAAATTAAGTCTCGAGTTTGCAGATTAGCCTGTATTGAGCTTGTTCGTAGACGAATGCTGAGCTCTTGTAAACAGGGTCTTTGCTATTCTGTTTCCGTTACATAAGAAAGTTTCCGCTCTGCTCTGTGATTTAGTGCTTGGTCTAGGACTTTGATACTTAACATGAAGCCCGCTGGAAAAGGCATTTCCGGTTTTTAGAGGTGAACACTTGCATAAGAGTTGTCGGTATGATCTTATAACTTGCTATGGGAGAGGAAAGAGGCACTCAGCTCAGAGTCCTCAATATAAAATGCCACTGTACTACTGTAATAAGGAAATTCTTTCATTACGCTCTTATTATAAAAGTAATTACATCAAATTTGGGATAAACCCACTACTGCAACGCAGGTTTCTGTAAAGTGATGTATATCAAACACACGGCCACTCTACTACGTAGAGGTACGCCTTTGTATAACAGCTCTTGGCGATTTTAAATCAACCAGCAAACAAGGCAAAACTGAAAGTACTCGTACAACAACCACCACGACATCAATACCAAGTTAATTTATTTTCTGTGAAATAGCTGATACTCTCTTTTAGGCTATTTTCCTGCCTAAAAAGGAGAAAATTGGGTTCTTGAGTTTGTCATGATGACTGAGTATATGTTCGTAGGCCCCTTCCCCTCTCCGCCACCCGTGCAATCTTCCGCATCAATTGAATTTTAGGAAATTCACTATAACGTTACAAAATTGAAGGATGAACCAACGCCGTATACAGAGTTTGCCTAAAATGTTTGGACAAAATTCAGGTGTGATATCCTCACACTAAACAAGGGATTGTTGATGCCATTATATTTGTGCGAACGCTTAGTTTTTGTCCGACTTCAGTTCTTTAGATTTTTTATCTACGAGGACACGCAAAGCTCCTAGTTCATGTAGATTCAGTTGAACATTAATTGAAATTTCACCCACTCATATTTCGTGTCTGTCCAATTAATCGCAGCCGCCCCGAAACCTTGGACAAGGCGCGACAGTCCATGATGAGACATGTCCATTGTGTATTGATTCAGGTGGCCGATATTTTGGACATTTGTTGTAACTTATATCTTGATAATCGGTAGTAACTCAAAAGTTATTAATTTGTGAATATATATTGTAAATGGTACAAGGGCGCTGATAAGACCTTCGTCCAACCTGGAAGGAAACAAGCTAATGATTCTGTCAGAATGGCGTGAATTTCCTTTTGGCGCCTTGCCTTGCAGGGCAACAAAAAAACATGATTACAGCTCGCGTCTCGATGTTGTTGAAAGCGTGCGCGTCGCTTGACATGCTTCCGAGCTTGTTTCCTTCCTGGTCGGTCTAAGGACTTATCAGTACCCCGGTATTACGCCAGTTTTAAATAAAATTTTGCTTTAGTTCAGGTGCGTATTGTTGAATATAATCTTTTAATTAAACTCAAAACCTCTCATTACCGGACCCTAGTTTATAAGACATTTTATTCTTTCTGATGTGCAGAACTCACTCTTGATATTCATCCAAGCTTTTAGAAACACGTTTATTTTATTGTTTTCTAATGAGCATAAACTAAGCCCGAGCTTGTGAAGTTCGAGCAATACTAGCACCATTTAAGCTCATAACTTGAAAATTTATAAGATAATACACGTTTCAAATTTTACAAATTTTGGGAAAATACCTGTGTATAATGTAGAGTAAGAAGACCTTGCCCATGCGAAAAGTTTTTCGTCTCCTCGTCTGATGTGGATAGGCCCTCAACTAACAAGATATTGTAGCCGAGCATGTGAAATTAAGTGTTTTGATAGGCTACGCAGTACTAATTATTTAGAAAGATTTTGTTGTACGTCAGCAGTGTTAAATACGAAAACAGTGCGAATTTTTGAAGCTATACTAGACAGATTGAATTTATATAAAACTTGCACCTCGTTCTGTAAGTATTACTTCATGAAAGGAAAATGAATCTTCGATAATAATAGTAATACTCGTAGATTCATGGGACTAGAAATGAATGTAGCTAATAGGATTAGAAGCTTCATGAATTCTACTCGGAAGTCCTTGCTATGCTTCTTTCTTTGAAATCGACAATTTCATACATCATCTTATTGACTACCAGACATTCAAGATGAAATTTCCTACATAATATCAGTCCTTTCTTTCCTGTCGCGGAGCGCTCTAATTTGAGCCTAGGCAGGCTCTTCGTTGTAGTTTCTAGACCACACAGAATTAGACACACCACACTCGGAACGACTCCTCTGAACGAGTGACCTGCCCGTCGTAGAGGCAGGTATAGTACTTATATAGTACACAAAAAAAACCCGACAGACGGACATTCGCTGTCGCCAGTTGCATTTGAACCCGAGATCCCAAAAATCAAGTGGCTTCTGACCTACTCCCTAGACTGTACTTCCACCGGGATCGGCCAGAAAGTTAGTTAGTTCGCGTTAGATTGAATTCGAATTTCAGTAAAGTTTGATTTCAGTAGTCTAATATTATTATTTGAGTTACGGAGCTCTCGTTGCTGCTCTTGTACTCAGTGAGGTCAAATGACTGACTGTAGAGAAAAAACTCATGCTAATGCTAACTGTTGTTTTACATAAACTGATACGAGTATGTAAATGTATATATTTTTTCTGAAAATGTCATGGACGTCGTGTAAATACACCTGCTGTAGTTAATGGCGAGTACTTATCGGTTTAGAGGTACATGAATTGAATATATTACAGAATGGGTCCTGTATTACTAGCTCTTCTTTTTTGGGAGTGAGCACAATAGTATCTCCCGATCATGAGGTTACAACCAGCAGTGCCTCTGGAATTGGGCCACAGTACTTGAAAGAAACGGAAGACAAGTACATATACATCCTCAGTTCGTACGTCACACAGATCATCTACAGAAGATGTAGTGAATAGGAAAGTGGGTGTCAGTTGTTGCAAAGAGCAAGATGGACGGTGCGTAATGTGCAGATGGTATGATCCAGGACGCTGTAACGATCCAGGCGGACAGGCAAGTTTTATACTTTGCCCCTTTATCATGTAAATCAATGATTACAATTAAGTCATTATGCTAACCCAGATCTTGCAGTGTGATGAAGTCACAGTACTGAGCCTTCTTCGGGGTTTTAAGAACGCTAATCCAAAATTAATGAGTGAAAGCGACCGTAATTCCACTCATGACGCTACAGTGGAATTTGCTTCTTAGAATGGTGTTAAACGGCGCAAGTGCATATTGCGTTTGATTATTTTTCCGAAGAAACTTCGAGTCCTCTGAGACGCGAAACAAGTATAATATTAGGCATCATTATGCCAATCGTCCTGACTAATATCAGCATCTGCAGGAATATTTGACCTACGATCTGTTATACTACTACTACTATTACTACTACTACTACTACTATGGGATGACGGTACAATTTAGAGCCATACTCTCAATGACTTTAGGCTTGTAATCATCTTATACTCTCACGAGATCAGGATGTTAGCCTGAAGCGAAACCCCATTGTAGGATCGGATTTATTTAGGGGATTCCTCCCCGGCAGTGTTGACTGCAGAACTGTTATACTTGTGTGTATATTTATAATGCAGTCGATCATATATATTACTAGGAAATTACATACTTAGACTTTTAAGAAGAAGATGGGTTTCAGGAGACAAAACAAAGGCCTGCTGTAGGGTGCCCACCCTTTTGCTGCTCAAAAGACAAGTGACAGCACTTGGCGAATGGTATATTAATATTAAAGGTAAGGAGAGTATCGTCATTCACAACAGTCTTCTTATAATAAGTTGAAATTTATTAAGCTACGTGTTTCGGCTTACCCATAATACAGCCGTCATCAGGCAGTGAGAAACAAAAGAAAAATTATGCTTAGGAAACACCTTATCTAATTTTAGTATTAACAGCTTTGAAATCTCAACTTGTATATCATAACACATAGGGCGTATATGTATCGTGTGTGTTTGTATATATATATATATATATATATATATATATATATAAAACGACCAGAAAATTATTGGTTACAAAGTAAATGTATATAATAGCTACCAGTTAAAAATTTAAGAATTATTTTAATAATAACATTAATATGACATCCAAATTATTAAAATTTTCAAAATTACAAAAATTATTAAAACTGGTGCTTTCCATTACAATTATAGCAATTAATCAGTGATGATGGCCAAAGAGATGTTATATCTTATTATCTCGGTGTACATACTCGTAATTTTGAAGACTGGAGGTTTTTGTCGTATATTTATAAATGTATGTATGTATATATTATTTACTTGTTGGTCTCTCTTCATGTGGATGAACTGTTAAGATATAAATCAATAAAACGGTGATCTTAGATTATACAGTAAAAATGGAGTGCTAAATTGTGCGTTATATGTATTTGACTTACATAAGCGTGGACAGATTTTCTGGTTCCCCTGTTGTTACACAGTCCTCCGTACTCTGTCACTGTTTAGGAAGCACTGAGTGAGCTGGATGGTTTACGAAAAGGTCGTGAACTGGGTGATGACGTCAAACATTTTATTACTGGTTGTTTTGTTTTGGTCGTTTATTTGGTTCAAACTTTAACTTGACTAAAGATGCGAAAACTTTCTAAAGTATCCAGATAAGGTCTGTTATTGGCGATGTGTTATATTTTAATTTTTTCTCTACAGATCCCATGGAGTGAATTTTGTCGGGTAGGTTTTGGGTGAAACTTGGTTTAGAAGTATTATGTCGATAGGAGAGTAGGTGTTCTTTATGTATGGTTACAAACGTCCTCCTGTCTGGCCAAAATATGCCATGTGAAACTCAGGGAGTGTTAATTGGTAAATGCGTAGGGGCGGTAAGTTGGTGGTTGTTGGAAGACAGGAGTCTTTTGGAATGATTCAGTCTGTAGATCTAGGTTTGATACAAATGAAAAATCTGTTGTGTAGGATGCGTGGCTATGGTTATGTTCGGAAAGTTTAGGATATTATTAGATTCTAATTAAGAAGTATGTTGTAAGTTGGAATGTATGCTTTTAAATTCTAATAAAGAGGAGTATTTATCATAGATTTTAATAATATTGTCAACATATCAGGAATAATAAAATATTTATAATGGTGTAGGTAGATGTGATTTAGTTTAGTATATTATAAAAAATTTTATTGAAGATAGCTATGAAAGGGGCGCCAATTACTAATTCTTGTTTAAGTGTTATATATATATATATATATAT
>Ga0123354_10013542_pt1 | contig 12663 bp, 10 predicted proteins | sample TergutLab28metaG_2_FD_97872 | JGI IMG/M metagenome (GOLD analysis project Ga0123354, IMG submission 97872) | Labiotermes labralis P4 segment gut microbial communities from Petit-Saut dam, French Guiana - Lab288 P4 | ecosystem: Host-associated > Arthropoda: Insects > Digestive system > Gut ... | reverse complement strand
TCTAGCAACTCCCAGACAGGACTGAACAGGTTCTAACCCGAGCAGGAGGGAGGGTGGAGGTTGTGGCTTCACTCTCTCAAGGTCGCACAGCTGCTGCGCATTGCGGCTTGTTTACACACAAATCAGTCCCGGTCATATTTGAACCACCTTGTACATATGCATCACTTTAATTATCAATCAACAAATGCACTTACATAAAATTTCACATTAAAACACTTAAAATAGCTCCGACATGTTTCGATCCTAAGATTATCCTCAGGGAGTTACGTTGTTCCCTGCTAAGTCATTTTAAAAACACTCACAAAATAATTCCATTATATTAACAGAGTGTTGTGGCAGCATATCGTGTTGTGTAAGAGTACGTTGTTGGGGATGCGTCTGGCTGGCGACGCACACCATAGCCAGACGCATTCCAAACAACGTACTCTTACACAACACGATATGCTGCCACAACACCCTCTTAATATAATGGAATTATTTTGTGAGTGTTTTTAAAATGACTTTAGCAGGGAACACCGTAACTCCCTGAGGATGATCTTAGGATCGAAACATGCCGGAGCGATTTTAAGTGTTTTAATGTGAAATTTTATGTAAGTGCATTTGTTGATTGATAATTAAAGTGATTCTACGAAATGCACGGTGCAACAATAAGGATACATACGCATGTTTCGGATTATTTAAAAATAAAAAAAAGATTATTTTTCTATGCAGAAATAAGCAGTTGATATCTGTGATTAAGAGTGGTACAATCTGAGAAGCTGTAACTGATTGCTAAAATACTTTCAGAATTTATACTTTAAAGATGGAAATTTCTTCCATTTTTCCCATAGATATATTACTGGGAATAGACGATCGAATTTTCTTATAACACCAAAACTCCCACATGTAGTCGGGAGTAAAATATTAAAGTGATGTCCAAGAAACAGGTTAGGAGGGTGTAGCCTGGATTCTTCTAGGACATGATAGTGACCAGTGACGGGTTCTTGTGAATACGGTACCGGCCGTTGAATTTTCAGATAATGCGGCCAATATACTGGCTGGCGAGAATTTATTGCAGTCAAATGAATTGATCTCCTCCATGGAGGATAGTAATAAAATGGAAATTACCGACAGGTCGGAAGTAATATTTTAAAAGTGTTATTTATAATACAACGCCGGTCCCAGAGGCCATACTGTCTAATGAGTGGATCTGCAGCCACTCGCTTCCTGGGATTGTGGGTTCGAATCCTACTGGGGCATGCATGTTTGTCTCTTGTGAGTGTTACGTTTTGTCAGGTAGAGGTCTCTGGTAGGCTAATAACAACGCCGGTCTCAGAGGCCATACTGTCTAATGAGTGGGTCTGCAGCCACTCGCTTCCTGGGATTGTGGGTTCGAATCCTACTGGGGCATGCATGTTTGTCTCTTGTGAGTGTTACGTTTTGTCAGGTAGAGGTCTCTGGTAGGTTAATAACCCATCCAGAGGAGTCTTACTGAGTGTGGCGATAATGAGGAGGTCCTGGCGCAATAGGGGCTGTTCCGCTATTGGGGGGGGGGGTAGGAAGTAATAATATGATTTTAACAGTCAACGGGAAATATAAAATGACCATATCTAGTACAAAAACAAAATCAATGGCAATGTGGAGGAACCACATACAGAGGGTAAAAACTGTGATAAACGACAATATTATTGAACAAGTAACAAATTTTAAATACTTGGGGTATCGCATATCAGAATACGGAAGTGATTTAGATGATAAATTGTAAACACATACAAAATAAACCGAGCTATAAGGAGATATTTTGGGGAAAAAAATGAACAAAGAAACAAAGTTAAGAATTCACAACATTAGAGCTAAAGCAGCATTGAAATTTGGAAGTGAAGCTTGGGTACTGAAGAAAAGAGAGGAACAACGTTTAGAAGCAGCACAGATGAAATTTTTGACACACTTACTTCGAACAACAAAATAGTATAAAGAAAATAATCAATGTATTAGGCAAAAAACGGGAGCACAGAACATAGTAAAGGAAATAAAACAGTACCAGAAAAAGTGGCTACAACACGTACAGAGGATGGACACAAACAGACTACCAAAACAAGCCCTCACAGCGTATCTGGTACGGTAAATCGGGAAAGTGATGACACAGTGAAGGATAACTACGGCTGCTCTTGATTGTAACGTGTTACGAAGTACGTAAATATTAGGGAAGAAATGGATGTACAGTTGTAAAAGGAAGAATATGGATGAAACAGGATAAAACTATCAAAGTTTTATTTATTCACCAACTCATGCACTAGTGAGTTGTCTTAAAAAACAGTATTAAAATTTACATTAAAACAGCTCCGACATGTTTCGGTGCATTTTACACCGTCATCAGGGAGGGCATTAATTCGTGCTTAAGCACAAATTAATGCCCTCCCTGATGACGGTGTAAAATGCACCGAAACATGTCGGAGCTGTTTTAATGTAAATTTTAATACTGTTTTTTAAGACAACTTACTAATGCATCAGTTGCTGAATAAATAAAACGTTGATAATATCAAGATCCAAGGTATGAATGTGAAAATCAGGATAAAACTATTTGGATAGAATGGAGGGAAAGATTCAGAAATAGATTCTACCGTCGGAGCAAAAATTATGCCGAAATCGATGAACGTCTTCTAAAGGATGAAATCAGTATGTGAAGTGGGATCAGGCGTCATTGCTGATATCGTGACGCAACGATGAAGGACAAAGTAAATAAAGTAAAATTTAACGTAGTGTGGTTTTTTAATTGTTAATCTGACGGCGTTTTTACGTCTTATTACAGGGCTGAAGTAAGTGAATGTTACCCATTTGTTGTTATGTTGATCTATTATGGGGTATTGTTGGTGTTTTTGTTTCTTGGTTTTCAGTTTTTTTCTGAGATTATTTATGGTATGTATGGGATATCCATTATTCTTTGCTATGGCAAGTATTGTTTTCCATTCTTCCTTTTTAGATTTTCCTGTGATGGGGAGTGTTATCATTCTATTTATATAGTATCTGAACGCTGCAATCTTGTGCTCATGTGGATGGTTAGAGGAAAATTGGATTGTTGTATCAGTACATGTAGTTTTCCTGTAGATTCATGTTGTTGTTACTTCTATGTATGGTAATGTCCAGATAATTTATTGTATTTCTTTCCTCAGTAGACATTTTAAACTGAAGGTTTTTGTCTACCTTATTGATTTCATGTAAAATTATTCCATCTTGTGTTTTACTTTGATCATATATGATTATAATTTCATCCACATATCTCTTATAATATATTATTTCCTGACTATCCAGCCATTGTTTCACGTGTGTTTCTTCTATGTACTGTAGGTAAACCTCTGCCATTGTACTTGATATTGGGGATCCCATTGCTATTCCTATTCAATTAAGTAGTGTGGTTTAATAACTCTTTTTCTTAACATACAAAACGAAATATTTCGTTACGACGTGGGAGAAATTCTATCAACTGACACGAACGCACCGTTAAAAGTCCTTCCCAAATAACCGAACAAAGTAAGCTAATATCGCAGAACGGCGGTATTCGGCTATCACTCCAGACTTATAATCGAGAAGTTTCAGGTTCGAATTTGAACAAATAAACTGGGTGTTCTTATGGATGTGTCATTTGTTTGCTCTACATCTGTAGGTTAATAACCAGAAAACTATATTACAGGAGGCCACGATAACTTGTTTTAAATTATTGGCTACTGATCACTAATGATCTTATTCAAATCAATTTCGACGCCGTATAGGTTTTGCAGACGGAATATCCTCTCTTGAATGACAGTGCGTGCTAGAATCACTCCCGAGTTTGTCACTAACTGGATTATAACACGAGTTTAGTTTACTTGGGAGAAGGCTTCATTCACGATGGGTGTACAACTCGGGATCCCGGATGTAAATCCCTCTGGAACTCAAGCAGTTAATTTTCCGTATGGTTAAAGTACGGTGATAGTAGCAGTGGGTGAACCTCTCCCTACACCACCCCCTCACCCCACTCCCACCACCCCACAACATGTGTTGATCACTTTGTGCGAGAAGTTGCAAGTGGTCTCAGCTATGTAAACCGTGTACAACATTAGCAGCCACGCTGAACACAACGCACAACGTCGCTGAAATCCTGAAAGCATTCGGACGACTAACAAACAGTTATTAACATCACTCGCCACTGACATGGCGGATTTTAGGGGGGAAAATTTTGGGGTTCGCTGATTTCGATACTAACAGTAGGTGTGTAAAGTATCACCTAGCATACGTCATGTACCAAGCTTATTTAAACACAAGTATACCGTTCCTACCATAGCATGTCACCGAGTAAGTGTGGAATCCGAAACATGGCGATAGAATGGCTTGTAATTACATTCCAGTAACTTAGAAGCCTGGGGAATGGGGAAGCTAGCTACCGACATTGTACCTATTTAGCATAATAGCTTGGGGACACAATAAGCAATACAGCGTGAAGGATTCATTGTTATTGCCAACGTTACCATTCCTCAGATATAATAGCCAATCGACATAAGTTACAATTCCTCAATATAGAAGTTTTATGACTCACCGAACGACCCATAATTTTATTGCTCAAATTAAGTTAAACCGTCTTAAAATTTGTTTGAAAGCATAAAAAAAATCATGATTATTAAGCGGGCAATATTTTTTAACAGTTTAAGACTCAAACTGCGGCTACATGGTCAATCAGTTGGTTGAGACACGGTGCTACAAGTCGAAAGGCCGCGGGTTCGATTCCCCAAGAGTTCATTTGGATTTTTCATTAAATCCATGACCCTGGGTTCGATTCAGCGTCTAATGGAAATGAGCATCATGGATATTCACTAGGACGGTAAAGGCGGCCGGTGCGTAAGACTGACAACCTTAACGCCTTAATGTGCCTTCTGTCTAGAAATTCTGGGAGCCTCAACATTCTTAAGCCTTAAGGGCCCTTTCAGGCCTGTAATGGGACAGTAAACCTGAAACTCTATTATTGTTATGCAATTGTGTATTGAAATTGAGACTCACGTTACTAGAATATTATTCCTCATAAATTTTAAGTTAAAGGATTAATATTCTGTGTTCAGTCACAATTCATATCTTACCCTGCTCAGTGATTCTAACACATATACCAATGCAAGATTACATAACACAATTTTACAAGCACAAAATTTTTCAGCGCTCTCCTTTCATGGTTACACTATATAGCCTACATGTAAACAAGTACAAAGTCATAATATGTAGGAAGTTAGGCTACTTTAAGTGGGTTTCTTAAGCGTTTGTATACATTTAGTAACACACCAACAAAATTACATTTATAAACTTTTATAATCTAAAATTTACATTAAAACACTTAAAACGCTCCTACATGTTTCAATCATACGATCATCCTCAGGGAGCATACTTTGTTCCTTGCTAAAGTTACAGTTTAAAACACTCAGTGATTTACTTCGTTATATTAATTTGGTGCTGTGGCAGCATGATATGCTGCCACAGCACCAAATTAATAATAACAAAGTATGCTCCCTGAGGATGATCGTATGATTGAAAAATATAGGAGCGTTTTAAGTGTTTTAATGTAAATTTTAAATTATTAAAGACTATATATGTGCATTTGTTGGTGTGTTACTTAAATAAACTACAAAATGCACGGTGTAAAGATAAGGATTGTTTGTATACACTTACGACAAACTGACTGTTAGATTTTCTTCATGGTAATTCCATGCATTAATAACATCAAGCCCTTTAGTTGTCCCAACTAATGCATACAAATTATTTTAATATTGATTCCAACACACATATGCATATTTCGTTCAGTCCTGTTGTGCGTGTGTACAGGGCGTTTCATAATGTTCTCCGTGATTACAAACATTTATAACAAGAAAACCAAAGGACCTACCTTAATGGAAATGTTCACAGCCACAGGAAAACTGAAAAAGCATTTTATTGACAACTAGAGATGTTCGATGTGTGCACCACTGGTGACACGGCACACATCGATACGATATTCAAGTTCTTGCCACACACGCGTCAACATGGATGCATCGATATTCTTCACTGTTGCTTCGATCCGTGCCTTTAGGTCAGCGAGGTCATGTGACAATGGTACTTTGCGTACTTTGTACGAAATACACGTTGCACAGTAACCACAGACTTACTCGTGTCATATTCCAACACACAAAACGACTTCTCCCCCGGAGAGGTCATTTTCTCACTACATACACTCGCATCGCCAAGCGGCAGAAATGTGAACTACGATGAAAAATTAGATACTGGGAAAAGTTTTGAGTTGTTCCTTCTATCTGTACAGGTTTCGTAAATACATGTCCTACGGTTTTCCTATAATAAATTTTTGTAATCCCGGAGTACATTATGAAACGCCCTGTATTACCATATATTCTCGAATCTAATCCGCACCCGAATCTAAACCGCACAATTTTTTTGCCGGTTTCTTAAAAGACAAAAAAGTTAGTTCGCGGTTCTAATCCGCACCTTTCCTTCAACCGTCTCTTGCCTACAAGGCAGGCTGATTCAGTTATGAGAGATGACGGCGAGTCTGATGAATAATAAATTATATAATATAATATTATAAATAATAAATAAAATAACAAATTATTGTATTGTATTGTTCTTACGGCACGTACAGCAGCTGTATCATTTTTCCAAAATCCAGCTCACGACCGCGAATATAATCCGCACGCGATTCTAATCCGTATCTGATTTTTTAACCCTCTGAAACTTTAAAAAGGGTGCGGATTAGATTCGAGAATATATGGTATACACACGCACAACTGGGCTGAAGGAAATATGCAGCCATAATACTGAATACTCCAACAACGACTTGCATATTGGAATCAATATTGTAACTTTGACAAAGCGCAGGCTGTAGCTCCCTGATGATGATTTATGTAAACCGAAACATGTTGGAGCAAATATTATAGTTTTAAATGTTTTAACCTTTTAACAATTAAAATAATTTGTGTGCATTAGCTGGGACAAATAAAGAACTTGACAGTTAGGTTATTTTGGGTGTTACTTTTTATTTGCACTTTAAAGACACAGTTAGCTCAGAATAAGCACGGCTGAACGATTTAATAACAGAATATTAAACAGCTAAAGAAGGGGAAATAAGTGAACTTGGTACTGGGGTGCATAAATTTTCCACAAATCTAAGTGCCACCTCAAAATAACAGGCGCCAGCCAAGAGACACAAAGAAAGTTCCATTCTGAAAACCCACAAATGTTAGGTGCCAACGTACAAATTTTAGTCCCGCAGGCGACCAGGCGCACGGGGTTTGTTTACCCCTTCTTGGCGTATTTTAATGTACTTTCGTGGAAACTGGGTAAAAGCACGGATATCTGTCAGAATAGTGAATGTCGCGGATGTGAGCAGAGAATAAGGCAAGCAGCTGCACTTGATCAAAATTGCTAGACACGGCGTCGTTACAGCTACAAAAGTTGCGTCTTTTGCATGGTGAGCAGTCACGTAACTGGGTGGGGGCGGGCCTTCCCTATATCAAAATCTCTCCCAACAATCATCAGAACAACTATCATCAACCGAACCAGACAAATATGCTCAGTGCTTGTTCGTACGAGTTTGTGGCTTAATTTTCACAGGATTAATGCGTGTCTCATGTTTAGAAATGTCCCTTTAGGCCTATGCGCTATTTGTGCTAAGGCATATTGGAGCTGTCTTGTCTTTCATTTCGTCCCGAAGTAAGTTCAATCTCAGAAACCACTCGATTAATTTAGGTTAAATTTAGTATTGGTTTTGTGTACTGAAATTTGTCGATTAAAACGAGATGATGGTTACTATCGTGGGTATAAATAGGAATGTTTTTTACCATAGTGTAACAGCTCCCAGTGGGCCAAGGCATCCTCTTTTTCGAGGATTCATTATCACAGACACATCACACTCGGTAGGACTCCTCTGGACGAGTGATCAGCCCGACGCAGAGACCACTACCTGACAACACACAACACTCACAAGAGACAGACTTGCATACTCCTAGCGGGATTCGCACCCACAATCCCAGCAAACCAGCGGCCGCAGATCCATACCTTAGACCGCAAGGCCATGGGATCGGCACCAGGAATGTTACTAACGACATAAAATGTTTCTTTTTCATATCATTCATCATCATATCCGGAAATACTATTACGGGATATATTCTGTCAGGAAATATAGCTTCATAGGAACATTACTTTAAATCAAAATGGAACACTCTGGAACACTGACACTTCTCACGAATTTCTCTAATTATAAAATTGAGATGCTCCTAAACGTTTGACAAAACAGACATCAGAAATGTCCCTAATCATTGTCCTTTTTCATTCCTGTTCTTGAAGGTTAACAAACTTCAGAAACAGTTGGTGCGAACCTGGTATTGCTTTCGGAAGGAATGGGTCCGGTACCGACTGAGCAGTCATATCTTCAGCTCAGTCTAAGAGACGTATGAAACGAACTTTATAGTGTTCAGCACTGACATATGAAGAGTGATCCTGATAGGGTTAATGCCAGCCTGTGTGATCGCAAAAGGGAATTTCTCCGAAACACCCCAACACCTCAGCGCCTGACGTGTCTATCTTTTTGTCAGTAAGTGAAATGCAGAACACGTCTTTCGAAACTAAGCGGTTTTCTTGTCCAGTGGTTCAGTAATTCCACGAAACAGAAGAATGTATTCAACTGCCAAACGGATACGCATAACCGAAGAAGATCAGAAACTTTTTCAAACCTTTAGAGTACAGCACTTCACCAATCATATGATTCAACATTTAAAAACTCTGCGACTTTTAAGGTTGTGACAGAGTTCCTGGTGGAGATTTCAGTCTTATGGTATTTGACGTCGTGCATATAGGTATCAACTGCCTGCGAGATTATCGTCAGGATGGAGACAGTAAGCGCCTTCGAAGCATTGAAACATACGTATATAGGAATCTAGAGGTCATAATACTCCACAAGACTACAGTCTTCATTAACAAACTGTGCTTTGTACACATGGTGTCGTAGACGTCTCAGTAATTTATTCTCAGACCAGAGTGCTGTTGTTTCTTAATGTACGAGGCTTATTCAGAAAGTAAGTATCGTTTCGCTGTAAAAAATCGAGTAAGGTTTCGTATAAAATTTTATTGTTATCAGATTCTACATTCTTCAAACTATTTTTCCACATATTCGCCGCCATTATTGAGGCACTTAACGTAGCGGGGCACAAGTTTTTGTATACCCTCCTCATAGAATGCGGCCGCCTGCGATGTTAGCCACTGCTGACAATGTCATAGAGTAGAGTCCTTGAAATCTGAGGAAAGTGCAGTGACAGATCAGAAATTGTGAAACGTCTGTCGTCACACACTCTTTCGTTGACGTTACGCACCAAATCATCATTCTCCAAAGATGAACGCCCACTTCGCGCCTCATCGTGCACGTTCTCTCGTCCTTCATTGAACATCCGAACCCATTTCCTAACCATGCCATCACTCATCACATTGTCACCATACACTTGACAGATCTGGTGACGAATCTCACTTGGTAGCACATTCCTAGCGTTCAAAAAATGAATTACAGACCGTATTTCACAGTCGGCGGCCCCTTCAATTGTCTTAAACATGTTTAACGCACAGGTACAAACATAAAACCTAACACGAATTTCACGAAATGGCGTCTGTGGCTTCTGAATTGATAGAGGAAGTCACTGTACATGCGCAAAGTGACAGTCTGGAGGATGCGCGAGAGATATGCGCAGAAGGTACTTACTTTCCGAATAGCCTACGTATGTGTATAAACTGAGTTACTACAACACTTGCATACACTGAATATTCTCTATCGTTCTGGTTTGAGTCAAAGTTTCGGAAGCTACTTCTGTTTCTGTCGTTAGAACACTTCGTATGAAACGTACTTTGTTAGCAACACCACAGGGCAGACCTTCTCAACCCACAGCTCGCGGGCAAAGCGTTGCCGCGACACAACGTTTCGTTGGCCGACGAGAAATTTGATATGAAAAAGCTTCTTTTAACCTCTTCCCCGGCATATCCGAAATACATCATCCAAACATTTTGAAGAATTCTGAGGTTTGTTTATGGAGACATATGACATTATTAACCTTGCAGAACCTAGCGGTTTCTCTACGTACCACCAGGTTCAATACTAAAAAATTCTACATGGTGCTCGCTTTGCATTGAGTGTTTTGTACGGATCTCAGAACAGACAGCGACTTTTGCTCTGTACATCATTAACTGGCTGGTTTTTATAACCGTGATGTAAAGTGTTTACAGCGCGGTACGAACTGATTCCTTATATAAAGCAGATTATGTTTCGTCTTTAAAAGGTTAATACATCTTATACAAACATGCTAAAAATAGCGACACGTTAGCCTATATAGTGACTGAATATTTTATTATTTTTCCTATTATTATCAGTAGCCTACATTTTTACTGCGTATGATGTATAGACAATACGCATGTAAAATTATGCACACAATTATTCGTTCTTAATTTTGTGTATTGAATTACATGTTGCCGGTCAACAGATCAAATTTTGCCGAAGCAACCAGCAGTTTGAGCTGGCCTCTATATGGGGTTAATTTCTAACCCCGAAGCTGGGACATTTTGGAAACGAAACATTGGAAACAAACAGACATTCGCGCCTTCCCAATTTTGATTTCATTCCATAGGTCACATTTGGCTCAGTAAACTCCTCATCAATCCGAAACTTCCAGACATAAAACGACAACACTATACCCTTTTGTAAGCTGTGAAATCCCTTATCCTCGTAAACAACCCTCGGAAGCTGAAGGCTCGCCGTTGGTCGGCATTCACAATAAACATTGTTAGACTGAAACCCCATCAGGATGTTCTGATGCAATGACTTCATACAACATTGTATATACATTCTGAGTCTGATTCTTACGGTTTCTCTGGTGTTGCGCAAGGGGATGCTTCCTTTCCACCAGCTCATCACTGGGGGTGGTCGTGCTCCTACAGCTTCACATTCCAACTCGTAGGTATTGTCAGCTGAGAGTGGTTGGTTCTCTCCCTGCAGTCTAACCCACAGAGGTCGAACTGTAACACCAGAAACGTACACATTATTGGCATCTTGTTGAAATGTCAACTTCTGAAGCATTGAAACAAAGTATCAAAAACCAATGAAATGTTTGGATGTATTTGAGTCCTAATCAGTTTTCAATTCTATATTCAGAACAATACCTTAAAGTAAATAACGATAAATAAACTATAGTATTACAGGGTTAGTAAGAATTGTTGTTATATTTTTTATGTGTGTTGGACCGTGCATGTTTGTGATAAATGAAGAATAAAAACCAACTAGATGCTACTCATTATTTTATTGTACTTCTTATAGACTCAACATGTTTCGGGCACTACTATGCACATCATCAGGAGTTCACGACTATAATGTTGATTACCAATGTCTGGGCTGCAGCCCGGACACTACTCCAGCCTAACCGCACCTAACTTCCAACCTACATCAATCCAAGAAAGAGACGACCAACGGGGTAATGAACGTTATAGTGGTGAGCTCTTGATGATGGGCATAGTAATGTCCGAAACATGTTGAGCCTATAACAAGTACAATAAAATAATAAGTAGTATCTAGTTGGTTTTTATTCTTCTGTTGTATGTTTATCCAGTCACTTCTTTCTCTTGTACTTAAACTCGTACAATATTTGTTTGAGGTCCGTGGTGCAGGAAGAGTCTTTGATTCAATCCCAGGACAGTCAATCTGCTATGAACAAGGTTTATCACAGAGTTCGTCAAATTTTACGAGTCAATCGGAAGGGCACTTCAACTTCATATTCTACCATCGCTCTCCAAGGCCTGACCAACGAGCACACAACCACTAATTTGGCCCTCATTTTGAACTTCGCATCAGAATCGGCCTAATTTAATCTTTCACTGTAAAGCGGGAATTCTTAGTGCCATACGCTATAGAGTTACATGACAAGGCATTTTAGTGTCCTTACATTGTTATTAAATGAGATTCCTACTACAAAGGGTTACCTTAGTGTCAGCCAGAGTTATGAAGCTTTTATTTTCTGTGTGCAAAGTTTCAAGCTACAATGTTGATAGTACTGTGTTGTAACTTTTATAATCCTGAAGAAGAGAAAAATGTTGTAGCTTTAAAGTCAACAGGAAGGTAATTACGTATATTGCTTGCAAAGGCATCATGAAGTAACAAAAAGTATACGCCTGTAAACTGCGGCTGAAAGGTAAATGTGAGGAGTGTTAAAAACATCTTCTTCTTCTTCTTCTTCCATTTGCACTGCAGCCCACTGTGGGCTTTGGCCTGTCGAAAAATGTCCTTCCATTTTTTCCTATCTGCCACCAACCCTCTCCATGTTCTCATTCCAAGCACATGAAGATCTCTTTCTACTTTCTCTTTCCATCTTTTCCTGGGTCTTCCCCTTCTTCTCGTCCCTTCCAGTTCTTGAGTGAGAATCTTTTTGGGCATACTATCCTCCTCCATTCTCCCTAGGTGACCTAATCAGCTTATCCTTTGCCCCTTTATCCATTTTACTATATTTTCTCCTTTGCTTATCTCTTCTAGTTCTCGATTCATCCGACTTTTCCATTCCCCGTTTTCATATTTAGCACCATATATTTAGCACCATATATTTAGCACCATATATTTAGCACCATATATTTAGCACCATATATTTAGCACCATATATT
>Ga0123354_10013541_pt1 | contig 12663 bp, 14 predicted proteins | sample TergutLab28metaG_2_FD_97872 | JGI IMG/M metagenome (GOLD analysis project Ga0123354, IMG submission 97872) | Labiotermes labralis P4 segment gut microbial communities from Petit-Saut dam, French Guiana - Lab288 P4 | ecosystem: Host-associated > Arthropoda: Insects > Digestive system > Gut ... | reverse complement strand
GAAGGCACCATTACGTTCTGCAAAATGTGCTGATAATGCAGGCCATCCTGGTGACCCTCTATACGATGGAAAACTCCAGCCCCTTCGTGGGAGATCCAGCCCCAACAGTGGACAGACACACGACAACTGCGTTTGCAAGTATATTGCAGGTTGTAACGCTCTCCCTCAGGTCTGTAAACTAAACCCGGCAACTCATTTGCTTTCACTTTTAGTTTTATGACAGTATTCGTCTTGTAGAGGGATGCGGCTTAAACTGAACTCAGGGTTAATGCCTGTATTGTGACAGACAGGTCAGTATTCAGCTTTTGGAAATACCCTACACTCCTTTTTCTACCGTGACCAGCAGCAGATATCCTGTTCCGTCCACGGTTATAAAACTGTGAATTACCATAATTCAGTTGCAGAAGACATTCCCTTCATTTGGCAGAAAATTGGAAGAATCTTGACTTAATTTAATGATTGCAGTTCTTCATTTTCCTTGATTTTATTATTAGTAAAACATAAACATTTCAGTTTTCATAATCATCATCATCTGTAGACAGACTTTTAAATATGCAAAGTTCCCAAAATGCCTACTAAAAGACCACATGAAAGAAAAACTATGAATTTGTTCTGAAAGCTGAAATTAGAGTGGCACATTTTCCAACAATATTTTAGTCCCCCACGCCACCCCTGAAACAAGGCGAGAGCAAAACCACCATGGGTCCCAAGCACACCCATCATACTCGCACATTCAACAGTTACCATCAGTAAATGTTTTCAATCGTACGGATACATAAAGAAATATGCCGATAGTGGGACTCGAACCAACATAGCTAGTTTCCAAAGGCTATTGCTACCACGCTTTCAACTGCCTGGGCTACATACAGAAATATGCCGATAGTGGGACTCGAACCAACATAGCTTTTTTCCAAAGGCTATTGCTAGCACGCTTTCAACTGCCTGGGCTACATACAGAAATATGCCGATAGTGGGACTCGAACCAACATAGCTTGTTTCCAAAGGCTACTGCTAGCATGCTTTCAACTGCCTGGGCTACATAAAGTAATATGCCGATAGTGGGACTCGAACCAACATAGCTTGTTTCCAAAGGCTACTCCTAGCACGTGTTGAACTGTCTGGGCTATGCCGGCTGACAATAAGAACAAAGGGTCCGGATGACACATCCATCCTTAGTAGAAGAGCTAGCTAGCTAGCATCACACTTGGGAAAGTTAATGTAGTTTAATTAATGTTTTAATTTGAAATTAGGCAAATGTATTTTTGTTTTCAGTTAATATAAACAAGGTGTGATTGATTTTAATGAATGGAAGACATAGAAACGCCACGATTGCGCAAATATGTGGAAAGAAAAACACTCGAATTATGATGGCAACTGTACCGCATGTCACTGCCTGAGCGGGACGTACGAAATATCATGCCGATGGATTTTTGTTCTACTGAGTGCACCATAACAGTATAAGTTGGCAACTTTTAACTGTATTATGTATAGGTAACACTTTATATGACAACCCTGTAAGCCATTTGGGATCCCAAAATGTGCACAGTTACCTTGTACTCATATATGGTTCTAAACATAGCCTGATGATGACTCATTCGTGTTGAAACACGTTGCTATAAACATAGTTGACATTTTAATATTACTGTTGTGTTGACTGATTATATATAAATTAAATATCTAAGAATAAAACACAATAGGATGATTACATTGAAAATGACAGACTACATGTAATGAGGGAAGAGGGATGGAGAGGACTGGTACAAGTTGAAACAGCATATAAAGGAGAAATAATTAATGTTGCAGACTACCTTAACACAAATCACAAAGAAGAGCAGTTTGTGAACATTGTTAGAAGCCATGAAAGCATGCAACAAATATGAACTCAATAATTAAGACAGCAGCAAAGATTACAGGAGAATTAAATCAACCAAATGAGAAGAGTGACTCAAAACAGGATGGAATACAACACATAAAGGTAGGATTGGGAGAGTCCCTAAAGAAAAAATTGAAAAACACAGTAATGCATGGGCAGTACATTAGAAATATAGACAGACAGCTTATTAGTGAAGAAGATACATTCCTCTGGCTATCAAAGGGAGACCTCACAGCATAAGCTGAAAGTGAAATAGAGGCAGCATAAGACCAAGCGTTACAAACAAAATATTACATGAGAAAAATATTGAATACAGAGACAGATAGCAAGTGCAGACTTTACCAATAATTTGATGAGACAATAGATCACATAATATCGGCATGCCCAATACTGGCAAAAGAACAGTATATAAAATGACATGATAAAGAAAGCACACAACTACACTTCAACATATGCAAGGAAACAGGGATACAAACAGACAAAAAACACTGGTATGAACATGTGCCCAAATCAGTAGAAACAAGTCAAGGAGGTAAGGTGGAATCAACAAGTACAAACTGACAGAACTATCCCCAACAACAAACCAGACACTATAATCCATGATAATGAAAAGGGAACATGTATGTTAATAGACGTTGCAATCTCAGGAGACAGAAATGTGATTAAAAAAGAAGCCGAGAAGATTCTAAAACATAAAGACCTTACAATAGAAATACAGCGCATGTGGAATGTAAAAACAAAGGTGATACCAGTAATAATAGGGGCAACTGGGACTATTTCAAAGTCATTCAGAAAATACACGAGCAACATACCAAGAAACTGTGATGTTAAGGAACTACAGAAAACAGCCATATTGGGCACTGCACACATACTGCGGAAAGTGCTAACGTAAATACAGTCAACACAGGAACTAGCGATATAAACACCATGAATAGTAGCAACAGAATAGCTGCATCACTGTATTCCCTAGGGACATGGTTTGTCTCAGGAATATAAGTATAAATACCATGCATAAAGGAGATGATGATGATAATACAAAATCCTTTTTAAGATGCAATTGCACAGTGTGGGATGATGGTCGCACATCTCATAGTCACAGATGTCTACAATCTTAAATGAGGCTGTTGTCGGCTACGTCTAACTACATGCCTACAGCAATGTCAAGTGCAACGTTGTCTCCTTGCTGATTACACCATCCCTTTCTCAAGCTCAAAGACTTCAACTGTCCACGACCCCAAGACCTCAAACTGGAAATCTGTCATTTTCCCTGCCACAAATTTCCATCCATACACTGTGCATTTTTTATGTAAGTGTTTAATGTATTATTTCCAAACTAAGGCAAATGTGAAATGCCAGAAATATATTATTGGAAATATCTCCATGTTATAGCTGGTATCAAAATACTCAGCATTTCTGTTGACGGTATAACACATGCCACATTTTACTGACAGATAAAATTAAAGCAACACACCACAGTCACAATGTCTAGACCAGCTCTGCAGACCAAACATTCTACTATTCAAGAGGCTTCTGGGTTTGACCCCTGTGGTAAATCAGATGAAGGGCAAGGGTCATCACTACCCTATGAAATGGGAAATTAAGCACAAGTGGAACTACACATCTACACCCATTTATACCTACATGGTGTGGACAGGGAAAGCATTTACTGTTCTTCCATCCTACACTTACAATGGCAGTAAAGGCTGTACCAGATTTAGGATGGCCACAAGGAAAGAGTTCAGTACTGAACTGCTTCAGTACAGCAGATGTTTACAGTTGATATGGTACAGCAGCTGATGTTCAGAATAGCGTGTACTGAACAGACAGTGTCACAGCATTGGGTGTGCCTTACAGGTAACGGTGCATAATGCTACATATATGTTAGCAGACACATGAACAAAATCACACAATATAAAACTGCAGCTGTACACAATATTTACACAACACAACCAACGCTGTAACATATAATGGAAAACACTGCAGTGTAACTCAGGTCATACCAAAGCTCAGGTGATTTAGTAACATCTCACTTCACAGACTGCAGTTTGATTCCTGGGCAGTCCACTTGGGATTTCTGGTGGGTAAAATGACAATTGACCACGTTTTACTGCAAGACTTCAGTTGCTGCCCACCAAGTAACAACACACCAATGCTCTATATTCATGTATACATCAACCACTGCTGGTATACTAAAGCCCACAAGTGGTCACACTGCCTATGGGATCTCCCTCCCTCACTCATAACATACAAACAAAATAATGTTTCAACAAATGCAAAATGTTTAATATTACACATCAATTATTCTTAGCATCAGCGGTTAGTGTTACTGAATAGGAGAACAAGGGCTGAAGATATAACAAGCCATTAAGTAGGACTCCCTCACCACACAACACAACACAACACAGACAGACAGTGCACACTGTCTCATATTTCTTTCAGGTAACACAACAACTGAGAACCTCACACAATTCCCTGTACACAGTATAAGGATTAAACTGCTCTATTGGAACTACTGAACTGTGAAAGTCTGTGTTTCCCAAAAACAGCAACAAGCATACTCATTGTATATAAGCTGCAAACAGTGAAGTTATGAGAAACAAATCTATAAATTATTCACATGCAATCAAAACAAGTGGCAATGAATTGGCTAAAATTAAAGCCCATCCTAGAGCATGTACAAAGACATCACTGCGTGGAGTTCCATCTTACACTCTGGGACAATTCAGGACCACGAACTGTGTCACAAGGTACACAGAAACGTGTGCAAAATCGAAACTTGCATACAAGCGTGGACTCCATGAGACAGTGAAAAATGAAGCATTGGTATTAAAAAGGTATATGGCAGTGGCTGTCACAGGCAAACCTTATATGAAGCTGCATGTACTGTAAGGGACATCAAGTGCTGTGTTACTGTGTGGGTGACTTGACTGGTAAAAGGGTCTGGTGTAAGTGGCTTTGTTTGTTTGGTGGAAATGCAGATTGTGCATTGAGAGTGGAATTGGGTAACTGGATACTGGCTGACATGAGGTACAGTTATTGAAGGGAGTGTACTGTTGCAAGGCATGGTACCCTTCTACATACCACACACACAAAAAAAAAAAATTATAGAATTCCTTGTTACGTCATAATTGCCACCACTGGTTGGATGAAATTAAGATTTTAACACTCCAATTATTACAAACATATGTGCCATTGATTTTAGTTTCAGGAAGTGACACAATGCCCCAACAAATGTACAGTCATCTTAGAACTGTCCTTCTAGCTTCAATTAATGAACCCCCTTAATCAGACACTTGACCCCATAGCAATTACATTAAACACATGTCTCTGTTGTTGGCAATTCCAAGGTCAGGCTTCCCAGCTCAGTACCAGTAACAGACAGTGACACCAACCTTAAAAGATATCTTGTCCAACAGAATGCGATTTGTGTCACTTTATATCAGTTTCATTTTAGGAACTGTGCCGGACATTCTTCATCATTCACACAAACCAAAGCACTAAAGACATTCCACACAGAACCGAGAAATGTGACGGGTAAGATGTTTCCTGCATCCAAATGATTTGTCACAAGCACCACACACAAATGGACGCTCTTCAGTATGAGTGACCTGATGTACTGTAAGAGAACTCTTAAGACGAAATGACTGATTACACACATCACAGATGTAAGGACGCTCTCCAGTATGGACACGCTTATGAGTACTGAAAGCACTCCTTTGGGCAAAGGACTTATCACATACATAACACATATATGGACGCTCTCCAGTATGTACACGCATGTGTTCTGTCAGGCCACTCTGACAAACAAAACCTTTACCACACAAATCACAGGAAAATGGATACTCATTATTATGCCTGAACATATGTTCTTTCAGAGCCCTAAGGCAATGGAAAGACATATTACACACATCACAGTGATATGGTCGCTCCTCAGTATGTGTGATTTTATGCTGCTTCCAATCTCTTTCAATAGCAAACATTTTGTTACAAACGTCACACCTAAATGGACGCACTACACCATGCATGCGCTGATGATGGAGTTTCATATCAACCTTAGAAGCAAATGCTTTTTTACACACATCACAGCTATATGGACGATCACTACTGTGTAAGCGCTTAAGATGCTGCCTCAGACCGCTCTGATCACTGAAGGACTTATTACACACACAGCAAGAGAACGGACGCTCTCCAGTATGCAAACGTTCATGTTTCTTCAGATTACTCTTATCATAGAATGACTTATTACACACATTACATGAGTACTGAGACTGCCGTTTGTGTATGCGCCAGTGACTAATGAATGTAGTACGAAGAGCAAATGACTTCTTACACACGTCACATGTGTACTGATTCCCTTCATCATGTAGTGTCTGTGGTTCAGTTGGGGTATTCTGATAGGAAAACATAATTAGTATTAATATCAACAATATTAATGTAGCATTTGACATTATTACTATCAACAGAAAAGATGGGAATTTTGGGTGCCAGAATTATAAAGGATATAGCTAGTCAGTAAAGAAATATATAGTCTATCATGTCTTAGAAATATGGTTAACAGTGTATTGTAAATGCTGGAAGAACAACACCTCCACTCATAACACAAATATTCTGTGTGTGTTGGCTGGAGACAATTTGGCCCACTTCACAGCAGTAACTGAACAAGTGAAATGTCAGTAATATATCTGCACCTGCATGACACTGCAGTGCAACATGCCACATGAAACTGAATGCTGTCAACTGTGGAACATCAGAAATAAGGCTATAAGCTGTATACAGCTACAGCTGTCACATTAACCAGCCAAGCAAAACACTGCCATCTGCTACCACAAAACAGCATCACTTCTTAGGTGCATAACTTCAGATACACAACTGAAACTGAAAACAAGTTTTGGTATGATCGGTCAGTGACTGAAGAAGAAGAAATTGTAATGTTAAGGTGATTCAGCCCCCTTGTTATGTACTGAAATACTGCATCATAAAACAGTTTCTGCAACACATATATACTGGATCTCCAGGTTAAAAATTTCAACTTCCTAACAAGCACAAACCAGAAACCTGGAACTTGTGAGTATGCATTGCATAGGATTGTTTTCTCACAAAGCATGTCAGTAAGACACAACAGGGACCAATCATATTAATATTGTAGCAGCTAGCGTGACTGACATCCACAGGAACAAGTATTTAAAAAGGAAACTGTGTAACTGGTATTACAATGAATACCATATATTCTCAAATCTAATCTGCACCTGAATCTAATCCGCACTATTTTTTGCCGATTTCTTACACGAAAAAGAAGTTCGCGGTTCTAATCCGCACCTTTCCTTCAACCGTCCCTTGCCTTCAAGGCAGACTGATTTAGTTATGAGTGACGACGGCGAGTCTGATGAATAATAAATTATAAATATTATATAATATCATAAATAATATACAAAATAATAAATTATTGTATTGTATTGTTCTTATGGCACGTACAGCAGCTCTATAATTTTTCCAAAATCCAGCTCACGACTGCGAATCTAATCCGCACGAGATTCTAACATGCATCTGATTTTTTGGCCCTCTGAAATTGTAAAAAGAGTGCGGATTAGATTCGAGAATATATGGTAATACATGAAATAAATTAAATGACAGGAAACTAATAAAAAATGGCTTTTAATGGTACAGAAACTCATTCCAGCTTGATCATCCCAATTTCTGTTCTGTGTGAGGGCAGTCCAGTGGCTGTGCTACTCACACTGACTGACATAAACAGACATGGAAACTGCACTGATTACGTCATCCTTATGCAATTAAAAATCATTAAATTTTATTCTCAATACAAAGAAGTTATCTAACTTAAAAGTTAGAAATCACAGACATGTTTATATGAACCACTCTGGTCACAAATACCATGGATATCTTTTCAGCAGTTAAGCCCACAACTTATAAATCACCCTGTATATGATACATCATTCAACAGACATTTTAATATATCTACCACAGACCCAAATATCTTCAGAACCATCGTTCCCATTACACACACCATAACGGTTCCCACAACTCCCTGTTACTGTTGAATTAACCTTTAGAGCATGTGCAGGCATTTAAATTTCTCCGGGGCTTGAGCGTCCCGTACTGAGAACTGCCTCAGCCAATTAAGTATTTTGCTCTGAATCCCATGGAACATGTATGAAAGCTTCACTCATTCTTAACACCACACTAGAAGATTTTCTCAGCTTCATGCTCCAACTGATTTAACCCTTGAGAGAAAGCCCCCATTATCCATTTTTATATGAGGCTGTTTGTACCTACAGCCAGTAGGGATATATTAGCAAAGTTTCAAAGCTTATTTTTCCTGCTCTGTTCGTCTGGATAACTGTTTAGTCTGGAGAGAGTATCTAGTCAGTGATAATGTGGTGACAAGCTACAACAAACAGAACTGTATCTGCCATCCTTTTCTTTTGAAGGTCCCCATTTAGAGCTAGAGATTGCGTTTCCCTTCTCAGGCTTTGGGCTGAGTTTCAATCCACAGTGTTGTGTTGCACAGAGAACTTGTTTCTTCCAATTCAGCATTTGATAGTCACCATGAGTGTTGGCGTAAAATGAGTCAACGAAGCAAGGGTCGTGGTTGCTGCAGCCCCGCGAAATATCTTAACTGACTATTGACACAGATAGTGACAATGCGGGAGGGTAAAGCGATGTCAGTTCAGTTGAGGGAGGTATTGAAAATGTGCCAGGGTTGACACAACCTGAACTGTACCACCAAACAGCCAGTAGTCACGAGTCCATCAGTTCAATTTTGTCCAGTGCCTCTGACGAAGAGGACGCTGGTGAGAGTGGGCCAGGTAAACAGACTCAACAGCCAGTAACCCTACAATGGACATGCCCCTCTTGCCCTCAGAGCAGTGTAGCACACACGTACACAGGAGACCCCAGAGGAAAGAAGGACAATGAAGCATCACATATAAATGACGGCTAAAGTTCACTTAACGTTTACCTTCTGTATTTTGCTGAAATTATCACTCTGCTGGTGGTGGAGAATAACCGCTACTAACAAGATTACATAGACAGACTTAACGATGGACCCTTTCCTGAACCTGACATTACTGAAACCGAAATATTTGTGTTTACTGTTTACTGTTGTGGCACTGTCAGGCCAAACAGGAGAGGCATGCCACTAGACCTAGTACCAAAGACAACAAAACAGAAAAGGGGAGACATTCACGTAAGAACCAGGGCCGACTTGACAGCAATACTGTGGCAGGACAAGAGAGGCACATGGACATTGACGAATATTCACAATGCCACAGCGGAAGGTAAATTCTGCAATGAGAAGGAAAAGCCATAAAGCCACAAATTGTGATGGATTATAACCATCATATGGACTATGTGGATAAGGGTGACAGAATGGCCAACAATTACTCCATTAGCCTGTGCACATTTAAGTGGGTGAAAAAACTGTTCTTTCATCTGTTAGACCTGGCCATTCTCAATAGCTACATTCTTCATTCCTCGTGTGGGGGTAAGAAAATTTCACATAGAGATTTTCGATACACACTCGTGAGGAATATGTTGGCACATGCTGGACCAGAACGGAGAGTACCAAGGCCACTAGGAAGACAACCTAATGTTGAATCGCACATCGCTAGGCTCGAAGTATGCGGGAGCAAACATTGGCCTACCCAGCCCGAGATGCAGCTGAAGTGTCATGTAAGGCCAGGGTTGTGACAAAAAATTTTTGTCAAGTGCCGTACGTGTGACGTGGGACTGTGTGTGAAACAAACATGTTTCAAAGACTACCACACCAAGAAACAATTGTAAGATCATCTGGTGAGAACTCCCTAAGAAAAATTTGGGCCTCAAGATGATATGTAAGTAAATGAAATTAAAAATTTTCCCTATTACATACAATTATTATGTATAATTACAAATTAAAAATTCTGACTGGTTTCTTGAGCATACACACAAATATCTCAGTCATTTCCCCCAAAAATGTTGTTTAATTCATTATTTAATCCTGTTTGGTTCCCATAATATTAAAGTTTTTTGCAAAGCATGTGCTAAAATTTAAACGCCTGGTGAAAAGAATGTCATACGAGAAGGTGGACTGTGGCCATTTGAATCTCAATGCCAAAAGGTTAAAGTTACAAGGTATAATTTTTACACATCCTGGGAATGCACAAAGAATACAAACATAAGATGTGGAATGGAAACAGTTCAGTGGGAAGGGCAAACCGAACATGTGGTATGGAAACAGATCAGTGGCAATAAAGGGCAGAACATGGAAGGTTTCTGTGGCTCTGGCACTTGTATGAAACATGTTTAAATGTGTGTATTCTGTACACTAACGTGTATAACACAAAACAGAAGTGTTCTGACAACAAAAGATGTTTGAAAATTAGAATAACAATTGATACAAAGAAATACAACTCACCTCCTCCTCAGCCTTTATTTCACAGAATGATATAGCCACAGCACTGTTCTGCTGCTGCTGTTGTGTATCTGTGGCCTCACATTTTATACTGATCACCTCCCTTCCATCCTGAAAGCAGTACATTATCTACTGCAGTGAAACTGGGATTTTACATCTCTGAGGGGATCATTTTGAATGGACGTGAAATGTAGGGAATTAAAGATGCATGGTATAAAAATTAACGAGAAGAATGAGATGGGTTGGGAATGTAGTGTGAATGGAGGAGAGTGGAGGTGTATACAATGTTTTGATGGGGAAAACTAAAGGAAAGTGTCTACTTGGGGGATCCTGGAGTAGATGGGAGGATAATATTAAGATGGATCTTCAGGAAGTAGGGTGTGGGGTTATGGACTCAATCGAACTGGCTCAGGATAGGGACGGGTGGGCACTTGTGAATGCGGTTCCTTAAAATGCAGGGGATTTCTTGACTAGCTGAAGACTGGTTAGCTTCTCAAGAAGCACTCTGCTGCATGGAGTAAATAAGTAAATATAAAACTGAACACAGTAAATTCACACTGCATTACAGCCTGTGCACTTAAATGCTAACTCTATCTTGAGTTGGTTTGAGTATCTCTGACTTAGTGTTTTATATTTAGATTTCCAAAATGCAGAGGTTTGAAATAAAATGTTAAACATATAGTTTGAAAGTTACCAGGTTGGTGCTGGTCAAGTTACAAGTTTCTGTAAAACTGCAACAGACAGAGCTTCATATTTTTATATATATTAAAAAAAAACACACACACACTCTCTCTCACTCACACACACACATTATTTTAGAACTGATATTGACCCACATTTAAACATTACATGTCGGTGACCAACATGGTAGTGACAGGTATGACACCAGCTTATGTAAAGAGGAAGAACAGTCAAATATATCCATCAAAGGGTGTGCAAATGGGGTTGAATGGGGAGTAATACGGAGACAGGCAACTAGAATTACAAGAGAGACATAACTTCACAGCAATATCCCTACTGTCACAAACAATTCCAAGCACTACAGTGTGCAGACAGCAGGCAGGTGCAACACACCAAGATACATCAGTTCACTGGTGGTAGATACGCCAATACAAAGTGTGGCAACCAATACAGACTTCAGTTCCAGGATTTTTATGTCATGTTTTGCAGCAGATATTCCTCTGGTGGTGCAGACCAACTGGTATTGTCAACTGTACTTGACACATCAGACAGTGGAACTTCTGCACTGTTCGGTATCACAGAATATGAAATGCTTCTTTGCAGGGGATTATAATTCAGACCAGACAACATACAGGACATGCTAAAAGAACAATGGAGTGTGAATGAACAGATCCTGACACCATTTCTTGCAAAACAGTTACACCTGACACATTCCCACACATTGTTTAGTACCTCCAAACACTCATAATGGTACTGACAGTACAGATCAAAACCTTGAGAGAAAGTTGATAGTATGATTTATGTTAGACTTGCTGAAAAATTTCATGTTTTCCATTCAGTGCAATATATTTCAATTACGATCCAAACAACTATTAAATGTACAACAATATTTTAAAAACCACTGCCTACAACGTCTTGGATTTTAGTGTTCAATCATCAGCTAGTACAACCAACTGTATCAAACCGTCGCTCAATTGTATGAAGAACTGCTGGAATTTCTTTGGTGCACAATATGTATAGTGGACCAAATAGTGCACAGTGCACTGTAGCAGCTTGCTGTTATGCTGGTACTGTTAATGGTACTGGTGGTACAGTGTTGGGTAAATTATAGTAATGCTGCCACAACAATATTGTGTTTCTTTTGGCAGACAATAATGAACAGACAGCAAAAATACAGCAATTAAATTCAAGACAATTAACAGATGTGCCATCAACAGTTTTATGAAACTGGACCAGAAAGATGGGCACATTTTGATCACAATGCAGACAGAGCAATTGGCATTGCAAATACGAATGTGTGACTGAGGGCGCAACAAAATGAACTGTCTTTGAAGGAGGAGGTGAAGACACAAGCAACAGCAGTGATGAAATTACTATAAATAGTTCTACATGATGTCAGCAGAACAAGTAATGTGAATTATAACCACTAGATATGTACATAGAATACTAAAATAGTGATGCTGTGGAAATGAAACTAAGTCATGTCTACAATAACATGAAATCTTCCCTATTCAGAAACACAGTATCATGTTGGTAGGTGAGTGATACTGGCATGCTGTATCAAAATGTCAGACAACAAACACCCAGCAACATGGCACTATATCACATACAAGTGAAGACCTCAACTGATCAAATTCAAAGAACAAACACTAACAATATACAATGCCACATTACATCAACTTCAGTGCTCCACTTGTCT
>Ga0123354_10013540_pt1 | contig 12663 bp, 8 predicted proteins | sample TergutLab28metaG_2_FD_97872 | JGI IMG/M metagenome (GOLD analysis project Ga0123354, IMG submission 97872) | Labiotermes labralis P4 segment gut microbial communities from Petit-Saut dam, French Guiana - Lab288 P4 | ecosystem: Host-associated > Arthropoda: Insects > Digestive system > Gut ... | reverse complement strand
GGACCGTGCATCATCTTGATAGTTGAATAAAGAGAGACCAACTTGATGTCACTTGCTTTTTTATTTCATTATTTAATGCTCAACATGTTTCGGATGTTAATACATCCATCCTCAGGAGCTTGCAGCTTATTTGTTATTTCATGGGTTGTATTGATCTGGTTCGATGCATGTTGGTGTTACGCTGTGGTTTGGCTGGGGTGGTGTGGTATCCGTATGCAGGCTGAAGCACTGCTTCAGCCTGCATACGGATACCACACCACCACCACAAATAAGTCGCAAGCTACTGAGGATGGACGTATGAACATCCGAAACATGTTGAGCATTAAATAATGAAATAAAAAAGCAAGTGACATCAAGTTGGTCTTTCTTTATTCAATGACATTCTGAGTGCGTGTTTGTTGCCTTCGTTATCCAGTGTGCAAAGCGGCGACTGCGCCGTGTTGTATCGTCATCTGTGGCCTGTCCGGCTGTAGCACATTTTCCAATATTATCTCATAATCGGTACGATTTTCGGGGAAAAAAATTATTGAATGTAAAATATGTGTTTTGATTTTCTCTACAACTTTTGCCTGAATTATTTCTCGCTCTAAGAAGATTTCAGCAAGATGTGATCAGAAATTTATGTTGGGTCTCCATGTAAAGTGTCCGTTACTTTTCCCAGGTTTTAATGAAACTTGAATTCTCTCGACAGATTTTCGAAAAATTCTCAAATATCAAATTTCATGAAAATCCGTCCAGTGGGAGCCGAGTTGTTCCATGCGGACGGGCAGACAGACATGACGAAGCTAATAGTCGCTTTTCGCAACTTTAAGCCCAAAAACAATAGAAGTAAAGCGTTACCGTGCGTAATTAAGCGCGGCGCCTTTGAAGGAGTATGAGGGACACCACCACCATGTCTGTCTCAAGGGCGCGTATTCAGTGAGTAGCAGGGCGCTTTCGCGACGTTCAGTGGCTGGCGTGTAAAGCTGACTATTCAACACCAGCTAGTACCGAGCTGAAGAATGAGTGCAGCTCTGCACCCCAAGTTTGGCTTCGTGGCTAGGGCGGGGGCAACTTTGCATGACCTCTACCCATGTAAACCCTTTGTGCCAGTTGCACCCACTTTGGTTTGTATAAAATATTATTTTGTTCTTGTTTTGATTCTTTGTTGTCTCAGCATGCAAGGTTTTGGTGGGGCATTGAGGGAAAGTGGCCACTCGGAATGACTAGGCAAAGATGGGGGGATAATATTAAAACGCATCTTCAAGAATTAGGATGGAAGGTCGTGGCCTGGATGGAACTCGCCGAGGATAAGAACAAGTGGCGGTCTGTTGTGGACACGGTAATGAACCTTCAGGTTCTATAAAATACTGGGAATTTCTTGACTGGCTAGGGAACTTAGCTTTTAAAGAAGAACTCTACTTCATGCAGTGTTTCGCCACAGCAGTTGGGCATGTCCGTTTAGCACCTGGTATTTCCCCATACAGAATTAACCGGTTGGTCTTGTCAGCGTAGACACAGTGTTTTGTGTGAGGTACGTAATGAATTTTGGTCCGGGTAGTTCAGTCGGTATAGCGACTGACTACGGGCTGGACGGTCCGGGATCGAATCCCGGTGGGGATGAGATTTTCCACCCGTCCAGACCGGCCCTGGGGCCCACCCAGCCTCCTGTAAAATGAGTACCGGGTCTTTCCCGGGGGTAAAGTGCGGCCGGGGCGTGCTGCTGACCACTCACCCCTTCTGGTGCCGCGGTCATGGAAGAGTAGAGCTATACCTCTACCCACCCTCTGGGCCACATTGGGCCTGTAACGGGATCACTTTTTTATGTGATGAATTATTTAGATGTTTCTCGGATGACTGTCAGGCTTCAGTATGTCAGTGTATTTTTAACACTTGTGAATACTTGCAGGTTCCAGCGACAAACATGAGTTTCAGGCAGAGACCCGGATGCTGCTAGACATTGTCGCGAAGTCGCTGTACTCGGAGAAGGAGGTGAGTGAACCTTAGATCTCTCAGTTAAGCGAAATGTGATGGTTCCATCACCACACCAAATTTTCCGTGCTTGGTACGAAGATCAACTGGTAGAAGTAGCTTTCGGCTCGGAGATATGCAGTTTATTTGCTCATTCTGAGTGTTCTTCTTTTACCAAGATCTTCACAACGTGCAACCTGAGAGTTCAAGGGTCTGCGTCGTTACTACGCATCTACAAACATTCATCAGCTGTACGTCTGTAATTCTTGCTGGCTTGAGAGGCATTTTTTGAGGTGCGTCATCCCCGTTGTGTTGGTTCAATAACAAAGAATTTTTGTGTTTTACACATACAGTCGAACACAACTATATTTCACCTAGTACTACAGTAGGAATACAACTACATGTTTCGGCCCTATATGTGGGCCATCTTCAGGTTGTGATTTAACTTACAGAGCAGCTATACAAGACGTGTGGGGTATTCTTTGAGGGTATTGGGGTTTGGGTGGGGGGAACGAGATCTCGTTGCTTCAATAGCCCTAGGTCATGGTACCCACTATTGAAACAACGAAATCTCATTCCCCCCACCCAACCCCCAGTATCCTCAAAGAACACCCCACACATCTTGTTTAGCTGCTCTGTAAGTTAAATCACAACCTGAAGATGGCCCACATATAGGGCCGAAACATGTACTTGTATTCCTACTGTACTACTAGGTAAAATATAGTTGTGCTCGACTGTATGTTTAATACACAAAAACTCTTTGTTATTGAGAGGCATTTCTTCAATATGTGATATCCGTTTAACAAATGACGCTGATCGAACGGTTGCTGTGCAGGTGTTCGTGAGAGAGCTGATCTCGAACTCCAGCGACGCCTTAGAGAAGCTGCGGTACCTGACGCTGACGGGCCAGGTGTCCGAAGCGCCCGACGCCCGACCCTTAGAGATACACATCGCCACCGACAAGCTGAACAGAACGATTACCGTACAGGTCAGTCGTCGGTAAATCCACCACTAACTGTACTGCAGGTGCCAACACGTTAGCACATGGTGAATCACGTGGCTGCGTATGGTAAATAGTTGTTAGGATTATCTTTTTTGGTTGCTGTAAGAGTATTATTGTCCCATTGTTTCCTTTTCTTGTTGAAATGTCTCTTGATAAAAGACTGTACTGAGACATTCCAGGAAGAGTTTTTGGAGAACCTGGCTTTTGGAAAATTTTTAATACACGAGAAGACAAAAAAGCTCAATTGCGGACCAGAAATAACTCAAAATTGTGAAGACAGTGGTCTGGCGCGTGCTGATGCCCTTGCTCAGCCAGCTTTACTGCCTTAGAAAGCAATCATGAGGCCTGATATCACCAGGTGTTGGCATTTCACTTTTATCGAGATATTACTTCCTGATGTCTCATAGTCATTAGTAATGTCATGGTGGGTGCTGAAACGTGTGATGCCTGAGCGACAGTCGCGCCTTTTTATTTAAGATGATTAAGTAATACCTGCTAACAGATCTTGGAAAAACGTTCATCTGTTGTGAAGGCAAACAAATTTGTGTGTGTGTGCTCACCATGAAAACGTTGGCATCTGGGGCCGCGTGGAGTTATAGCCCTCAGCACCTTAACCTTGGCATTGTAGCAATGTACAGAAATGAGTGTTTTGCTTCACGCCCTGGCCTCTTTACCCCAGGGAGATAGCCCACATGCTTTAATCAAGTATGAGTGTACTTACGAGAAGACGAAAAGCTTTTACTTGCTGGAAATCAGAGCATGATTCCCGGGTCGGCCAATCTGCAGACTCGTCACTGTACAGCCCCCGTAATAACATTATGACGGGTCTGCGAAAATTGTGACGAGAATATGGCAGAACTTATTGGCAGGGATATGTAGCATTGCTTCAGTCGGTACTGCATTCTAGATTATTAGTGACAAGAAATTCTGAAGCGGTTGTCAGCCAGACGAAGTTCCACAGCGTGCGGATTCAGCGAGGCCTTGACTTCAGACTGTTCTGTAGCAGTAGGACGGTGGAAGGGTTACCTGAGGAAACTGCAACTCTAGATGGGAACTGTGGAACATCTGAATTTGCTTGATATTTACAGTACTGTGACATGTGCGGCCACAACTGTGCGGCCTGAACCAGCGGCTATCAGTGGTGCAGAGACCCGCCCTGGGGCCCACTTAGCACCCTATTCAATGGTTTCCGGGAGCTCATCGTCCTAGGGTAAATCGGCCGGCGCGTAAATATAATCACTGGCGTACATTTAGTGCACCGTACTGCACACCTTTTCACGTTACCTGGACAGTGTGCTGCATTTAAACGTTGGTTTTCTTATTTTACAACAGGACACAGGAATCGGCATGACAAGAGATGATCTGGTGGCGAATCTTGGCACCATCGCCCGGTCTGGGTCTAAGGTCAGTACAAAGTGCGTCGCATATGTAATGTTTAGACGAAGTGTGGCAGTGTTGCAGCAAATAAGGACCTGGAATGGTTTAGCTTATTGAATAGACTATGTAACGGACGACCACAGAATGGGAATTCGATGGCCAGCTTACCGTATCGTAGTGCTTATAAACTGGTGGTCCGCAACTCTCTGCTGGCTCGCAAATTCAGGTTTCTTTATGTGGGATATATTTGAAGACTACAGTGAGGGTTTACGGGATTTTACGTTTTCCCTATCCCGAAGAAAGCTGCTCGTAGCAAAACTGGGTGAGCAGACTCCAGACTGTGCTGCGCAGACAGATGTGGAGCTGATGGTCTGTCTGTCTGTAGCGCTAACTGGGAACTGCCGCGTGGAACTGTATGCAGTGGTGAACCATAGGTTGTTATACCCACGGTAGGATTCTAAGGTCGCAGCTCGCTGATGGTGTAGTATTTGTCACAGGCGTTACTGATTGCCCGTGACAAGCTAGAAGGTTACTCCTCTCAAGTATTTCTTTTTCAGATAGTATCTTGGTGAAGAATTTGGTATCTTTTTCTCATCATGCCCGCAATGGCAGGCTTAGGCCGACAGCGTTTTTGTAGGGAGCATTTCATAATGGCTGATTTCACGCCAAACAAATACATATATCGCCACAGCGTTCTTAAAAAACAGGCTATGTACTGTACGTATAACGTAACACCGAGACACGTTCGCATAAACATCATTGCCTTGGAAAAGCCTTAAGTATTAAATATTTTGTGTGTGTGTATTCTTGCAAAAAATAGGAATTTTTGCGCCATATGTTGGCATCTGCGGCGTGTCTGACTCTTTCATCTTTTTCCACATTTTCTCAAGAAAGGCATAATTCTAGAAAATAGTTACCGAACGTAAAATGTGTGTTCTGATTTTCACAACAACTTTGTCTGAAACATGTCTTATTGTAAGAAGGATTCAGCGAGATATACATGTATGTAGTTCGCTCTGTAAAATATCCGTTATTCTTGTCATATTTTAATGACAGTTGAATCTTCTCGACAGATTTTCGAAAAACTCTCAAATTTAAAATATCATGAAAATCCGTCCCGTGGAAGCCGAGTTGTTCCATGCAGTAGAGACAGACAAGACATGGCGAAAGTAATCGTCGCTTTTCACAACTTGCGAACGCGTCTAAAAGTGAAGGAGTTTTCAGCTAGTGTAATTTTTATTTGAATTTCGGGCGTGGACCTTCGTTTCACCTTGGCACAGGATATGAGCGGGACGTGAAAAAAGAATAGTTTCATGTTCTTTCATCAAGAGTAAGAAACGCGAAATGCAACTACCCAGTTCACAAAATGAACAAAAAAAAAACTCTCTTTTCATACGAGGTATTTTTGCACCGTCTTCTGGAGGTACGTGTAAAGTTCGCGAACCGATGCGCTGTACGCTTTAGTAATCGTGGCCACTGAAGGCACATAACTGTGTGAGTACGTTTGTTCCTGTTAAAAGTGGGCAGGTGAATGAAACTGACAATACTGAGCCATAATCCATCTAGTGCAGGTAACTGAAACAAATGTACAACGAATTCAAGACTCACATCTTCAGTCCAACACAGAGAAATCGTCGGAAAAATGAAACCTCTGCTGCTTGTTCTGTAAAAACAGCGACTGCTGTGTGTCGCGCTCGAACAACTCGCCATATCTTCACAAATCACACGACAAGATGCTTGGCATTAGAAACAGCACTGCTGTTCCTTGGCTTAATAATGGCAATAATTCATCATTTGAGGACGAATGAAAAATCTAATGAAGCACAGCCTGGCGGCTAGTGAAAGAAATATTCAGCGCTAAAAAAATGCGGTTGTTCCAACAGATAGGTTTGTCTGAACACACAAAACATCCTCAGTTAAACTGATGTGTATGTGACTTCCTAATTATGACAGCAGTCTCTCTGCTTGTACATGCGTATAAAATGAAATGTTGATATGGATATTTTTCCTAAGAACGTCAGATACCTACCTTTCATTGTTGTCAGTCGAAGTAGAGGTCAGCCTTTCTGATTTTTTAAATTACAACCAACAAGATGTAACTATTTTTGTATATTTATTTCTAAAATGCTATACATGTTTCGGGCTGTTCCTCCGCCAATCATCAGGAGCAATCATCACATTCATCTTCAGGTATTGTCAATCAATGCTGCCGCAGGGTGATATCGTGGATGAGATGGAACTGACTTAAGCATTGACTGACAATACCTGAAGCTGAACGTACAGTTACGTGCTCCTAATGATGGGCGTAGGAACCGCCCGAAACATGTAGAGCCTTTTAGTAATAAATAATAAAAAATAATTGCATCTTGTCGGTTGTAATTAAAAAAATCATACTAACGATGCACGGACACACGAATATCAAAGTTCAAGCTTTCGTTGTTAGCCGTCGGCGTCTCCTCTGATGTTGACCCTTCGACATGGTTTTGTGCCATGAACTCACAACATATCGCTCATTTGCGACAACAGCGTCAACTCAAAATCTGTGATTTTTCAGGAGAGACTTTTAAAGGTTTCGAAGTGCTATAATTTTCTACGAGTGCAACGACAACACAACTGTTCTCCAGCGGTGAGTTTTGCAAACTGCGTTATGACACTATACCTGTTAAAAGTGCATCTGCAAACGTTTCTTTTCTATACCAAAAACTAAAAAATGCCAAATTTTGAGTTGTGACACTCTTGTCGCAAATGAGCGATGTTCACAGGAACAAATGCGTGTAGAATATCGTTTACAAATTTCACTATCCATTTTCTATATAGATGCAAACACTTGTCTTTCACTACTGAAGTGAAAGACGAATTGTGGAAAAATTAAGTTATGCATTACTGAATATTTCCGATGCCAGTTGTTCGCAGGGAGAAACTATAATAGATCCTTTGTAACTCTCTCCCTGTGGCGTTGATATCACGGGTTGTGTCGACCGAACCCCGTCAAGTTAACACCCTGCGGTATAAACAAATACAATTCCTTATAACTAAATCCCACTACGTAAACTTTCCTCCAGTCCCATGGCGAAAATTGATGTCACCTACTCGGAAATCCGAACCGGAGCACTTAACGGGGAGGGCAAGGAGAGCAATACTTACAAACTAATTTAAAAAGTCCCCATGCACAGGGTTGCCAACACGACCTTTAACCTAGGCCTTGAGTCATGGCGGCTACCGTATTAGACACAGCACATAGTTGCCTGGCGCGGCGGATTGTTACCATGACCACCCTGGGGCCGGGTGACGTCATGATACGCTGTCATTTGGTGCTGTGGCTTACCTGATTTACATCGAGTCCCCAGCACATCCACCTGCGAGTGGGTCTTCACTCGAGACTGGTTTGGTTGTATCGTTGCTCCTCATCACGTGGTCCTGAGTTCGTAGTCGGCTGCGGTTTCCACTTAAGCGCTGAGGGAATTTTACAAATCTCTGTTACAATTACTTGCAGAAACGCTGCTGTCGCACGCACACACACACACACACACACACGCCACGGCACTTTATTCCACGTCCACCAAAAAAAAAAGTTTGAGAAGTATCACGTTATATTGAAAATTTATATCACAGAAACTAACGACCATGCGCCCCCCGACCGATCAGTGGTGAAACAAGTCTGCGTCGCTCTTCAAATAGGTCTTTACACGCTTGTCACATTCACGGATAAAATGTCATTAACACGTGACACTAAAGCTAGTAGCGTCGCACTGCCTGCCTGCATGCCACTTAGATAATCTGCCTGATAAATTAGTAGTTACTGTCATTAGCAGTTTATGACGTTTGATAGCTATTGGCACTTCATAATTTATCATAACTACATAAAATTATAGAATATAGATATATTGTTTCCGAACATAATTTAAAAATATTTAATCTTCCCATTACCGGGACATGAAGCCCAAACTTATCAATACAGTCTACAACATCATTTGTGAAAATATGTTATCCTGTTGCCGGGGCATAACTCCCTGCTGCATAAATATGTTCTGTAATATTATTTTTAAAAATATGTAATCCTCCTAGTACAAGGGCATGAAGCCCATTCAGCACTACAATATTCTGCTGTACCCTTTATAAATATTTAATGCTGTTATTACAAGAGCATGAAGCCCCTTCTCCAGCAATATATTGTACACTTTATAAAAACATCAAATCAGTAGGCACTCAAGCCACAACCCTGTCTTACATGTTATTTACAGAACACACCTGGGTGGTTTACACCTGGTTCTCTCTGCACCTCACACAGTGTGTCAGTAATCACCAGAAATAAGCCATGGTTTTTTTTTTTTTCTGGCAAAGGTTGAATCAGAAAGCTAAACTTTACTGTCCTAGATTCTGAAGTATCAGTATCATCCATTTAAAATGACTATTTCCACTGGTAATTACAATGTCTTTGTGCAAGAAGCATGTTTTATTCTTAGATTCAAACTTTTGCCGTGTTCTGAATGTCGTACGCTTTCTTGTGGGTAATTCCCCGCCATCTGAATTTTATGTGCCAACGTCTAAGAAGAGACAGTCTCTTCCGAAACGTTGGCACATAAAATTCAGACTCTGGGGAATTACCCAGAAGAAAGCATACAGGTACGTCTTGTTGTTAAACTCAGTTGCCTGTATTTTACGGAGGGTAAGTGTGTTAGTTTGAACTGCTCTAAAAGCCCAACATATACACATACTGCAAAGAAGGTCATGGGATCTTGCACAACTCATCCATCGCACGTTACGGGTTTTGTACATTTATAACTTCGTAAGATGTAAACTCAAGAACATTTACGAACCCACTTTCAGAGCTCTGTCCACTTAAAAGTGAGGTTAGTGCCACCCTTTGTAAATTTGACTTTCTGCAAAGCCTCTGCATGCTTTATCAGCAGTGATGTCTCTTATCCTTCTTCTGAGGTGGATGAAGACATTACATTTGTACCATTACAGTGCAAGGAAGTCCAAGAGATGCAACTGATGTATCATTGGCTGTCTGTAGTGCAGATGGGGAACATGCAGTTTCGTATGGATAAGCAGGTTATTTTGAGAAAGTTATGTTTCACTGACTCACCCATTAATATGTGGCACTCAGATAGAAGACAAATTTCCAGTGAAATAATTTACGGTTTATTTGTAGAGATGAAAGCAGTGTGTTGAAGAACAAAAGAGGAATCTGCTTACATGGAAGACAGCAATCGAGATAAGAAACAAGGAAGTGTGGAAGGAATATGTGGATTAGAAGGGGACTCTGGACAGGACCAGGTCTGTAATGGAAGAAACAGACTCGGAGGTTGCCTGTACATGTAAATGTATGCAGCAAATATCAGACAGGGCGAGACTAGGATCTGTAATCATTTCTGGGAATTAAAAATGATGAAAAATAACGTTTATTAGAAGTATGTTATTTGTCAGGAAAAGGCCTGTGTTGGCAGTTCAAATGAGAAGTCTTGAAGAAAGTTGGCACATTTATACGTTTTCATTATAAATAATGGAGTTTTTTGGGTTTCAAGACTCAAGGCTTCAGGGGTGTTATGCCACTTCAGTCAAGACAGTGCAACATTGAATTTTCATCAGCACCACTGTGAGAACAGAAAACCTTGTATCTTCTGGGTTTGTAAGAATTTTTTCTTGACAGCCCTTGATATAAACAAAAAGAACTTTGTATTGCTTTTCTTACATCACGATTTTATGGACACAACTACCACCTTAAGCTGTGAAAGGAAAATGTCCAGAAAGGGAAAGATCACAGAATAGGTTTGAAAATGTAAGGTGGAATATTACATCTGTTCCAGCAGTAAAGCCTCAAAACAGTATGAGTTGTGTAAAGAGAGAGTCACCCAAAGAGTGAAGCTGAATGTGGGAAGGAAGAATTTGTGAGTATGTGGTTAATTCTTTTTCACTGTCATATACTGGGCCTAAAATTCTTCTATACACTTTCCTTTCAAAAATGTTCAGTGGCTTTCTATCTCTCTTCATTAATGTCCAAGTTTCTGATGAATATGCTAACGTTTTGTCTATTATTGTGTTCTCTAGTCTCAGTTTTAGTTTATGCCAGTGTTAAAGAACCTACTATAATAGAGACAATAAGGTTAAATCGATTACATTGGTTTGGACATGTACAGAGAATGGAAGAAAATGTGATTCCCAAAAGAGTATTATATATGACTTTGGGAACAACAAGATTGAGCGGTAGACCAAGAAATAGATGGCAAGACGAGGTGAGACAGGATGGAAGAATAGTTGATGGAGAAGGGTGGTAGGAAAAAGTGCGTAACAGAGAGGAATGGAAGAAGCTCCTGAGAACAGCAAGGAATCGTTGCATTCTGCACATGCCAATGGAGTGAATGAATGCATGTGATTAATTCTGGTTTCTACATTCTCAAAGTTCTAAAGCTTTTTAACTTAAGCTGAACCCTACACCAGTTAAAGGTCATTTGTGTGAAGAACTCACGCTGAACAAGACTGGCAGGATACTTGTAACGTAACATTATGGTGCGTAAGCATAACCGTTTTGCAGTGGAAAGACAACATTGCATTGTGTGTATGTGTGTTGTTGTGTTACATGGCCATTGTCAAGTGTTGTAAAACAATGCTGTTATGGTAAATTTATGTCACTGGCTACAATGCATATTTTTTTAAGATGAGATGATCCTGTTGTTGTTAACAAATCACCAGTATATGTATCAAATCACCAGTTTTATCATTTTATTCACAACTACATGTTACTGGTGTTCTGTGCGACTGCTCTGATACATAATCTTATAACAAAGCAAATTATATACACCGGCTTTTTAAAGAAAATATTTCCCGACTAATCTGCACTCTGTTCACATGTTACATGTATATGCTACACTGAAACAAAAGAATGTTCGTTTGTTAGTGGCTTTCTTTAGACATGTACACTCTGAAACAAACATCGAGTGGCCTGGAATTTTGTATATTCCGCTCCGGAAGTGACGTTATCGAGTCACGTGTACTTTCCCCATATTTGTGCATTCTCTGTCTTCCGTTCATTATAGTCATTACCGCCGCCTATATATTAAGCAAAGACAGCAATACCGTTGGTTAATTTGAAGTTAAAGATAAATTAGTGGGCATTTTGGGGGGGGGGGTGAGGGGTAGGTAGCTCTGCTGGGAATGCTTGATACTGGAAACGGCAACGAACAACGCTTAATCTCTCGGAGCCAAGCGCATATCGGCCGGTGTGTTTTTCGAAGACGAAATGTTTTGGTTCGAGTCCCGGTATCGGCAATTTTTTTTTCGCACACGGTGAATTTTCACAACCCCTAAAACTGTACTAACACAGGTATTGTGTTTCAGTAGTTACCTGTGCTGCACTGGCAAGGCTGGACATGCGAGTGAAGCAGCAAATATTTATCTTATTTTTCCGTGATTTATTGTTGACTGGCATTCTGATTGAGAGGGTCCGTGTTCGAATGTGACTTAGAAGAGACGTGTCAAAGTCTTTGGTGTCTGCGGACCGTAGTGAGCCCAGTGATCTGATGTTGGGCCGCACGGATTGAAAACGTTTTGGTAAGTGTTATCATTAAACATTTTAGGAGACCAGACGGAATTAATTAGTCGTGAAGGAATAAGTATTAAATTATTATGAGTGTGTGTCGGTATTCTGGCCTTAGGTAGCCGGTATGCGAATCGCATCTTTTCGACACAGCATTATTATTGTAATGTGCGGTCTGCCAGTACCGTATTTGTTCACATTATCTCATAAACTGCACGATTTTGGGGAAAAATATATTGAACAGAAAATACTTATTTTAATTTTCTCCTCAACTTTGGTCTGAAACATTTCTTATTCTAAGAAGAATTCAGCGACGTGTTGTAATGAATGTACATGGTTTTTCATGTAAAATGTCCGTTATTCTTGTCCGATTTTAACTGAACTTGAATTTTCTGGGCAGATTTTTTTTTAGAAATCGTCAATATCAAATTTCATGAAAATCCGTCCAGTGGGAACCGAGTTGCTCCATGTTGAGGGACGGACAGGCAGAGATGACGAAGTTAACAGTGGCTTTCTGCAATTTTGCGAACGCGCCTGAAGATGGAACACTTGTCAGAGTAGAAGTAACAGTGCCAGCCTCACAGCTACCTTTCGTAAGAATTCGGAAAACTGCTGGGAGACAACTTTTGCACCCAGAAGGCTGCATGCGGCTTTAGGGCGAAGATGGCAATGCTACCAGCAGTGGCGTACACAGGAATTTTGTTCGGGGGGGGGGGGGGGTCAAACAATTTAGTTTGGGAAAAGGGGGGAGAGGGACGGGTGCTTGGGGGTGGTGGCCCCCCTTCTGCGGGGGTCT
>Ga0123354_10013538_pt1 | contig 12663 bp, 9 predicted proteins | sample TergutLab28metaG_2_FD_97872 | JGI IMG/M metagenome (GOLD analysis project Ga0123354, IMG submission 97872) | Labiotermes labralis P4 segment gut microbial communities from Petit-Saut dam, French Guiana - Lab288 P4 | ecosystem: Host-associated > Arthropoda: Insects > Digestive system > Gut ... | reverse complement strand
AGTCCGTACCGCGCTGTAAACACTTTTCATCTCGGTTATAAAAACCAGTCAGTTTATGCTGTAAGTGGCACAAGTCGCTGTTTGTTCTCAGATAAATACAAAACACATAAATACAGTGTGGGATTTAATGTAAAATTCTTGATTGTTAAACCAGTTGGTGCATCAAATAACTAGTAGGTTTTAAAAGGTTAATATCGACAAAAAAAAAAAGGCAACGAAGTACGAGAGTGTTTTGTTTCACAACAAACATTGTGTAGTCCATTACATTTAATTGAAGAACTGGGATTAACTGTCACTGTACGGAAATTTTTTCTGAAAGTTAGGGCTCGCTTGATTCCGAAACTCCCAGCGTATCGTCCAATTTCACCCTACAACATTCACCCGACCAATATCTCTCCCTTTATGTCTTCCTCTCCGGACACACTCATACTTTGGCCTTTGTTGCTGAGATATACAGTTCGTCTAAAAAGCTTCTGAATGTAGCAACTACTCAAATGACTTCAATGTGCAGCATTAGGACGAACTGTAAAGTATAACTTATGAATTTGTACATACATTAATATTTTACTTTACTGAGCTAATATTGGATAAAAACGAAGGGACTGTGAGGACAGGCGTTGCCCTATGGGTTGTGTTCCGGACTCTTCCGCTTTGAATAACCTATCCTCACTATATACACTTCTTTGTTACTAACACCATAAATCATTTCTCTGCAGCACATCCACACTTTTTGCTTCATGCATGAATTTAAACCTAGGAATTTAAGTCAGCTTCGAAAGTTCCTTACCTTATACGCTTTACGAAGCAAATTTCACTCAACTTCGTTTTTTGCTTTGCTGATTCATTCCATCAGTAAGGACACACATTACTACTTAACACTCACCCGAAAATTAAATTAAACCCAAGACATGCACATTTTCAGATTCGAATCAGATGAATTCTGTTCCGATCACCGGTTAATTTGTGTTAGGTGGTACAGATGCAACAAAACAATGGAAAGGGAGTTTTATCACCAGTGGAATGGCTGATTATTAGAGCTAAGGTACAAATGAAGTGAGGGGAAAAGATGAAAAACTTTCCACTAATGAAGTCATAAAACATGCTTTTGGGAATATCTTCTTACGAGTAATTACACAGGAACAAACTTTAATTAAAGATATTTACAGGAGTCTAATTGGCAGTTTCAAACCGCCTTCAATTAGTTCGCAACGTTTGGTTTTAGTGCCAGGAAATCCAAAATAAACTTCAGTTTAAATGGAAACGATATATTTGTTTGTGCTGCCTGGTTCTGATCGTATCAATCTGTTGTAAAACTCTCATGCTACTGGCTAGAATGAATAGCGCAGTGTTGGACACATCCAAAAAAAAAACGTAAAAATTATGGCACCCCAGTATTTGCTGTGTTTCCATGGAAACATCTATTCGAACACTTCAACGTTTAGATGTTGTCTATGTAGACGCGTACTTTGTAGTACTGTAATAGGCAATGAAATTTTGAATTTTATGGACAAAAGTGGAACAAGTTCTGTTTTCAGTTCCACAAAAAGAGAGAGGCTAATAAAGGCAAAATTCTAAAGTGGCGTAAATATTTATAACTAAATAAAGGGATGGCAATAAAAAATACAACGGCAACTACTTTATGCCTAATAATTAGCTGCAGCAAATTGCAGTCCAAGTTACTGACGTTAAGGATAAGGGTGTTGTAAAAATTATTTTTCGAAACTTAAAAAAAAAAGTTAACCAGTAATGTAAAGGACCCTAATGGTACAGTATCGAAGATACAAGGACGAAATCGCGTAAATTCTTGTGTGGTCTAAAAGGAATTTATGAAAGTATGCATTACCGGTGCAGTCAGTGTTAATGAAAACTGTACGTGTGATGAACATGATGTTTATGGGACCGTCTGTTTTAGAGAAGTCATCTCGAAGTGCTCTAATGAAGTATATAATAAATTCCCAAATACACGTCAGCACAACAAATATTTATTGCAGCAAATAGGCTACATGTTTCGACCTGTTAACAGGTCATCATCAGGCCTCCAACAGAATAAGTCAAAGGTACTGTTAAGAAATTGGAATCCCAATATTTTTTACAGTTGTAAACAGATGTAAAATCTGTTACTGGATAAAATACAATACATACATTATCTAGTTAAAACAATCAAAACATGTGTAGGGACTTGACACCTAGGACAGTTTTTATCACCAGTAATTTGTTTGTTGGACTACGGGCGCTACTGTACTTGCACTCGGTGCGGTGAGACCGCCTAATTTTCTTCCTTGAGGATTTTTTCCCCGGTAGTATGAGAGCTGAACATTCGCTTCTTCTGGAATGTGACGCTGTTCTGTTGGGAGAGTAGTGTCCATGTTTCGAAGAACAGCAACACGGTCATCGTCACAGTGAAGATGAATGTACTACGTTCCTTCGAAACATCGGCACCTGCTCGCCCATCAACACAATGTCATGATTTGTGGCTTCCGCCTTGGTGTAAATGAGGTCTTAGTTCTTCTGTCATTTTATATACATGGTTCCGTGCATCGTGAATCGAATTTAATAACTGTCCAAAAAGATGCGACTTATTCAGTTTATTACATTTCTGTAGTAGTTCCGGGTATGTAAAGACTATTCTTTTGATCTGAATAGTGTTATTCCTATTTTATAATAACTAAATCAGGTATACACACAATAGTATTAACTGACTTTGTTTATTGGATTATCCGATAGAACTTCAACATAACCTAAATTATGTATATATTTTTTGTTGTTGTATATTTTATATTTTGTTGTACATAATTTAAAAATACTGTTTTTAACCATCCACCATTATTTTATATAAAATATTCGTCAAGGCTAGTAATATTCAATATGACCAATCTAGAACTTTAAATTGTACTACATTGGTATTAATAGCAGAGTATTTTACTCATTGCAGGTAATCAATACCAGAAGCTGTAATTACGGTTGTGCGAGCTCCTGATGATGGGTGTCAACACCCGAAACATGTAGAGCTGCCTACAGAAATGTAATAAACTGAATAAGTCGCATCTTGTTGGACAATTATTAAATTCCTCTGTCATGTTACGCAGAATAGGTTGATGGTTATTCGCCGACGTTTCGGTACAACATATCCTTCCCATCTTCAAGGGTCAAGCATTATTGAAGATGGGAATGATAGTTTGTCCCGAAATGAAGGTAAATAACTATCGATCTACGCTGCGTAACGTACCAGAAAACCGAAGATCTTAACCTAATGTCACATCCCAGCATAAAAAGAAATCTTCAGCAACACAGCAGGAAGAACATAAACATCACATAATAACGACTGTTTCCCATCACATACATATTCCGTTCTACAGAATCTGTCCAAGTCCGAAACCACATGTGACGATGTTTAGATTTTTGTTTCTTTAAGTTGAGAAGTTCTTGGACTCAAGCCCAATCCCAGTGTCTATAGCCTATCGGCGATAGCCAATTTATTATACAGGATCATTCGAAATGATTGTCGGTGTTTTAACAACTTGTCATACACAACACACTTGAGATAGGTGTATATCTATTTTTTATTTAATAGAACAACACTCCAAGTATTTGTTACGTACCTTACAGGTGCTCTATATGTGCACCCTTTGTGATTCTACAAACATCAACACGATAATTGCGTTCGTTCCAAACTGTTTATAGAATGTCAGCGGTGAAGGTTTCAATGGCGATTCTGATCCGCACCTTCAGTTCCGGGATACTTGCGGGAAAAGGAGGAACATAAACCTGATCCTTGACGTAACCTCATAGAAAGAAATTACATGGGGTTGCATCTGGAGAACAATCATTTCGAATAACCCTGTATTTGCAGCTACTTTTCAAACCTGTAGGCAATATCTTCTATCCGCAGTATAAACGCGGGTTCCGTCATACTGACAGATACCCACGTAACACAATACAATACTGTAGGAAGGATCAATTGTCACCAACGTTTAGAAAATCCGCAAGAATGTGAATGTTAAAACAAACAATATACGTCTCTGAGAATATAAACACACCGAATCATAACTAGTTTAAAAACTGGAGTCCCCCTTAATTTACGAACTAGAGGAACGTTACAATGTATAGCCGAAATCCTCTACATTTTCCTTAGCGTTCAGGGTGATTTCAAATAGGGTTAAAATTGGTGGTAATTCGGCGAACTCCACGCAACTCACAATTAAATAAGAAACATCAATAAACATCTGCTTACAGATTATCAGCCACTGGAGCAGTCCATCTTCCTGCAGTTCGTCCGGCCCCGGGCAGGACGACTTACCTGGAACAGAATTATAAAATATTACGTAAGTCGAGTGAATGCCAGGTGAAAGTCACGAGAGTTTGAAGGCACGTGTTATTAAAAGGCACATCGGAAGAGTGGAGAGGTAACTTGGCAGCAGTGCAGATCATGCAGTTTTAAAGAAGTATGCGATGATGGCACATTCAGGAACGCTTAATTTTACAGGGTGAGTCTCTCGCTAGAGGCCCCAAACTATTGTCTATAAAAAATTGTGTTAATGAGATAATGACTTGAAAATTTATATACTCATACCGGGAACGATGCAAAACAGGACCTACTCATAATCGATGCTGAAACTGGTCTCCTTTCACATCCAAGCACACTTGAATGCGTTTCTACAAATTCTGGAATACTTTTCCCAAAGTGTCAACGTTGACGGCTTGAATCTCTTGGCGTATAGCGCCTTCGAGTTGTTCGATTGTGCGGGGTGTATTTTTGTGCACTTTGCCCTTCAATAGGCCCCAAAGAAAGAAGTCGGCAGGCGTTAGATCGGCTTCCCTTTGTCTCTAACTTTTTAACCAATTTCTGGATGGAAAACATCGATGGTGCACGTCTTTCACCAAATTCCGTTCGAAATGCCGTCTGGCTTGCTTTAAATGTACCTGTTTGCCAGTATTTACGAACGAGAAACTCGCGCTGTTCGACCGTATACATAGACAACAGTTTGGGGCCTCTAGCGAGAGACTCACCCTGTATAATTATACCGTATTTCCTTAAAATAGATTGACCAATATAAAGAAAGTTAATGACTTACAAATCGTAATGCTGTAATAAATATTAATAAACAGGGTTATTCGAAATGATTGTCCGGGTTTTAACAACTTGTCATACACAATACACTTGAGATATGAGTATATGTGTTTAATAGAACAACACTCCAAGGTTTTGTTACATACCTTACAGGTGTTCGATATGTGCACCCTCCTCTTCCCGCAAGTAGGTAAGAATCAGAACCGCCATTGAAACCATCACCGCTGACATGGTACAAACAGTTTGGAACGAACTTGATTATCGTGTTGATGTTTGTAGAATCACAAAGGATGCATATAAAGAGCACCTGTAAGGTATGTAACAAAAACCTGGAGTGTTGTTCTATTAAATACATATACTCGTACACCTATCTCAAGTGTATTGGGTAAGACAAGTTGTTAAAACCCCGACAATCATTTCGAATAACCCTGTATTCCTTGCGAAACACAATATCATTAAGAGAATTATGATTATATATTTTAGTATCTGTTTTTGCTCAAAGATGCAATAAGATTGCTACTTTCTTTAATCATTCCTAGTGTATGTGTCAGCCGAATGAAATTGACGAGATTAAAAACTGGCGACTACATACAGCGACACGACACGAACATAAGGAGTAGATCACACATTAATGGAGTCACCGAGACAAAGCCAACTTAAATCTTGGAATAAAAATATTGTATTTTCAAATATTTCCACTTCAAAGTTTGTATGACAAATCACTAAGTCAGCTGTTTAGGCGCACTTGCAAAATTTCGAAAAGCAACTACAAGCATTAGTTTTGTCATGTCTGTCAGTCCGTCCGTCCGTCAGTCAGTATGAAACAACTCAGCTCCCATGGAAGGGATTTTCATGAAATTAACAACAATACTTTACGAAAATCTGTCAAGAATAATGAATTTTCATAAAAATACAAAATAATAACGGGTACACCATGTGAAGAACTCTGCACAATTATGATAAAATATTGCTGAACTTCTGTAAATGATAAACATTTCAGACAAAGGTTGTAGAGAAAATCAAACTATACATTTTATGTTCAATAACGGTTTTTTCCCGAAAATAATGGCTTTTATGAGATAATGTTCTTATTTATTTATTTATTTAGAACTGCAAATTTACAATCTACTCCCAGTGGAGCAATAAGCAAATGTGAGGGAAGAGACAACGGGAGGGAGTAGTCATCCATCGACGAGACTCCGACGGGCCCCACGGGGCGGTAGGCTCAAGTTAGTCGCCGATCACTGTATGAAGATCAGATGGCCATCGGCGCTTGAGCCGCCGGGCAACGTTATGAGATAATGTGGAAAAATATGGCAGATCCATGCCGACCACAGATGACAATATAATGCGGCGCATGCAGTTTTCGTGCTGGACAAATAAGACTACAGACACACAGTCAGAATATGTAACACTTATTGCTTTTCCATAGCAAAACTGGTTAAGCATACGCGCCTCAATATCACGCTTTATCCATACTTTTTTCACGTTCCCTAAAGTCTACACAACCAAACTTACAAGGACTCGTAAATTAGGACTGTGGATGGTGTACTCTGTGACGTAATATCAGTATGTTCAATGGAAAAACGGATTTTTTTTGTTTACAAAGCATTTATTGCAAACACTGAAATAATTATATTATTACGGTTCAACATAGTCCCCTTCTATTGGTAGCTCAAGGTCACCGCCTTCGCATACCCTACACACAATGATTTCGGTCGTACACGCGATTTTTAATACAACTTTTCCGGTTTCCCACTGAACGGCCCTTGTACATAGCCATTTCTGTGGCTTATTGTAGTCTCAGGTACCATGTTAGGGATATTCACGTACAGGCATAAAGGTGATTTCTTTTTTGACCATAATAGGATTTCTTTTTTGACCAAAACAAAAGTATGGGTCTTCTGCGCCGATTTCCCAGTAACTCTCCAATGCTCGCAACATTACTTCCACACCCCTAGTACTCATATTACCCAAATCGGGGAAAAATGTGAAAAGAAAGGGTATAAATTCATTCATGTCTCGAAGGAAGGTAAGATTTTTGTTGTGTCGATTGTTACAAAGCTTACAATCACCCAATAAATTTTCATGGACATATTTCGTAACAAATTTTATCCGAAGTGAATGATAATTCTGCGAAGTACAAGAAAAGCTTCATCGACCCTTTAAACGCCGAGTTAAATCTCATCTGCCATCTGCTGGCATTATAAGGAGCTCACCATATTCTCCACGTTAGCAGCATAAGAGTTAATTGTTAAAATTCATATTTATTGACTTTTTGATTAATATCTTATTTTGTGATAGTATTCTCTCCGTTCAAGTTTTAACCCTGTAAACGGCGAATTAAATCCCATATGCCATCTGCTGGCATTATTAGGAGCTCACCATATATTCCACGTTAGCGTGTTAAGGGTTAATTCCTTTATGCAAAATATGGATTTACTTTATTGATTTTTAAGACCGCATCACCTGGAGGTTTCTTATTCGGAGTGGGACTAATAGACAAATAAATATGGAAATTAGAGTTATAAACACATTTACATTCTCCAGGAAAATTTCGCCATCATTGCGACGACTTTTACAAAAATTATACTTGTTCCACACCCCGCATTTCTATAACGAATTTTAGAAAGCTCCGAGAAACGATTTAATCGCCGATACTACGTCACAGACAGACGGTTGGACGAGCGCGGTCTTCTCATTAGGCGCCTTTCTTTCGCTAAGACGCCTTAAAAAGGACATTTTATAATTTAAAATTTAAAACTTAAAAAATACGTAACTGTGACCTAATTTTCTTTGGCTTTACATTCTTCTGGGACACTAAATTACGTACAATGGTGAAATGAAACAATCAAGCACAGACTTTTAGACGGTACAGCGAATCGCTACGGGCAAGACGCTTCGGGGTCGAACCCTGGCGGAAGCAAGATTTTCCGCATCCGTCCAGACCGACCCTGGGGCCTACTCAGCCCCTTGCAGATTAGGTACAGGGCCCTTTGCGTTGGTAAAGCAGCCGGGGCTTGGCGTTCACGACCCATGCCAATCTAACCCCGAGTTTAAAGAAAGAGTAAATTTATAGTTTGTTCCCCCTCTGTGCCTTCGTGGCATGTTATACTTAGATATTTACTTTGTGTTAATTGAAATATTTGAAGCATGGGAATAAAAAATCAGGCTTCTCGAAAAACGAGCTGTCGAAACTGCGAACGAGAGCGTCTTTCCTAAGGCATTACTCAACGCTTTACACAAGCACACTTTATGATGGTATCAGATCAGGTCAGAGCGGGTACCGGACCGTGGATGAACATCGTCATGTGAAGCTAAGCTTACATTCCAATTCCCATAATTAAAAAGAAGAATGAAAATATAAATCCTTTTTATACTCTGAATATGTTGGTAGTTAAGTGGAATGTAAGCAGTCCACTGTGAGAGAAAATAAGAAAAGTCGTGCCAGTTCAAACACAGCGTACGCAAGCATTAAAATAAAATGTAAACCTAAGTATTCAATTTAACCACATCAAGTTTGTTGCTAAACTAAATAACACAACGTGACGGTTTAATGGGGGCCGCGGTAGCACAGTGGTTAAGGTTCTGTGCTACAAATCGGGAGGTCGCTGGTTCGATCCCAGATGGTGTCATTGGAATTTTTCATTGACATAATCCTTCCGATCGTACTATGGCCCTGGGGTCGACTCAGCCTATAACAGAAATGAGTACCAGGAGGACCTCCTGGGGGGTAAAGGCGGCCGGTGCGTAAGGCTGACAACCTTACCACCATCCTGTGCCGTTGTCATGAAATCTGGGCACCTTAACTTCCAGGGACCCTCTGGGCCACTCCAGGCCTGTAACGGGACTTCTTTACCTTTAACAGTTAAATGATTTTTGTGTTGGTCATGTCTTTTTGCGTTTTTTAATTACTTTAGTCGTGCTGATTGAAGAACATCAATGGTTTGAATATTGTAAAAATTGAATGTACAAAAATAATAATATTAATATTTATGTAGAACATTAGTAACAATTTAGAATATTTCATAATATATGAAACGTAACGGCCAAAGACATTACAATACCTTACGAAAATGTAGACAAAGGCATACTGCTAGACCATTGTTACTAAGAGAAATAAGCTATCATTCTTGATTCAAAAAGGAATACAGAATGTTCTGGAGTTTGTGACTTGATCAATTTCGTTGACCGAAGCTCCACATAATGTCGCCATTACTGCCCTTTCCCATTGTCCCTGGTATCTTTTGTCCATGACGTCAGGAACCCATAGATCTTCCCCTGTATTCTTCACATACAACGCCCAAATTTAATACGAAGGTTTCCATGCTCGTATGTAAACAGTGTACATTCAGGGACATTCTACAATGCATGATGGGATACTGCTCATTCAGATTTTCCACATATGGCTTTTAACTCCCATTATTTTCGTTACGGAGAAATCTACGGACTGCCAACCGAAAAGCCTGCCAAGGATTATTTCCGTGGGTGTCATTTTGTCTTCCATTCCTTCAGACTGTATAAATCTGTCGTATTTACGTTCCAAGAAATACGCCAGTCTGACTCTTACTACAGACGTCTGGGGAACATAGAACGTACGTACCGTAATGCATCTGCTGTTTTGAAACACAAATTTAATTTTATATTTAGCAAAAATATATATGACAATATACAAAGTTCTATAACAACACATTTCATATACATACGTGTAACCTCCTTCACATGTATCAATTAAAGTTTTAGAAATAAGTATCCTGATTGTATAATAAGAACATTAAGACACATGCATTTTGTACATAGTTTTATCAAGAATGTAAGCGTTTGTGATCCCACAGCGCATTTTAAACATTGCTAAGTAAGGATTTGTATTCTTAGAAGGGCCTGAGGATGATTCTATAAGAATCGAAACATGTCACATTCTACCTTGAGCATTTTTGCATTGCGTTATGTCTACAATACAAATTCAGCAATCGTCATGTTGTTTAGCAGACTGCCTTCAAATTCGAGAGACTGTGAGCATACTGTTCCTGGGTACACAAGGCCTGCTTTAGTGTTGATCGGCAGCTAAAATAGCACGCATTAGGAGCCCATGGTTTACCCTGGTTACCGAAGGTAGTTCCAAACTATGCTTCATGTGCACAACAGAACCTTATTCCGGTAACGATCTGGTGCTTTTTCATGTTTAGGACTAGCATAATGTCTCCGAACCGAACAGAAAGAGCCTGCCGACAACTGGAAACCTCAAATATTAGACACTAGTCACTGAAAATAAACAATACCAAAAGGAGTAACAAAAAAGTGAAGGTAGTAAAGCAATGAAATTAGCTTAACTGTAGTCAAGTTCAATCGAAGGCAGGAAAGAATGTGGTTTTAATCAGTACATCATAGTGCAGTGATATTATTGCCAATACAATGCAGCAGTGACGTTCAGTGGTATTAAATAAATACGTAACGAAATTACCAAAATTAATGCTGAAGTATACAGTAAAGGGACTTTTTAAGAGACTAATAAACGAGCCCAAACAGGTCGAGCAAGGTCTAACTCGTGACATATGATGATGATGATGATGATGATATAGAATTCAATAGTGATGATGATGATAATAATAATGGAAATAATAAGAATTCGGAATTCGTGGAGACATAATCTGGCCATGACTGATCGACAGTTTACCCTGCATTACGTAATATATTATTGAATAACGGTAACAATAATAACCATAATAATATGCAGTGACCTAAGATGTGTAAGGGATAAAAATATAGAACAACAGACTCCATATTAGTCCATATGACAACACCAGAAACATATTTGATACATACGTGTCTCTAATACTGAGAATGTGCATGTGACTAAATCCAGTATACAAAATGGCGTTTGCAGTTGTGGTGAAACAGCAGATGTGACAGGTGACAACAGTAACGATAGTTCTGTCAGCAACTGACGCGGTGCTGAAGACGCCACGTAAGAATGTGGAACGTCTAAGCTTACAATAAGTCATCTTTAGCATGGTGGAAAGGGCGACAGCGCTTGGTACTTGCCATATCGTCAGCCTGTCTCTCAGTCTGCCGTAACAGGAATGTAATTTGTTTATAAAACTTACAATTATAAATTAATTGGAGTAATAGCTGAGAGATGATGATAATGATAATAATAATAAGAGCAATCTAGACGTTCACCTACAAATAGAGATACCTTGATAAAAACACTGTTCAGATATATGGAATTACACAAATAGTGATTCAGTGGTTATCCAGCATTATAGGCTACTATGCTCTAGTGAGATGAAAGAGTGCCGTAATTTTTACACTTATTTTACAGGTGTGTAAGATTACATTATTTCTTTTACTGAATTGTTTGCTATAAAGTCTTTAACAAGTAAGCATTGAAAATAAAACCAAGAGTAAAGATAACAGTCGAAAAAACGGAATTTTCTATACATATTACGTTGTTAAGAGGTAAGGGGGATGTTCGGTGCGTTTAGCATAATACCGATAGTAAGTAATTTTATGCAGAGGGAACACACAAAATATTAAGAAATACGTGGAACTGGTTAAAGAAATCGGAATACGTTTTCCTAAAATGGGCCCAAATTGAGTCACCCTTTCTTTTTGTTTTATTTATAGCAAAGAGGTAAGGTAAAGTGATCCCGTTACAGGCCCGGTGTGGCCCAGAGGGTGGGCAGAGGTATAGCTCTACTCTTCCATGACCGCGGCACTAGAAGGGGGTGAGTTTATACCAAAGGACTAAAAAAAATAAACTTGAATTGTTTTCTCCATCGGTGTAGAAATTGGCGGTTTGTGGGATATATTATTCGAAGCTTAGTAATATTTGTAAACCTTATATATAAGAATATTTTACCAAGTCTATACTATTAATTTTTTTCATTTTATGTAAAAATGACAAGAAATCATAGAAATAATAACAATATATCATAATAATCCAATTATTTATTATTAACGTGCTAACACAACAGCCAAAAACAAATTACAGGGAAGCACAAGAACATAAAGAAAACATGAAATAACTAAACACAAGTAAAACACATAGCAAATAATGAGACACTAGAAGTATAGCCATACGAACACAACAAAGCTGTATTACGTGTTATCAGGGAAATAATGTTACAAACGGTTGGGAAAGACAGACTTTCCATTTAGAAATCAGTATTGCTACTGATGGCACCAGCTGCCGGAGCGCAACTGGTGCAAAGAGATATTCGAACTTTAAATTGAACACTGAACACAGCAAATCCTCTAAGATTTCGATTCGGTACACGAGGGCGACCGTCTCTAAAACGGCAGGGCAAAATTGTGAGCCATTGTGGATATTAAGTAAAAAAGGCGTATTGTTTGGGGCCTCCAGACACTTGAGAATTCAAACTTCCAGTAATTTAGGGCACTAAGTGGTTGAATAAACGATCGCGATTAATAAATGAGCATTTGATGTTTGTGTGACCGTGCATCTATGATACAATAGTATAAACAGCCAACTAGGTGCAACAATAACAATTTGTTAGTAATTTCAATCAGCCCAACATGTTGGAGGCGATAATTTCGCCCATCCTCAGGAGCAATAGACTGTGTTCACAGCT
>Ga0123354_10013537_pt1 | contig 12664 bp, 4 predicted proteins | sample TergutLab28metaG_2_FD_97872 | JGI IMG/M metagenome (GOLD analysis project Ga0123354, IMG submission 97872) | Labiotermes labralis P4 segment gut microbial communities from Petit-Saut dam, French Guiana - Lab288 P4 | ecosystem: Host-associated > Arthropoda: Insects > Digestive system > Gut ... | reverse complement strand
GTCAGCGCAACGGGTCCCCACAGCCGTTAATCTCTGTTTTCTAGACCTGGAGCCGCTGCTTTTTTCATTCAAGTAGCTCCTCAATTGACCTCACGAGGCTGAGTGGACCCCGTTCCAGACCCATTACTACTCAGAAAATCTGGTAGCGCCGGGATCGAACCCGGGACCTCTGTATCAGTAGCCAGAAACTCTGACCACTAGACCACAGAGGCGGTCCTAACACAACATACGTTTATTTTAATTCAGTTGATCACTCTTACTTGTATTCTACATGTTTCGGCCTGTACCTGGGCTATCATAAGGCACTTCAATACGAAAATTTTATAAAAGAAGATAAAATAAAAATCTATGGGCCTGTTTTTTACGTTCACTATTTGTATAATGTTAAAACATAAAATATGCAATATAAAGGTATAAGACATATATAATTTTGAAAATGTATGTGTAAAGAGACTTATTAGATTAGGCTTTCTTGTGCTGAGTCTCACTACAGCACACAAGGACCTAGCCTAATGAAATTTTTTATGTATAAATTTTTAAGGTTGTTCAGGTCTATATTGTTCTATTACAGATTTTGTTTTAATATTGTAAAAATATTGAGTGTAAAGCGGGACACCTTAGGATATTATTGTGTGGTTTTTCTATCCACATGCCTTAGGATGGCCTAAGTACAGGCCGAAACATGTAGCATACATGTAAGTGTATCCATATCAATTAAAGTAAAATTATGTTGTGTTAGACCGAATAAGTGTAGTTCGTTTGTATACTATTTGAGGCTTTATGGGTGAGATGTTTGGAATAACAGTACAGAATGTGAAGAGCGTAAATGGTCAGATTCAGCTCAACTTTAACTCGCTTGCTTTCTATATTAAAATTTCCGGCATAGAAACTTGGCCTGTAAATCTGCGATTCTGATAGGCATTTTATAGCTGTAGCCTCCCCCCCCCCCAGCGCCTCCCAGTGCTAGGACGGCACTGTGAGGCCGAGGTCGCTCTTTCTTACATTATCTGTTCATTTTACCATAAGCTGTCTACGCGAATAACATTGTCTCCTTCCCCGTAATAAAACGTGACCCGAGAGATTTACAATATTACTTTATACATAATTTCATAATTGATAAAATCCAAGTTGTTATGTTATGAGAGTAAAATGTAGGAGATGACGCTGAGCTGGGCACGTAGTCAACATAATGTACATAAGGAATGCACGTACAAATGTATTGAGGAATTTTCGGGGAGTACTTCCGCGTGGAAGACCGGGAAGGAGCTGGGAGGATAACATTAATATCAATATTAGCTAGTATGGTCCAAGGGCGGGAGGTGAGGAGCTAGCTGAGTGTTGTGTCCAGTTGATGGTTGTTTACTATTACTGGTGTTGAACCTACGAATTCTGCAAGAAGAATGATGGAACACGTAAAGTTATTTAGATCCTTTGATGAAAAACACCAGCCTACTATACCTTCGGTATAAATGGTAAGATGTCCCAGTTATGTGTGTTAAGTAGATATATTCACCATCCTGGGTTAGTTGTTGGGAAAAGGTTTGCAGGGCTTGTGCGAAATATTTCGGAATGTGGCTTGAAATGTAGAGTACAATACAACGCTGAAAAACTAGTTTATTACAGTGAGGAATAAGTATATGATATTAAGCCTCTATTTTACTTGTAATGTTAGTAGGCTAATGAGATATTTTGGTGTAGGGTGACGTCATTTTAATTTGGTATGAGAATTAATAGCAGGTGCTACAATTTCAGAGACCAAGTGCCGGGTTTTTTAATTATCATGATTGCGGTTTATGTTCTCACATGAGAGGAGTCTGTTTGTAAGATTTAATGCTATTTATTGTGCAGTTCTGTGTTCTTGTGTTTCATAAATACAGAAGAGGTTGAAATGCTGACGTCAAGGACTTCCCACAGTATTTCGTTATTAATAGCCCTTTAACCTCCTCAGGTGTTATGAAAGTGTGATATAAATAATGCAGTAGATCTTTCTGCTTTTAGTTACACTTATCCTGAATCCATTGTTCTATTTTAAAGTCTGAATGAAACCTTTAGAGTTGTGCTGGTGTATATCACGAACATGTGGCGTTATGTAATACTAAACGCGACAGTACCTGACCTTCCCGTTCCTTTATTTCTCCCATTCATTCTGTCCGAGAGCAGGTTTATAGATCGGATCGCGAACTGCGATACGTGGGTTCTCACAACTACTCTGACGTTCCTAAGGCAATAAATAAAAGCATTATCTAATCCCTTGGATCTTCTGTGTGCTGTGTCTGTGACTGTCGAACTCCTTGGAACTGAGTACTTTGCGGTACCCAGTCGCTCAGCTGATAAATTCCGAGTCTTGTGAATCACGAATATTCGTATGTTTAAAACAGAACACCGCTGCTCTAACTCCATGGAACATACTTGTAACATTTTTTTGAGAATCTGGTTGTCGTTCATTTTGTTGGATTGTTATGTTGATTTCCGCCACTATATTCTTTCTCGTGCCAGTTTAATCCGCTTCATACGGTGAATCCATATTGTAATATGTTGCAGTAAATAATAGCAAGAGGGATGCAGATTTATTCTGAGTCTCCTTTGTGTGTGATGTCTTCCGTTTTTGAGAGCAGAGCATGAATTTTTAACTATAATCGTGAATAATAATAGTAATAATAATAATTTTGGCCTTCTAACCATTTTCTTTCTTCACTGCTTCATTTTGTTTCGCGGTTAGACCGCATATAAAACGTAGCTGGAAGACAATTCTCCATTGTTTTTAGAGCGATGTGTGAATTAATTGCTGGAAAGGAGCCAAAGACATTTCATTTTATAAGCAGTGGCTTAAAATGGAATTCGTGTTAGGAGAGCCTACATTTTACTTGAGAGAGACCATTGCTAGCAGACAGTGTTTTTCTTCCATTTCCTGCAGAATTGTGCGTAAAGCACCTAATTTTTTCAGATAAAATGTAATGGTAAAATTCGCCCTTTAACCGGCCATGAAGGCACAGAGGGGTAGTAGAGTTATAGCTCTAATCTTTCTTTATCCTCAGCGCTAGATAGGGGTGGGTGGTTAACACCACGGCCCGGCCGCTTTCCCGATGGGAATGACCCAGTACTTATTGTATAGGAAAATGGGTGGGTCCCAGGGTCGGCCTGGACGGACGAAAATCTCGTCCGTTCAGGGATTCGATCCCCGGAACATCCAGCCCGTAGCGAATCGCTATACCAACTACGCTATCACGGCTTAGCCAATCAAGATGCTGTGTAAAATTTTGATTTTGAAGTCTTCTTCGTAGTCTGTAAATGTGTTTGCGTTGTTTAGCCCTCCAAATTTGGGCGAAGTTTGGTTCAGAGTTTTGGGGTAGAAGGTAAAGATGGAGTTGAAGTTGTCCCTTCGCACGTCATGGGGATATATAGGGGTTGGAAACATAGCTCCATTCATTGTTATTCTCGGGACTAGATTTAGGTGGGTGGCCAGCCTAACACTCCGACGGCTTCGGTGCCCATTCACTGGAGGCCCCAGAGTAAGTTTGGACTTTTGAGGGGTGGGGGGGAGGGAGAGCAGGAAAATATCTTGTTCCTGTATGGATTCGAACCCTGGTTCGTTCTACCCATTACCTCGTCACTGTAGTGATTACGCTTCTCCGTCTCCAAAATTATTGGGGATTAGCAATAAAATCTGTACGCACGCCTGCAACTGGCTTTGTATATCGATCGTAAGTGCAAAGTAGTAGGAGTTAATTTTCCACGCGTTGAACAGACTCGCGTTGTTTGTCTAAGAACAGAAAACCCAATTAGTGACACTCGGGAGTATTTCTTTTTTTATGTTGAGTTTTACACCAATAGGTAGTCATTCGGGGACTGATGCCAGAGGCGTCCCCTCTTCCTGTTTTAATCACTATAATAACAACAATGAAAGGTTACAGGTTATGAAGTTCCTCGTTATGTAATTTTATTTCCATTAAAAAATTAGTTCAGGCTTTATTACTTTCGATTTGTTTCATAGAGGCTTTGTCCATAGTTTTGTTGTGTCCATTTGCTAAAATTACACACATGAAACGCTGTTGATGCTCTTGTTTTCATTTTCCACACCCTGTGAAAAGGAGCCCCGAAGAATAGTTACCAGTTCACGTCACCTACTGAATGACGTTTATGTGTTTGGGGGTGGGGGGGTGTGGCTGTGCAGTACCGAATGGGTACTGTATGTTTTCTTCAATCTTTCCCAAAATAAACGATAACAAAATAATAAGATATATCATTTCCTTATCACACATATTCAGTTATCGTTTCTTTATTGCTGTTGTATATTATATTAGTTTTCTACGCGGCGCAAAATATGTATGAAGAAAACGTATTTCTAACTGTAAGCTGCTGCATAAAAGTAATGCACTTGCGAGAAACATACACTGAGTTATTCCTTCGTACAGCTAAAATCATATTTTATGTGACTTGCGCGGTGATCCGAGCCGGGAAATGCCACAATGTACCGTTTTGCATTGCATTGTACCTTGTTGCATAGCGACATGTGTTTGAAAGAAACTAATGTATTCATTGTGCGACATGCCCTGTACAGTCTGCCATGAACACACGGCCGAAGCAAGCCGGTGACAGAGATATTGTTTGGTAGAAATATATTTAGAAATGATCAGAATGTGACAGCTGTGACTAAGATTTGTGGCGAACATTCCTTGAGACTTCTTCCCCCGTCTCTGTTCCACCTGTCATGCTTCTGCGCAATACTTGCAAGTGGTCTCATCTCTGTCCCATAATATTGTCGTGATTCGCATGGGAATGGTAATGGTGAAGCTTAATTTAATTTGGTGTTTCTGTATTTGTAAAAATTAGTATTAAATAACAGAAGAGGTTTAAAATAAAAACTAGAGTTGCGAACACGGCTACATTGATGGCGTCGTATACATGCCGCGTTATTCAAACATGTTACATCATTTGAGGCCTGTATTTAGTGCGGTTGGCTGTGATTATGATTAACGACCTATGCTCAGAATTACAGTAATTGACGTTGAATAAAGAGTACATGAAAAATGCATTTAGTTTTCAGCAACATCACGCCCTCTCTCCCCTCTCGATTCACGCCATTTTCACGGAACATCTCACATTTTTATGAATGTTTAGTTGTTTTAGCCGACTGCAGTTTACCAAAAGTGTCCTGGTTTAAAGGAGCGACTTTTTCTCAGCACACAGTGCTTGTTTGTCCCCACAATTTTTATTTACTGACTTTTCTGTGACGGATCTTTCTTGTGGCGGTCAGCGGTTGGGCCGTGACGTTTGTCCTTTCTTTTACGAAAGAGTAAATAACATACATCTCTGCCACAGCTGTCCGCCCCTGTCTGTGCTACATTTAGTATGTCTTATTTCTTTTTGCGACATGTTGGTGTTGAGTGAACGAATCATATTTTTGACAGTACTTTTGTTGTGGGTTGTCATTTAAAATAAGATTTAATATTGCCTTCGTGTGTCTGGATGTTCTACGGTAATCTCATCAGACCCTACTGATCATGCGTATTTGTCTTACTAAATGCACATATGACGTACTCACAGTAAATGTTGTTACTCGCTTTGTGGACCAGAATTTTCATTTATTTATCCGGAAAGTGTTTAATATATAAAGTTCTAATTTGGTTTATGGTAGGAAAATTAAAAGTCTCGGCGAATGTTGTTTGATTTATTATAGTATGTTATATCTTGATGCGACTTTATTTTAGTGTGTTATTTGCTGTAGCAAGTTTATTTCTTCTTTTTCAGGTAATGTGCCATGGCCTTCAGTTTTATCGTTATTGCAAAGATACTTAGAAGGTAAGATATGATTATTTAATCCGTCATCTAAATAGTGTTTTTGTTGGGAGTAAAAATAATAGTGGAGCTCGTAGACAGCGAAAGACATTTTTTACTGCTTCGAAACAGAAAAGAGTACGTGAATTAAAATGTTTGGTAATACAGAAAACATCCAGCGTTATTTATACATTTTGTTCTGAATCTGTGACTAGCGCAGAATAATGAATTTTTGCCCTGTAGCTGGCCACTTCGATTTTTACGAGAAGTTCAGTTTCTGCGGCCCCGACGTGAACATTGTCAAGGCGTCTTTAACTGAAATTAGCACACAGTTCGCGAATATTATGTCGTTATGCTCAGCCGATACATATTAAAGTCTGTCAACGTTACTGGAAAAGATTATTGATTGACTGGTGCAAGCTGTCGTTATGTGTATCTCAGGCTTAGTAGCTTTCAGATTTGTGTAAATTATTAAGTATGTCTGTTGTAGGAAGGATAGGCTTAACCAGCCTTTCGTGGGTGTGATTTGGGCAGATGTATGGAACAGGTGTCCATGCTTTTGGTTTTGCTTATCGTTGTGTAGGTGTATGCTAAATATTTTGTCTCATTTCGTATCGATGGTTAAATGACCATTTCACAATTAAACCCCTTAAACATAATTATTCTGTACGATTATATGTAGCCACGTACACGTAATCGGCACTATTGCAAGACTGAGTACGGTGCTGTTGCTAGACGAGTCATTCCACCTGAAGATATTTTTTATGTTATTTGTACCGTGCATTTTCGTACATTCAATATTAAAAAAAAGGCTAAGTGCAGTAATTAAATACAATAATACAAATCACAAAACACACTTTTCATATAAGGTGTCAATTCATACACGTGGGAGTTGGCACCTTATATGAAGGGTGTTTGGTGGTATGTTCTATTGCATTTAATTAGTGCATTTTGCTGGGTTTCTACAGCAGTGGAATTTATTGCGCGTTTCTTAATTTAAGTATTCGTGAAACTGGAATGCTCTACAGTGACGTAATGTCCATATCATATGTAGAGAAAATGTGCTACCAATTTCGGAAATCCCGGGATCATAGACAGCACGATTATCTTATATGCCGACTTGTTTACTTTGTCAGAAAGGCAATTGGGCAGCAACGCTGGGAATGTTAAGCTGTTCATATTACCGCATGTAAACTGGTACATTTATGTTCCATGGATAGCAATGTCTGTAACTCTTTCCTTAAATGGTAGAAAGGATGACCGTCGCTTATTGCAGGACTGATATTTAAAACTTAATATACCTTCTGATACGCCGTAGAATTGAAACACAACAGTAGACTAGTATTTCTATAGTATAGTTGCTTTGGTTGGTTACTGAAATGTTAATCTAGTGTCTCATGTCTTTAGAAGGATGTTAGGAACTACTTCTTTGTATTCGGGAAATATCGATTTTGAAACTCTAGACTGGCAGTTATAAATTGTTTTCTGTAAAGGCTCTGCTCGTCTTCGTTATGGCACATTCGGCTGGAAACTTCTGCCCCGTTAAAGATGTAGGTACAAGTGCCATAATCCAGAACACCGCAACCTCCAACGTTTAATATTGTTGGTTTTTATTTTCTATAATAACTTTTCATAAAGTACTGAAAGATTGTTGAGGATGGCGGCTAGTCGAAACACGCAGGTTTGCTGACTTTTAATATAAACTCCAACACTGCGTGTTTGACTTGTTGTTGAATCCGATGGAAGTGCATACGCAGGTAATAATTACTCTTTATTATCGTGATTTGCTGCTATATGATTTACGCATTTAGCATAGCGTAAGTAAGTGTCCGGGTCATACGTAATTCAGCTGTTACTGTGATAACTGTAGGCGTACCGTCCGATATTTCCCCGTTGGACTTGCAGCGATGTTACATCTGAGTTCTGCGGTTTGTTCTGTATATAAATTCCACTCCACCCCCAAGCAACTAATGAAGAGAGATGGACGCAGCTTGAGGTCAAGTAATTGGTACTTTCCTGCCGTCCACTTCGGGATGTTCGGAAATTGAGGTTCTCCATCTTACTAGAAGACGTCGTTACGTCCCTCAAACTGTGGGAAGGCATTATTTTCCAGTACGGCTGTTCACTAGAAAGGAGGTTAGAATTTGGCGAATTTTGATTGCGACCGCCCCAGTCAAACACGTTTTCTGCAAGAAATTTCCTGTTTTCAGGTTTAACACCACCTTTATCGTTATGTTGTTATTGGCACTTTGACAGGAGGGTTTTTGAATAGCGGGTTATGAACAGCCGCGCACACGACTTTCGTTTGCATAAAATCCAGTAACCTCTTCATATCAGTCCACAGAACAGAATCCGTGGGAATCTGATCGTGACCCTTACGAGTAAAGTAATTTCCCGTTGTTTCTGGGACCGGAAATTCATTTTGGTTGTCACAAGAGTCCTCCCTCGTTCCCCATTCGCAGCCAGGCGAAGCAACTTCACATTCTCACACCGAGTAAAAGTAAGTTATCGTTTGTGCGTAATTGGTCACCACACCATAAGGGCATATTTTGGAGTGGGGTTAGCTCCATGCCTTTTTTTACATCAAGTTCACACCACGGCAGTCTTTCCCCACGGTGGAGGGCCTCCTGTATCCATTCGATAGAAGGCTGTGTGGATCCCACAAGCGATATGCATAGTTTGGAAAAGAAATTTTATTTTGCCAGTAATCGAGCCCCTTTTGCGCGGTCGCCTCCTCGTTGCCTAACCTTTATTTCGATAGGTTCTTCCTACACTCAGTGGATTTCCTTAAATCTAAAACTGTTTATCTCCGCCATGTTACATAAAACACGCATGTAATCCTTGATATGTTTATCCTAATAACAGAAAGACTACGCTTTGTCAAAATTCGGCCTGTGAGCGTCGTGGTGAAATGCAGATTGCAACACTAATGACTCGAATTTGCGCCGGGCGCAAGACAATTTTCATCCTGAACGTGTGGTATGGACGAGTCAAAGAATGTGTTGATTGTGAAAGGAATTGAGGAGTTGGGCGCAGTATATAAGACTGCTTACGACGGAAACGTAATAAAATGCAGATATTCCGTTTAAGGCGTCGTATTTTTCCTCAGCACTCTTATTGTACGCGACGGGTCATCACCACGCCCGCTTCCTCGAAACGGTTTTTTTTTTTTTAAATTTAACATTCATAGGTCCGTGCATCGGTAATATATTCGCAGAGTATAACCAACAAGATGCAACGTTTCACAATTTCTTTATTTCAATAAGACGCTGTGTATGTTTCAGACGGGTTTTCCGTCCATCATCAGGAGCTCATAACTGCACAAACAGCGTCAGGTATTGGTCAGACAAATACCTGACGCTGTATGTGCAGTTTTGAGCTCCTGATGATGGACGGAAAACCCATCTGAAACATGTAGAGCGTTTTACAGAAATAAATAAATTTTGAATAGTTGCATCTTGTTGGTTATACTCAGCGAATTCTTCGAAACGTTTGCTAATGGTTGCCAGCAGGAATATAAATGCGTATCACTTCAGTCCAACTAAGGAAAGGTAACGTGATTGGGAATGGTGATTGTCGTTGGAGGATTGTGCAAGTAATATGGATCTCTGTCTGCCTAGAATATTTAAATCTTTCTCACATGGATTTTCAAGATTCTAGGGAAAGAGAGAAACGTAATTTTTCAAAGAGGCAAAACACGCTTTTAGGAATTTGAAAGCCATTTACTTAAACAGTTGCAATAAACGCTAGTTTTGCTGTTTTACCTGTGGTAGGTATTAACATGTCTTTTTTTTTTATAACTATTGTCATTCTGATTTTATTTACGCCTGCATCACACAGAATGTCTTGTGAAAGCTGCAGCAAAGTTGCAGTTGTGGTCAGCTTTGTGGCGTTGCGTTATTACGTTTGTCGCAGGGTAGTGATTCCGTCTGCGCCCTCCAGATACTCGTAGTGCGCGCGAACGAGTTTTAAAAGCAATTTAAACTTCATTTTCTAAGGAAAAGTTTTGTGAGATCTAGTATTATATTCTTTCTCTTCTTTCCTATTCACAGTGTCGAAACGAAAGACGAATGGAACTTCACATTCTGTGGACCGTGTATCGTGATATACTTACGTAATAAAGACCAACAAGATGCACTTTTCTTTCTTAATTTATTTCAATAATCTATCCTCTACATGTTTCGAATAGAATAACTATTCATCATAAGAAGGCAGTTACTGTATATGCAGCATATTGTATTTACCACGGTAAATACCATATGCTGCTATTCGCAACATGTAGAGGTTAGATTATTGCTAATAAATTAAGAAAGAAAAGTGCATTTTGTTGGTCTTTTTTACGCAGATGGAACTTGTTTAAACATGTTTTCTCATATAAGTGTTTCAGTGCGTATTTCCGTATTTCGTACATGCAGATGTGAATCCCATTTCACGTACGCTGTCGGCGTACTTTATTTTTGGCTTAGAAATTCCCTGAAGCGTGTCAGCACGAACGGGACTTACCTCTGACAAGCGTTAGAATCCCTAGCGGCATAACGAGCACAGCGACCATAAGGTCTGTTATGGCAAGTGACATAAGGAAATAGTTGGTAACATTCTGCAGTCTTCTCTCCCATGTGATGGCCAGGCACACTAAGATATTCCCTGTCGCCGTACCAAGCACTAAAGTCAGCGCCAGAAGTGCCCACCAATTATTAATATTCGTATCATCCTTTTCACTGACATCACTGACAACACTAGCATTATCACTCTGATCCACTGTATTGACACTAGCACCGGTTACGTTGATTGAACTTGGATCAATAGGAATGAAGCCTGAGTGTTTGTAGTAATCGCTGTTCACTTTGTTGTATAAAAGTTTTTCAAACATTGTGCACTTCAAATGATTTTTCCCCTTTCCGCTTCATTCTTTGTGTCGCATTAATTTGAATATCACTGTGGGATGTCGCGGAAAATTGCGTTTTTGTCTTCGTATCCGAAACGGATTGTTCTAACATTAACGTGCGTGGCAATAGCTGTAACTTAAAAAAGAATTTGGCACCAAGTTTTGTTATTGTATATGTTCATATGTGTGTGTGTGTGTGTGTGGCACTGGAAGTCAGGTGTTTCCTGTTGGAGTTTATATCATATTCTGTGCAGTTTAGAAAGTCGTTATTTCTGCCCGGCTTATTCGTTAGCGAAAAATAAGTCCGTTCATTTACAAACTTCGGTGACGTGACTGACACCAGGAATTGAAAATTCTCCACAGCGAAACCAAAGTGTCATACCGTAGCGTTTGCGAATAACGTTCGAAGACGCGCGCCTTTCTGTGAGGTAGTCGAATTCGAGAGCGAACTGGAGACAGGTGGATGAAGTTTCTCAGCGATGTCTGTGTGAGAATGCTTTCTTTCCCCCACCCTGTCACTCTTTGATGTATCGGAAGGAGGACGTGTGTATGGATGTGTGTGTTTGGGTGGAGGGCGGGTTGACGCCGTATGGCGTCGCACGGCGCCGGCGCAATGTTAGCGCCTGCGTTTTGCTGCTTTCGGAGCTGAAGGGGGTGGGGGGGGGTTCCGCTACCTGCCCGCATGTGTGCTGTACAAATATACCCGCGAATAGTGTTTAAACAAATAATATGTACGATGTGAGTTTTATTTATTGAGCGGAGTTTCTCTTTTTGAGGAAATTGCGTTGCAACGGAAGAAATTGTCCTCCTGCCCTCATTCATTACGTTTGGAAGACACGCAAAAATATGAAAATTTTTTAGAATTAGTTACTTTAATAGACTCATATTTAAAGGAGATTTTAGTAATTGAGTAAATCACTGGATTACAGTTACCCAGTGGACGAGGAAAGTTACAGAAATTGTTTGAATTAGAAGATCGTTTACCGTGTTATCGAAATTATTACCGGTGTGGGAGAATTTTCAGCTATATTCAAGACACGAGATTTTGTAAGTGATTTATCTACAACAACAAACTTTTATCGGTTTTGATTGTTATCTGAGGCTGTTGACAAGAACATTTTATTAGGATATATATATATATATATATATACTTAATGTTTATGAAAGTCAAATTTGCAAGCTGTTTCTTTCGCGAACAATAAGAATCAAAATAAATTTTTGTAGACATTATTTTCCTGTACGGACAATTTGATTAGATTCTAAAGTGTAACTGGAAAAAAACGTTTTTATGAGATCCTTAAATAATGACATATGAAGGCAGAATTGCAGCTTCTTATACGCTTTTTTTTTCCAGACAAGGCATCCCCGTTGTGTTTGAATTACACGTATATAAGGGGGAAAATTGCAGCAGTACGGTCCAAACACAAGTTTATCTATGTACAAATCTACATGTTTCGGCCATATAGAGCCATCATCAGGGTGAACACAGAACCGTAAATAAAAAAAAAACAATTGTACAATACAGTAGAATTTTATGGACGAGTTGTCGTCTTACATTAATGTAAGTTGTAAAGGTTATATATAAAAAAGAACATAAGTGAAAGTGGAGCTTGGTAGGAAATTGTGCAAGGTTGTGTGCGTTAATAAAGTCATTTCGGAAAGTAACAGTAGTAGTGGAGTTCTAGATTTTGTGGGGTACTTGTGGAAAGGATGATGGGAAGAATTTTGGGCAGCACAAGTATATATTCTCAGATGAATCTTTATTAAGTATAATCTTAAAAAAACAATAACATGTTTTAAATTTTTACATCGAATATTTTATGAACTGGAGGGGGGAATCTATGTGTGTGTATATATATATAGCGTGGTACTGAAGGTTTTTGTCGATATAATGAGGATATACGTGTATTCCAGACTAAATATTTCTATCAAATTTTAATCTCATACTTCCTTTAATATATATATATATATATATATATATATATATATATATATTTTTGTTTT
>Ga0123354_10013535_pt1 | contig 12664 bp, 9 predicted proteins | sample TergutLab28metaG_2_FD_97872 | JGI IMG/M metagenome (GOLD analysis project Ga0123354, IMG submission 97872) | Labiotermes labralis P4 segment gut microbial communities from Petit-Saut dam, French Guiana - Lab288 P4 | ecosystem: Host-associated > Arthropoda: Insects > Digestive system > Gut ... | reverse complement strand
CTTTGTTACAAAAAAACTTGTGTACACATGTTAGGCAATACATAGCCCTGTTGTTTTACATTATACTTTGATCTGAGCAGAAATGTGTACACAGGAAATATAATGAATATAGTAAGGTATATTGCCTAATAAGTGTATATAATTGTTTTTGTAATAATTTTGAAGTATTATTTTTTTTAGTACCGTTGCTAATACTGCGGTAGCGGAGACGTGTGGTGGGAAGCTGCTTTACCGACGTTATGCTACATAGTTCGAAAAATTACCACCATTAGCATGCCACAAAGTCACGCCGGCTACCTAAGGACGTCGCAGCCAGTTGGGGCGCTGTAATGGTACGGTTCAAGAGAGTATCCAATCTGTAAAGTAGTAATCTGTGTACAGGACGTCGTGTAAGAAAATGTCGAAGGACGTGACCCGTCAACTTCAGTGATACATGGGAGAGCGATGACGTCTGTATAGGTGGCTCGACGGCAAAGTGTTAAGCGCAGCCCCCAGAAACTGGGACAAGTGGAGTAGGCAACAAAAAGTGACATCCAAACGTAATCACAGGTACCAGCGACCGGATGGAGTATTTCCTGCCGATGACAACAGGTGTCAGCAAAATCGGAAGTCACATAATTACCTTATGTGCGACACGAACAAATCACAGGACGGCTGCTTTGAATAGTACAGATCGGTCCATGCTTGTCGTTCAGGAGCATACCTTGCACAGGTTTGTGGTGATAATTTATCGTGAGACATCCGTCTTGTTGTGTGACGTTAGTTTCATTTCTGTTGTGGAACCGGAGTTTCTTCTCTATGTGTAACGTAAACTACAGCGTTTGATTGTTACGGACTTCATTTTGTATATGCGCATGCCTAGTATGTTGCATGCGACTGAGACAAGGAGCATGGGTGTGTGTGATAATGTTACTGTAGTTTTAATTTCGTTGTGGAAGTTAAAGTTTCTTGCATATTTGTTGAACGTAACGCAACGTTTCGTTATGTATATCATTTCATACGCAAATGTGTATTTCATATGTATGTAACTATTGCAGTTGGCAATGGACGGTCCTTATCGAATTTGTTAAGCCAGGGTGCAAGGCGCGGCACAGGGAAGGAAGAGGAAAACGTTTCAGGTTTCCAAGGAATCCACTGCGGTATGTTCATAAACTTATAGAGCAGATATATGACCACTTATTCATATGCCATAGAACCCATTTTCGGTGCCAAAGTTCATAAACCTCCACATACTGACTCTTGTGTGATCACTGAATGTAGTATCATGCCTTACAGTAAGAGTTGCCGGGGGATTTTTTTTTGGCATTTTACTGTTTTCGGATATGACAAATTCAGATTTAATATAATCATTTTTTTTATTTACAATGCAAAAATGTGGGGTGAAAAAGTCAGCAGACTGTGCACAATGGAGGAAGCTGGGTCCCTGAAAAACAAATTTTTATGCCAAGATCTCTTCTTGCTGACAGACTTCATGACACCTGAAGGGGTACGCCTGAACAGATTGGCAGTGCCATGTGACTTGGACTTGGCTTCACATTCCATCCCACAGTCTTCTCCGCCCTTGTTACCAACCCTTTCCAACCCACAACCCTCAGCAGTAAGTCCTCAGTACAGTAACCTTCCTGGCCTGCCACCCCTTCCATTAACCTCAGAATTGACTCCAGAGGAAAACAGCCTTCAAGTCTTCCCATCCCTGAGAACCTATAGCAAGTTGCCTTCGCTCTCCACCCATGTTGAAACTCCTCTTCCTATCCACATAGACAGTTCCTCCACTTCCTCTCCAATCTCTACACAAACAGTAAGCAACATATTTTCTGTGGAAGACACCTCCTTGCTCCTCAGCTTAGATTCTTCTACTGCTTCTGATGGGGAATTTGGGTTCTTCAGTGACCAAAATTCTTCCTCGAAGCCTACAGCAAGGCCTTCTCTGTTAAAGGAACTTATTTGGCTATGTCAGATTTGACACCAAGAAACCAAAAGCTTTAACAGAGAACTCGGAGAAAGGAGAGTGCCCTCTAAACTGAGATAAAAGTACAGATCAAGGAATTTGAAAGATTTCTGTGATGTGGACGGTGATCCATTGATGCAGGAAATTTCAAATTCTTTGAATGCAGATGCTGTCAGGTTATTGCCAGCCATAATTAGGAATAGTAGACACAAGCCAAGGGGAAGGAGGTGGAATTTTGAAGAAAAAATTTTGGCTGTGTCTGTATTTAAGCGTAGCCTGAAATCCTGCATTCTTCTTCAGACGTTATGCCCTCTTACATCAGGATGCACTTTGCAATCCCTCATCAATACTGTTCATTTTAGGACCGGCATCGATACCCATGTTTTTGATGCACTTCGTCACTCTCTGCAGAAAATGTGTGAAAAAGTCTGGCACTGTTGCATCTTGTTTGATGAAATGTCAAGCAGAGAGAATGTCTGGTTTAATCAGAAATTTGACCACAGTGAGGGATTTGAGGATCTTGGAAGTCAGGGCAGGACATGCAACATTGCAAATCATGCTCTACTTTTCATGGTGTGTGGTCTGCATCGTAAGTGGAAGTAGCCAGTGGCTTACTACCTCAGTCGTGGAAGTACTAAGGCTGAGATGATTGTGCATTTCTTGAATTAGATTCTTAGTGCATGTCAGAATGTTGGACTGCATGTTGTTGCCACTGTCTGTGACATGGGTACCAACAGTGTCAAAGCCATTAAACTGTTGGGTTCAACCAGAAGTGAGCCATTCTTCCAGTTTCAAAATCAAGCAATTGCAACAAAATATGACCCTCCACCCCTCTTAAAGTGCACCCATAACCTTTTTCTGAAATATGATGTGAAGTTCGAGTCTGAACATTTGGACAGCCAACTTCCTGCTTTTGCTAAGTGGGAACACATTGAGAAGCTATACAAACACCTCAGAGACTTCATGATCCATATGCTGTATAAGCTGTCATGAAAGTGACCTTGGCCGCCCAAGTCATGAGCTACACAGTAGCAGCGGGAATTTACACCCTGGTGTCTTATGGTAAGGAACAGTGTCTTCATTCATTCTGCTTTCATAAGAAATAAAGTAACTTATTCTGATATAACTTGATATCTTGTTTTAAATATATTTTTCAAATTGGCCAACTGTGACAATGAAACAAGTGTGGAACTGCCCATGTGTGTGTTTTTTGTAGGGGTGTTCAGCAGTGAGTACATGCCTATGGCTGTGTTTGTTGAGGATGTCGACAAACTGTTTTATAGCTTCAACAGTGTGAAGCATGTGCACCTGGCAAGACATAGCATAGCCCACTTAGTGACAACAGTCCCCATATAGGTCACTGGACCAAGGCAAGTATGGGGATAAAGAGCTGGGTCTTCCTTAAGGATGGTAAACCTGCCTTCAAGAAACCGACTGCATCGAATAATGGGTGGATTATAGCTATTGGTGCTGTCCAGCATGTGTGGAGAACGTTGAAAAGTCTGAGTCAAGATCCCCTTGAGAACACATTTGGTGTTATTCATTTGCACTGTGGTTCAAACAATAACCCAAATGTGGGACAGTTTATAGATGCCCTGAAGACTAGTATCATCAATGGCCTTGCATATACAGGTCTGCGTATTGCAAACTGTGGGGGTGATGACACTGAGCTTCTGGATAATCTACATTCCTTCCTCAAGGAATCTAGTGGTTCTCGACCAAATCTGTGGTTAAGTGGTACATAATGAGCTACAATTTCTGCTGAAAATTTGCATCACAGAAGGTGGCAACGTCACGTTTATTCATTAGTGGGTAGTTAACGTGTATTAAAATGTATTTTTATAGTGCATGGTGTTTACACAATATGTGGTCCTAGTGTTGGATGTCTTGTAATTTCCTGTTAAATGATGTGTAGCAAAGTATATTTTCAAGAAGTGCAAAATGGTGGCCTTCCATTGTGGTCAGTGTAAAGAATAAAATTTAATTTAATTCGCATTCCATGCATCCTTAATACGAGTAAGCGAAGAATGTAGAACATGTTAGGGCCTAATATAACACTACTTAAATACAAATATGTAGTTTTATGTTAGTCACGAACAATTTTGAGGTACTTTTTTCATGTAGCTACTCAATTTTTAGCATGCAAGGTTTTTTCAGATTTTTATGAAGGCAGATTCCTGTACAGATTAGGACTGAGCATAATAGGCGCTTCTAAAGTGGTGCTTTAAAAAGTCCTGTATATTGTGATTTAAATTTTTTATGTTCGGGGTAATGTTATTGAATAACTTGGTTGCAGGATAGTATGTAAACTATGCCATTTGCAAAGCTTAGTATTCAGCATGTAAAAATTATGTTTTGTGTATGCAGGAGTGTGTTGGAAATTATTCCATCTCCACAGGAATTGGTAATGTGGAGGGTGCGGATATGCTGGCAGGTGTAGGGATATTGAACTTCCTAAATATTTAAGTACTACAGACCCCCGTTAATGCTCCTCATTGTTCTGTTGATAATTATCAGTTTTGGCGTTGAGTTTCCTCAGTTGTACTTAAATGATTCCTGTCCAAACTGGAATTTGCAAGCCTAACCTATACTGGCCAATGTTATTGGTATCATGTACTATTGTGTCCTGAAAGAGACCAACTACAAAATTGCTTTGACAGTGCACTTTCTGAGTTGGAGAACTGGCTTAAAGCAAGTAAACATACAAAACTTAACCATATGTCACAAGCAATAAAATGTATTTATATTAATTTAAATATAGGTTATGGTAATGAGAGAGATTCATTATTACAATGATATTTCTTGGTGTACAAATTGATAATAACATACATGTATTATGTGTATGTATCCATAGATGTAGTACAGTATGCTTTGCCATGGTGGCAGTTACAGGGCTGATGACAACAGATACTTTATATTTTAATTTCACTGTATCTTTTTGAGTTAACTTTTGGGGCAGTGGGGTAATTTTTTGGGCAGCAAGAACATCTTTTCTTCCAAAAGAGAATCATTGCAGTATTGGTATGGTTAATGAAAAGTCTTTTGTAGGGAATTGGTTTATCCGATTCATTACACTTAACCTTGGCAGTGATTACATATTATCATTGTAGACAGCAAACAAATTCAGAAATATGCAGTGTAAATGATACATAGATGTCTTCGTGGTGTTGGCAGCTAACAATGATGTTGCCATAAGGATATGTGTTGTACAAAGACAAGATGGTTTTTCATCTAAGATTTAAATGATCAGCAGTGATGTAAAAGTACTTAAAAGTGAGCACTGGAAGATTCTGCCTCAGATAATTCCTTGTATCTTGTTTTTATAAACTGCCTATAGTCATTCAGGAAGCACTTAGTGAATGAAATTTTGATTAACTCAAATGAGAAATTAATTAGCATGTGTGGTGCCAGAAATATGAGCTACATGACAAAGCAAAGTGTTGGATTTGTTTGCCACCCAATGTTTAAGTCTCGTAGCTGGCACAGAACAGAAATTTATGACTGCTGAAGCAAGTTGTTATGTATACACATGAAGTGCAAATGCAATTTGTCAAGGTATTTGTAGATCCTTCTGGCTGGGGTGTAAAAGCTTACAAATTACATGCTGTGTACTTGTGTGGGGTTCATGTATGACCTATTGTAATGTGTGTGTCCCCAATCAGAATTGCTGCTACAAGACCAAGGAAAGTAAAATTGTGTTGTGTTGCTCGACATGGCATAGCCACTGTTTTAAAAACAGATATAAGACGTGCTGTAGCAGTGATTGATAAAATATGACATTGTATGTACCTTTAGCTATATGTGTACATTTATTTGCAGACTGCAACGGTCAGTCCATTGAGACCCACTGAAGATGTTACTAAAGCTGAGATACATCAAGCTTCAGATGTTGAAGTTACAGAGATGCATCAGTGCAAATGAGAACAAAAAGGGGTTCTGAAAGAAGTAATTAGTGAGCTACTGACATGCTTGACAAGGTAAAAAGATGGGTGTTATGTCTTCCTGACAATACTACAGCCAGATCTGTGGGGCATGTGCCTTTTTTTGCCTTTACAACTGTCATCAAACAGTAGGCTGATAAGGTTCAAACAGGGGGGGAGTCTGTTTTCTTTGGCCATAATGTCAGAATATTCTTCTGCAACATGAACCAATGAAATGCACACTTTTCAAATTAATACTCTAATTCAGTTTTTGACGTCTTCTGCATGTTTTGAACCTCATCGATTCATTCTCAGGATGGTTCAAAACATGTAGAAGATGTCAAAAATTGAATTGAAGTATTAATTTGAAAGTGTGCATTTCATTGGTTCATGTTGCATAATTATATCACAGTGCACAGTGCAAAAAACATAAAAGTCCGAATATTCTGATTGTACAGCTCGCTGGAACATTGTGTTGTGTGTGTAAATATTGAAATGCCCAAAATTCTCAAATGTGGTAGGTAATGATGCAGTAGCATGGAATAGTGAAAAATGCCTTTAGAACTTGCTTTGTTCAGGTCCTGAAGGATTAGAGCATGCACATCTTAATATGACAGTGTTGTGAGCTGCCATACAGATTGTACGGTCCTTCATTACATGGATTAATGAACCAAGTCAAATCAACACACCACACTATTGACCATTTTGTGCAGTATGCTGAGCTTGTAGACCCTTTGGAAGAAAATGGAAATAGCAAATAGTCTTGTACCTGTTGCTGCTGTTTCGTACCAAAAATTCATTTTTTTAACTGTGACAACTTGCATAAGTTACTACAGTAAAAATCACAGTATGACATTTTTGTGGGACAGACTGTGTGTGCTACAACGAAATTTCATTACAGTGGAAGGCAGTAAAAGCTTATTAATTAATATGTTGTTTTCACAAACATCTACACTTTTGTGAAATAAGTGACAAGCTGCATGTTCACTGTGATGTTAAGCATAAGAACAGTTTGTAACATCCTGCTATTGCAATGTGCACTACATCTGTAAGACAAATGTGTGATCATTTTTATGGTTCAGTAGGGCCCACAGGCCATGACAATTCAATTGTGATGCAAGACTTCTGACATGCTTTGCCACACACATATAACAAGCCATTAGTTTACTTCTGAATTTAGCCGTACGCCTCAGGTACTTGAAAAACTGGAATTACAATAGGACAGACACCATGCCCATTAGTTACACAATCACAATGATAAGGTCCGCAGGAGCAACATGCCTTCCAGAATACTCAGGCAGGAAACTGATAGCGAAGACAGTGTGTGATGCAGATGTGGCTCAGTGGCAGTAACAGAGCTCTTCTCGTTGTATCTGTCAGTAGCAAGACACAGCATAGTAGTGGCTGTATTTCTGTATGTCCTGCTTCTTGTGTACCTGTCACTGATCCTCATTCCACAAAAGTCGGCTTATTATCTCACATTTCCCCTTGACACATAACACTCTCAGAATGTCTGTCTTGTATAGCAGTTAGGACAATTTCATTGGCATTTTAAATTTTAGAAGTGTCAAATTTTAGTGCTTGAAATAAACCTTAGGAGCAGGAAAAAGGAGTCATCATTTTCTGTTGTGAGGCACTTAATTCGAGGCACTGAAATTACATTAAGGTTTCTTGCTGCCATCAGAATAGGCTGTTGCTTAGTCAGCAGTGATGGATACTTGATTATTAAGAAAATAATCCAAATATTGGATATGCAATGTTCAGACAGAACAGCTGTGTGGTAGTTTCTGTTACATAGCCTCTTAAACAGTATACAGCCTGTATTTGTAACACATGCTACATGTAGTACAACACATTGGGGCTGATCTATACAGCAGAAAGCATTCATAGGTCACCTTTTCCCACTGTAGGTAGATGGCTCTGACTGTTAATCCTGGACCTCTCACCACAGATACCCGGGTTTACTTGTAGGCCAGTCTGTATGGGATTTGTGGTGGAAAAAGTGGCCCTGGGCCAGGTTTTTCTCTGAGTGTTTTGATTTTTCCCTCTCATTATTATTCTACCAATGCTCCACACCCTGTCATTCATCTGACATTGCCACAAGCGACTTAGCAAATGTCAGTGTCGTGAAATGAAGCGCCGTAGTAAGGTGTACAAAATGAGGCTTAAAAATCTCAGAACTTGAAACTTCATAAAAAGCTTAACAAACCCAAAATTTAGTGTGCTGCAGCTACGAAGGTAAGTCATTAAATAACAGGAATTTTATAATAACTTTTTTACAAGACTACTTACAGAAATTGTTTGTGTCTTATTTTTCAACATAGTCCCCCTGCTTCGCAACACACTTGGTCCACCTGTCCACAAGCTTGCAGATGCCCTCTAGAAAAAAGCTTTTTGGCATGGCCTTTAACCAACTTTGCACCACCTCCATTTCCCTGTCGTTTGCGAACTTGTGGCCCCGCAAATGTTCTTTCATAGGTCCAAACAAGTGAAAGTCTGATGGCGCCAAGTCCGGACAGTATGGTGGATGTTTCAACACCTCAAATTTCAGATCATGTAATGTATCCACTGTATGCACAGCCATATGGGGACGGGCACTGTCGTGAAGCAACAGTACTCTTTTTGAGAGAAGTCCCCGGTGTTGCGATCATATTGCGGGCTTCAACTCGTTCACTAGCATGTCACTGTATCGAGCACTAGTCACAGTTTGACCCTTTTCCTGAAAATGCACCAATTGACAACCCAAAAGATGGTCAGCATGACTTTCCCAGCGGAAGCCTGTGTCTTGAATTTTTTGTTGGCCGGAGACGATGGGTGCTGTCGCTGCATCGATTGTCTCTTACTCTCTGGTTCATAATGATACACCCAGGACTCGTCTCCTGTCACAATTCGATGGAGAAAAGCATCTCCTTCACGAGCATGACAGTCCATATGCTCCTGACAAATCGTCTGCCGTGCACGCTTGTGATCATCGGACAACTGCCTCGGGACCCATCTGCTACACACTTTCCTATACCTGAGGTCATTATGGACAATATTGTACGCAGAGCCATGACTAATTTTGAATGCTGCGGCAATTTCATCAATAGTGACTCGCCTGTAGTCACGGATTCGCTGCTCGACCTGCTGTTTCACTGTCTCACTTGCCACGCTAACTGGTCTCCCACTCCAGTGTTCATCACTGACATTTTGTCATCCGTTTCGAAATCTTTCCACCCATTCATACACTCTCCCCTGACTCAAACAACTGTCTCCATACTGAACCTTCATTCTTCTGTAGATTTCACAAGGTTTCACACCCTCTGACCACAAAAAACGAGTAACACTTCGTTGCTCTTCCACGGTGCAAGTTGACAGTGGAGCGGCCATGTTGTACGGCCTACTGCGCAGGCTCAAACTGCTTGATCATCACGACCCCTATATGACATATTGCTAAGGAGCCATTTTGTGTCCCAAAATAAGATTTTTCCTTGTGCATAATTTTTCATGCACTTTAGAATAGCATTCCTGTTATTTAATGACTTTCCCTCTTAGAAATTCATCCTATGTTTTAACTGGCTGTTAGGGTGGGGTTAAAATATGTGGTAGAGTGGAGCACTTAAGCAGCTGAGCTTGTTCAGTATCTGAAGTAGGGTATTAATCCACATTCATTTAACTTAAGTAATGAATAATTCTGTTTCCTTTTAAGATGTCAGCATCATTTATATACATATCCTCCTGTTAATGTGACACACAACAGCTATAATTTCTGGACAGGTTCAGAGGGGGGACATCACCATGTGTTTTGTGAGGTGAGAAACTTACTGCATATCTTTTGAGGGATTTGATGTGCGATTTGATGACCCTGGTGCTCATGTATATTAAACCTAGACATGTGGAATGTAATTGGGACTTCAGTGTGTTGAGTTGAGAATAAAGTCACGGGATGTGACTCCATGAGGTTTGGTAGGTAGACCCAAACAATTTGGAGGAACCTGCTGCTCCCCTCTTCAGGGTATGAGAGTTCTTTCCTTCAGAGCCTGACAATGGAAATGCCAGGTTCCACCAAGATGTTGGTACCTATGTGTCAGACACCACTACATCACATACCATGGGCCCATACTCTTAATACTTTTCACACTGAAAACACAGATTTCACATGCATTTTGTTAGCTTTTACAGTAGCCCAACATGACTCTTCTGGCTGAAATGGGTCCATAGTTAAACTGTGTTATTCAAGAAAGTTGACTTTTCTTTAAATTCTTGCTACAAAAGAATTATGAGGCATAGAGGCCTGAAGTATGGCATTTTCATTCGTATAGGGTCTACAAGATTGGCTAATTTCAGTGAAGTTGCACTTTTGTGTGTTAATTTTGTGGATTTACAAACTTTGCAAACACCACTTACACACACATTGTGTGTATTGTTTGCATTGTATCCTGAAGTACAGTAAGCAAGAGACCTCATTGGTTTCAGTATTTGTTGTAAGTACAGTATAATAAATATAAACAGTTATAATTAATGTCCTGATAAACATCAGTGTGCTTTATTTTGCTTCATATAGATGCAGCTTGCTTACTGACAAGCCAAATCCTCTTCCATCCACATTTTCAACCTGACTCTTATCACATGTAGGGGCAGACAGTGCAGAAGCAACTTGCACATAAGCTGGTTAAGAAAATATAAGCTGTCAATATTTTGCTATATTTGAAGTGCTGTAAATTATGTCAAGGACTGTAAGGAGTAAAGATATGTAATACTTGGGGCATGATCATAAGGACATGGTAAATTGAAATGTTAGTGGCAGAAGATGAAAAAGAGTTAATATTTTGAAATAAAGGGACTTGACATTTTGTTTGCATTGAGAGAACATGTTTATTGTGCCCAAGTATGGCACCTCCCTTTACATGATACAGCCCTAAGCATAACATAATCTCGTGCAAGAGTGGTGCAAGTCTAGTTGGTCATGACCATTCAGGTTTATGAATGGCCCTGAAGACTGTCATGAACTGCAGTAAACCTACTTACATTACGTATGTTAACAAAAACCGTTAACTGTTGGGAAGTTCCTTTATTCACTTTTGGATATGTGAATGAAATGACAGTTATGATATAATGTTGCTTAGTACAGGTGTGAGCTGAAGGTACAAAAAGTTTGAGATATAGTCCACAAGACAAACAGACTCATTAGAAAAAAGCTCCATGTACCTCCTAGGACTGTTGGCATTACAGCAGACTAGGTACAGTACATTATACATACAGGACTCTCCAGGGTGTGCTGATTACTATTCTTTGTTCACTGATCATCTGAGTGAAAGAGTGAGCTATAGTGACTATGCTATCAAAGCTGTTTTGGGCCAAATTTTGGTGGTGAAGTGATTGTATCTCTCCAGTGTGTCTTAAACTGCTGGCCATTAAGGCTGTGGTTCCCAGAATTGTCAAAAACTCCATATAGGACTGAAGTAAATAGCACATAATTTCAGAGCTCTGAGTCTATTGAGATTTTATTTGGAAACTGAACTGTGCTCCATCCTGGCAAGTGACCATATTCACAGTGATAATTTTTTTAATATATAGTCAGCCCCTCACAAGGAATTCTGTGCATTTTTTAACTTCTTAGAGGTCTTACTTAGAACTAAATTGAAATATTGTGCATAGACAATGGATGCCATTGGCATTGAAGAAAAGAGGTGACATGTTGATGATAAAAGTATCTGATCACTGTGTGCAGAAACAAGTAAAACCGTGCAACAGTGTTACGACTTTGCAGGCAGACATGTAGATACTATAATAGGAATAAAGTAAGCATTACACGGTACTGGTAGTATGGTTGGAATAGCATGGGTTATTCTGCTGAGGTGTGATGGTATCAGGGTTGGCCATGCAGTTGGAGGTGATTCCTTCCCCTCGGACATCCGTGCCTGTCAAACTGCACACTGGGATCTTAACATTCTTGGCTAGCAAGAATCTTGTATAGGATATGTTCCAGTCCGCAGGATTGTGATGCCATGTTGTTGGGCGAGTAGTATCAAAGGATTATAGTGTCTTGGTCTCAGGGTCAGGCAGGCCAAAAAGAATAGTTGCTCTTAACTATTACAACATTCTTGTAGGGCAGCGTGATCAGATTCTAAATTCCCATGCACACATATCTCACCCCTGTGCACAGTGCATTACCATAATGCTTTGAATGAAGCGTAATTTACTGAGGGTATAAATGTAAAAGTTGTTGCTGCTTGTCTTTTGCACACAAAACTGATCTGACACCAAAGACATTCTCAGTTGTGGCACCTTGTAGTCTGGCAGATATGCACAAACATTTCAGAGTACCTGTCGCCTCCATCATCAGGGTGATGGAGGCGACAGGTTCCTCTCAGATGTTGTTACATATCTACTGGTTTACAGTGTGACTTCTTGGAATAGTGTCCCTGAGGAGAGAGAAAAAGTTTGCACCATTTTCATGTGTTTGTTTTTCTGGGGGTTCAGTTTACTGCTTTTGTTGTACTTAACATGTTATGAATGCAGTAAATGTTTATATTGCTGAGACACAAAGTTTGAGTTGTTTTATTTACTTTTTGTATGAGCCAAAATTTTCATTGGCCAAAAAGGGTATGAGTTGTTCACCAGCTGTAATGAATTCTGTATCCAAGCCTTACATTTCAGAAACTTCCAAATGAGAGCCAGGTTATGTTCTCCAGCCATTATATCTTCAGAGCATACACAACAAAGAATTTGACAGAAAGTTGCTACACTTGCATACTGCAGGGTCCTACTGTCGCTGTCAGAATGTTCACTTGGCATATATTTAGCGTTCATCCTT
>Ga0123354_10013534_pt1 | contig 12664 bp, 5 predicted proteins | sample TergutLab28metaG_2_FD_97872 | JGI IMG/M metagenome (GOLD analysis project Ga0123354, IMG submission 97872) | Labiotermes labralis P4 segment gut microbial communities from Petit-Saut dam, French Guiana - Lab288 P4 | ecosystem: Host-associated > Arthropoda: Insects > Digestive system > Gut ... | reverse complement strand
TTTTCTCTTCAAAATGCAGTTTGTTTCATAATTCTAACGTATTTGGTTCCTGTATTATTCACATTTTATATACAGGGTGTGCTAAAATTTAAAAAATAATTCCGGCGCCAAAAGGTTAAGATCGTTCAACTAAGATTTTGTGTTTATTCGTCAACTCTGCCATGCGTAGTGCACCGTTTATCAGTCTACGTTCCTCTGATTCAGTCATCTGATAAACTGAAGCACCCAATTAAGCAAATTTCGCCCTGTATTTAGCCAAATGACTTCATACACACGAAACTGAAGTAATACCAGTGCATCTGATGTGCCTTTGGGAGGTGCTTTATTCAAATGTCGATTACCGGCTTTCCCGAGAGAGATGTTGAAGCTTCACAAGCGTCTTTGTCTCCCGCTTGCAAATAACCATACCTGTCGTAGTTCTCGCTGTGTGACACTTGAAGATGAAATAGTGTCATTAAATGTAGCTGAGGAAGTGATTATATCTTTAACACTTTGTTAAATGCAGTAGATGGGCATAATTTTTCCACTCTGTTGAATGTTTTGTTATTTAACCACTCTCGTAAATTGTGTGGGTTATGGGGCTTTGAATGGTAAAATGCTCATGTGAATGATGAATTTGAAATGTTTGGAAGGAAATAATCATTGTATAGGCTATTTTAAAATAAAACGTCTAGGATTTCTTTGCAGGAAGTGAATAAAAACTAACTGTTTTTCATAATAGGTGGTTTTGAACCGAGAAACCCTCGGACACCAAGTAAAAAGGTAAAGTGCTCACGTTACAGGCCCGGTGTGGCCCAGAGGGTGGGTAGAGGTATAGCTCTACTCTTCCATGACCGTGGTACTAGAAGGGGGTGAGTGGTCAGTAGCACGCCCCGGCCACAATTTACCCCCAGGAAAGTCCTGGTACCCATTTTACAGGAGGCTGGGTGGGCTGCAGAGCCGGTCTGGACGGGCGGAAAATCTCGTCCCCACTGGGATTCGATCCCGGATCGTCCAGCCCTTAGTCAGTCACTATAATGACTGAGCTACTCGGCCCACCGGACACCAAGTAGGAATTCTAGTAACTACTTGAGAGCTATTTTCGATCTCTTATGTTTGAGTAAGTCTACAAATTCAAAAGCATTGCGAAATAAAAAAAAAAAAAAGGAAAATTGAGGAAATTTGCTGAAGAAAATATTTAGCCATAGTAGTGTGACGCCATCAGGATGATGGAGACAAACGAAGGCAGACTGCCGTTATTTGAACTGCGTACTGGATGAAACTAATTCTTCTGGCAGCACTATGGCCTTGTAACCGACTCAGCCTCTAACAGAAATGAGTTCCAGGGATAACTTCTGCGTGATAAAGGCGGCCGGTCCGTGGGGCTAACATGTGCTGACTATTTAGAAGTTCTGGTAGCTTCAAAGGGTCTATCCAGGCCTCTAATGGGATAGCTTCACCTTTACCTTTAATTTACTGAGTGGTATCAGAGTGTTCAAGTGTATCATGCTTGGGCGAAATGAGCAGTGCATATAAAATTTATGTCAGGTGTCCGAACAGAGGAGATCTCTGTGAATATCTAGGCTCACGTCGCCATTTGATAGCAAAAGGATCTTAATATTAATAAGTGTGAACGTGTCTAAAACGAATAATTAAGCCGTACCGAATTTTATGCCATGTCGGCTGGTGAACAGTTACTGACGCTTCAAAGGGGCATAGTGCCTTGACCTTCAAGTTCAAACAGTCTAAAAACATGGGCTGTTGACGCTGCAGATAATGGCAGTGCACTCTGTCGAACGTCGGTAACTCTACACCAGTCGACACTGCGTGACATCGCAAAAGACTTGAATCTGTTTGAACGTCGCTCCGTGAACCTCAGCTTTTAATAACTTTTTTTCCGAAATAATTGGGCGTGGAGTCGTATTTATGTAGCTACCTGCTGGTTTGATATTGCAGTTAATATTGAAGTAGGGATAATTAAGTAGAGACCCTCAGTGCAATAATGTTGTGTACTTATTACTTCGCAGTTAGTTACAATACACAGTTTCACAATGACGGAACAGTTTATGGTATTTACTGTTACCAGAACCCTTGCAGGTAACTTCACTAAGCAAATTCTGGGAGGCAGCCTTAATTATCTCGTCTGATTTAACTACACTGCAGTGTCTGGGTTGTGAAGGTTGGGAGTGGATGGAGATAAACCGGGTGAAGATGAATTGGCGTAGTGCACTTATATGGTAGATTGTTAACACTGGTACTTCCTGAATTGTTTGACCAGGTAAACAATTTTGAATTGTTCGGAAATTCCAGCTGGTATTGGGAAAAATATGGTGGTGTGATTCTTTATTCTATTGTTCTTCGTATCTCCGTCCCTAGGCTTGTTACTGTGGCACCTTAAATGGTTTCTACGGCACATGAAAACCACGTTATCTCTTTGCACTGCCGTTGTGTGACTTAAGCAACCGTTTAATGTTCATAGTATTCATTGTTATGACTCGGTGATACATACCTTACTAGTTAATGCTTAGGATTGGTAAGCGAAACTGTATTTGCGTCACAGTGTCATAATAGATATGCATTCTATTGACTTCAGTGCAGTTTATTTTCTAGAGAGCTCTGGCGAGGGAAGAAATGTTAATAATTTTTTATTTCAAAATGTCGCCGTGTTCTGAATATTCTGGGTAATTCCCCGGCGTCTAAATTTTATATGCCGACGTTTCGGAACACTGTCTGTTCCATCTTCATACCTAACTGCTTATGAAGATGGAACAGACAGAGTGTTCCGAAACGTCGGCATATAAAATTCAGACGCCGGGGAATTACCCAGAAGTTAGCATACAACAAAGAGTTATAATGTTTCAATATATGTATTTGATAGAAATGCTGATATTTTTCACTGATTTTTTTTAAAGTCAATAAATTAAAGACATCACCCAACACAACAACAGTTTATTGGAAAATACAATTTATTTTTAATGCGCTACATGTTTCGATCCTAATGGCCCACTATTATCCTTCTAGATAAACATACAAATGTAAATGTCCTCCTTTGAATGTTTTTATATTTTAATACAAAGCTTGATGATGGCCCATCAGGGGCGAGACGTGTAGCGTTTTCCAATATATTGTAAATGTAGAATAAAGAAACAACTAGATGCCACTTGTTATTTTATTGTATTTCTTATAGGCTCAACATGTTTCGGGCATTACTATGCCCATCATCAACAGCTCGCCACTATGATGTTTATTACCACATTGGTCGTTTCGTTCTTGGTTTGCTGTATGTTGGAGGTTAGGTACGGTTAGGCTGGAGTGGCGTCCGGGTTGCAGGCTGAGGCACGACTTGTGTCGAGTAGTGTCTGAGCCTGCAACCCGGACACTACTGCAGCCTAACTGCACCTAACCTCCAACCTACAGGAAACCAAGAACGAAACGACCAATGTGGTAATAAACATAATAGTCGCGAGCTCCTGATGATGAGCATAGTAATGCCCGAAACATATTGAGCCTATAAGAAATACAATAAAATAGCAAATGGTATCTAGTTGGTTTTTTGTTCTTCAGTTATCACAATTATGCACGGTCCAATAAACATCAGATTCACATCGTAATTATATTTGACGAAGTTTTTGTCTATTTATATTTACAATACACAGCGGGATATCATACGTCAGAATTTGGTAAATATTTTATAGTATTTGGAGAAAAATATAAAGAATGAACGCAAGAGTTCCGCGATATATTTTGTAAATTCTGTCTCTTTTAATGTGTCTAATTTTTTGAAACACGCAAGTAAATATTGCTATCCATACCCGCAATGTGGAAGGTTGATTGCTGTGTTGAATTCTCTTTGCACACAGCGGAATAAAATGTGTGGATTGCCGTGCTCGCTAGACCACTTCTCTGACACCTATGCATGTGGGTAGTGTTAGCAGATATGATAGGCGTTACGGTTGTATGCAAAGGGAAAGGCTTGATGACTGGCCTCGTTCTATAATACGCCAGTTCACTCTGAGTACAGACAGCACTTGCTGGGTAACTGACGGTCGCTCAAAAGATAATTTCTCCTACGCTCATGAAAGTTGAAGGTTTATTACTGCGTTGAAACGGCACCCTTTTGGGACCTCTCCTGAACCAAATAAATCGAGGTTTGGCTTCCTCACAACGGTGTCGGTGGTGTCGATACCTAGAAGTATGGCGTGTGTATAGTGGTATAGAGGTACTAAAGTTTAGGAGCAGCCCGCTGCGTGCATCACCAGGGTAGTGCTTGAAAACCTGAACGAATATAGTTTATAATTCACACAATATTTCTTTAGGATTTATTTTAATATTGCCCTAACATCTATTCTGATTTCTTCCAAAACGTCCTTTTCCTCTCAGAGTTTCCTAATAAAATTTTACAGGTATTATATCTCCAGTGCCTGCTACATTCCCAGCTTATTTTCCCCGAATTTGTTTGAACATTCTAATAACATTTTGTAGAAAGTAGATACAATGAACCTGAGCAAGCTGGCTGATGCGGTAATGGTTCCTACTTGTATCTAGGAGGTACTCTTTTCTAATTTCGATCTAAGACACTGGCAGAAATGAATGAGGTTTTGCATGGCTCTTCTCAGTCTATCCAGCCGAGTGTCGGTATAGAACTTTGAAGTAGGCCACGGCCTCCTTTTACATTTGCTCCAGTTAATTGTTCATTAATCACCCTAAATACGACGCTAGGTATCTAAAATCTGAGCCACTGACAGAGTAGATAAGTGAATCATGAACAAATAAGCATGGCGCAGTTCCTTGTAAGGCAATTTTCTTCATTCTTTTTACTTAGTCTCTGTTATGTCCATATGTTTTTACTGCTGCCGTGGCATCGACAATAAGACGCCCGTTACGGCGCCAAGCTAACTTGAATGATACATAGGAAATAGGGGCAATCCTTCGGCTCCATTTCCGAGATGTCTGATAGAGTCTGAGATTTTGCTTAATCGATAATCATGCCGTCTCTGAAAATGTCACAGATTCGTGCATTGCTTGCAAGTTGAGACAATAAGCGTGTCACAGTGTGAATTTAAGAGAAGTCCATCTAGGTTGTAACTATAATGAAAGTGTCTGATGAAAATTATAAACATACGTACATAGACTGTTTATTTATTCTGAATGAAATTTTGGTGTATTATCTTCCGTCCTCGTAGCGGAATCTAAATATAAATCAAATACAAAAGTAGAAAAGTAAATAAAAATATTTTATTTTCATTATTTACGTTTCTCTTGTTTGTCTTATTTGGCCTGCATCATAAAATAGCGAAATAATTCGTTTTATTTTTTTATTTATTTGGGTACGTTATAACTCATCAGCCTGATGGCCAATTGCAAAGACAGCACGGGTACAGAGGGCAACGTGTCAGTAGTGGACAGTAATAGGAGAACAGTGCACAAACACAAGGAAATAAATTAATGCAGTTCATATATTTATTATCGTAACTTTGTCAGTTGCATCCCTGATACAACACTAATATTTTAATAAATGAAATTACGTCAGCGATTATGATATGTGGTCAAGAGAGATACTTTGTTTGCTCAATATGTCAACATCGCTACAAACGATAGCAGCAGATGAAGCGCATCTAACAAATGGCCTTATTTACCTAATCAACGTACAATAAACATCGAAGAATCTCTGAGCTTCCCAATTTGGAATGGAATATAAGTGTATCCGATGTTTGTCTTGGCTTTCGAAGCAAAGTAAACATTAATGAAACACAACATTACATTTATTCCTCCTGTCATGTAAGTACGCAGTTTTAAGTATTCTGCTGCATTAATTTAGATGTGATTGCATGGGGAAAGAAAAGAAAGATGTACCAAGAGCCGCAAAATTTCCGTCAGATGCATTCCGGCTTGTTGGCATCAGCATATATAATTAAATTCCAAGAGACAGAGGCGTAGTCTTAGACCGCATTCAGGGAAAGTATACACGTAATATAGATAAGCAATCAGTGAAAGAAGGCGAAAATAACAAGTCAGTTCATTTCAATGCACTGCAATGCAGTCTTGATTTAGATGTGACTCGGGAGCTTGGTGGACAGTTAAAAAAACGACTCATGTGCGTGGAGGCAGTAGTAACACTGAGGGCAAGAACAGAGCCAGGACAAGAAGAACAAATGCAAAACATACAATTACTTGACTTGAAGTCAAAGTTATGTCGGAAGAAAGAAAATTATTATATATGATAAAATAAGAACAATAATAATAGTAATAATACAATGCATGAATTTACTGTTTTCATCGTTTATATTCGTTGACGTATTCGTTAACCAGTAAAATTTTTAGGGCGTTCGGGAACAGGGTGCTAGAAGATTATTTCCATTTAAGAGAGAGAGAGAGAGAAAGAAAGAAGGCAATGGTGCTGTATTCTTTAAATATTTTAAATTCAGAATAATCTTTGAGGCGTAGGACTTTACACAAGAATGTATCATTCGGATGTGGGAGTAAATTTGCAAAGCTGTGAGAACCTTACTATTCCACAGTTAGGAAGTTCATAATTTGTGCTCTGCAGCAGATATTTTTTAGCTAAGCACACCGAGACAGTAAGGTAATGAGTGTGATGCATGTAGCACGCATAGGCGTTGAAAATTTAGTAACATTTTATTTGGAATCGTGAGATGAAGCGCCCAGTTTGAGATGTGTGAGAGAATGGGAAGCTGGTCGACTATTGAAATCGGCTGTAAAGAGCAGAGTATATGCCCTGACATGACGCTGGGTACAGTCCAGTAGCGGGCTCGTGCGAGTACGGTATTGAGCCTTCTGGTTCAAATAACGTTTGAGGAACTTGTTTTTGAGTATTGGAACGATTATTAGCATTTAAAAAAGAAATCTGCTGCAATGAGTGAGAGTGGCTTCTATCCTGCCCTGCGATGACAGAGAATGCGCGTGGTTTCTCAGTGCATTAACAGACATAGTTTTTAATTGTTCAGTTGTAGGTAACAATTCTGTAACGACGTTGCATGAGTAATTAAAAGCTTGTTCTTTGAATATACCATGTTGGTATCCACGGTCTTGGTGTTTCGTATATCAGTCATTCGGCTGTATTCACTTGTTGCTCCATATATCTTGACACGTCATCTCGGTAAATAGGTACAGGCGTTTAGTCAGTAACACAACAAATATTTCTAATGATGTTTATTAGAGGATGATAAAAAACTACATGTTTCGGCCTATTCCGGCCATCATCAGATTTTCATCCGAAAGAGTATTAGTGTTTATAAGATTTATGTGGTTATGTAACGATGTCGAGATCTCATCATCTGTGGTTTTGATTATTACTACTATTAACCTTTTGACGCCTAATGTCAACTATAGTGTTCGTACCGCACCGCTAACCTCTAAAGTTGCATTTTATATATTTATTCAACAAATATATGTACTGAATATTTTAAACATGGTGTATACTTTCCCTTTTTTCTCTTCAAAATACAGTTTGTTTCATAATTCTAACGTATTTGGTTCCTGTATTATTCACATTTTATATATAGAATGTCCTGAAATTAAAAAAAAATAATTCCGGTGTCAAAAGGTTAAGAGACGTGGCTGAGGGGGTTCTGTAATGTGAGTATTGTGCTGACTTGGGGTGCAATGCTCGCATAGGTGTCTATTTCCGTTGCAGCTGTCCTGTGCGGGATTCCAGCTTATTTTCTATCCATCATCGATGTCTATCGTCGATGAGCGTTAGATTATGGGTTCTGTGGAAAGGAAAAAAGAAAAGAAAAATGAGGGTAGTGCGTGTGGGTTGGTAACTCATTGCATGAGTCCCGATTGAGTGGTAATTAAAAGTCTGCACTCTTGTGTGTGCTTTCAATCCCATATTCCTTTTGGTAATCCTTGTATTCAGTCTGATTACTCCCGATTGTTGGTGTGTGCGCGTGTACATGTATCTATTTATTTATACACACAACGGGGATGGCACATTTCAGACGTCATATCAGTGCTGAGTACGTTAGCGGATGGCGGGACACAAGGTCAGAAAGAGGACAGTTCAGTACCTTGTAGACAAAGAATATTCACTGATCATGCTTGTAGCAGTCATTATTATCACATTATCAATTAGTGATCCTGTAGCACATTTTAACAATTTGAAGAATAAGATGATTCTATATCTCATACGTATAAACCCCCAGTTATTTCGGTGCGTTACACTGAAACTTTATACGCTGTATTTGACGCGGAGGTAGTAGAGTATTATCCTGCTATTCGTTGTTTATTCTCCGCTGACTTTTGAGTAAATTAATCCAACTGTGTCGGATATGATTACTATTTGTCACCCTGATCGCAGCCACAAATAAAACGGTGGAACAGAGCGTCAGAGCAGTGTTATTGGTACGTAGTTGCGTAATTGTTTGACTAAACATATATAAAGAGAGCGTCAGCATTTGAATTGGTTGACAATCCATATGGCTAGACAAGAATTAAGCGAAAGCTTAATGCTCCAGAATTTTCTTGTTTCATAATTATTTGGCAGCATATTTGTTCAAATATAGAGCATTAATATTTTGCAGTTGAAGACGAAATGGTTCGACTTGGCTCCGAGTGGCGCACAGCCACTTTGTGCACTGAAATGGAGACTGTTTCATGTAATAATTAACAGCAGCAGCCGCAGTGGTCGTAAACAAATCTCAGGGGTAAATATTTGAAAGTGTTGGAATTTATTTGGAAGTGAGTTTTCCTCAGGGAAAATCAAACGTTGCTATATCGCGTACCAGAAATAGTAATAATCCTCTCACCGACAGCATGTCAAGAACCAATTTTAAATGATGGAGTGTTTCAACTCAGGACATTTTTCATCCCGATACTTTTTCATCATCATCATCATGTTCATGAAGGGTTAGACGTGTTTCCTCTTCCTTAATCCTCAAGATGAAGTTGGTCCCTCCATCTCTTCCTCAGTTGACCTATGTTCTTTCGTCCTTTTTTGGTTGATATTGTAGTGCTTCTTTTGGTTTTCTGCTTGTGTCCATCCCCTGTATGTGTTGTAGCCACCTTTCCTGGTACTGTTTCATTTCCTCTACCATGTTCTGTGCTTCCGTTTTTTTCCCGAGTACATTGATTCTTTTCTTTATCTAGTTTTGTTATTCCAAGTAAGTGTCTCAAAAATTTAATCTGTGCTGCTTCTAAATGTCGTTCCTCTCTTTCTTCAGTAACCAAGCTTAACTTCCAAAAGCCAATGCTGCTTTAGCTGTAATGTTGTGAATTCTTAATTTTGTTTCTTTGTTCATTTGTTTTCCAAAATGTCTCCGAATAGCTCCGTTTATTTTGTTATATGTTTGCAATTTGTCTTCTAAATCGCTTTTGTATTCTGGTATACGGTACCCCAAGTATTTAAAATCGTCAGTAAAGTAATGTTCTCATAAATAATTATTAATATAAGTATGTCTGTTTATTTGGTCTATGATTTACATTTTATTGCATTACAAATAAAAAATTTTTGTTACCCAGTACTTGCTAGTATTAAATTTTTGGCCGGTAAACATACCTCTTACATATAACATTACTCACATACCTCGCAGAGAACTTAATGTGCCCCCAATTAGAAAGACTAGTCGGTGTATTCGCATATAGAATTAATCACTGTTGTGAGAATCATATGGGACACACAAATACTCCGTGTTGGAAGTGTTGAGTTTTTGTTGTTAAACCTGGCCGTATATACTGACCACAAGGTTCTAAAAGGTTAAGTATGTCACCGGGTAGTACCCTGGCCGAGTTGCTGCTTTTCGTTACCGAGGATTTTTGTGGTTACCTTGAATCTCTCCACGTGAAGACAGGAATTGATTGGCATATTTTGAAAGAGACACCACAACCGACATCTCAATCCATACGTAATTACCATGTCTGGTTATGTTTCTATATTATCACACACACACACACACACACACACACACACACATACACACACACACGCGCACGCACGCACACGCGCACACGCACGCGCGCGCGCACGCACACACACACACACACACATATATATTCCAATCTTTCTCGATTATCCCCTATTTTTTCTTAATGTTACGTGTTTGTATTTTATGTCGTATGTAAGCATTACGTAATAGTACTAAATTATTACGAGTCCATTCTACGATCAGCTTGTGTTAAAATAAATTCTTCGAAATGTGCAAGTTATAATAAAAAGTTTTTTATTCTTGCATACAATTTAAAGTAGGCTACAAAAACGAAAGTAAGTGACATCAAATATCTTTTCCTTCATATACAATCTTGCTACCGCCAGACACTAAGAAGGTAGTTGAGAGTTCTTTGTGCGTTATACATTATGATCTGGCAATAGCGCCGTTTAGAAAGAGTGGAAAGAGTGGGGAAGGCTGAATTGTTTTACTTTACAAAAATTTAACGAATTCCGTTAAACAATTCTAGCAGGCCTGTTGCCAAACTTCTACCCACCCAGCTCTCATTAACTAACTTGTGAAGAACTGTGATGTTCACAAGTTTAGACAAGTAAGACAATGCCACTCTGTTTAACGTCATTCTTCCATTAGAAAATGGTCAAGCCTGTTTAGTCTTCCTGACATTATTTCATGAAATATTCATACGCCGCTATGGTTCAAGTCATAATGACGCGCTGCGTGTGTAGCACAGTGAATGAGCCGGTGTATCACGATCTTCCATTAAGAGGGGGATTAGGCAGCATTTAGTGTTTTTACACTGAATTGTCCGTGCCCTTCCCTGTAATCTCTCCGTAATTCACACGCCCAGCTTGCCATTGGAGGACACGTGAGTTTGTATTTTTAACGCCTTGTTATAAATAATACAAGCGGCACCCATTCTTAATGCAGGTTAGAAGGGTGCTGAAGGACACGGCAAAACAGTGCCGTGTAAAGGAATAATACTTGTTTGGAGAATACTAGGAAAATATCGAGCCGCATGTTCAGTGCTGCATAATAACAAGTTATGAAAAACTTGTGTTTGCCTCGAATAGTGTATGGTTTATAATACCCAGGAAGAGAAACAGTCTAAATAATGGACGCCAGAGTTAAGAAAATTTGCATGCATTTCGTGAAGTTTGCAGTACATAACCTTAAATTGCAGTCAGTGAGCACAGAAAATGGCACATGGTTGTGGAAGGAACATATTCACAGAGTTATATTGTGTTAGTCCTGGTACGATTCTTCGTGAAATGAACAGAATAAGACGAGATGTACGAATATTTGCAAGAACTGACGGAACTATTCAAAGGATGATTACCAACATTACAATAAGTCAGCTCTGTTATGTGTAGAAATATATTTTCAGTAGGTACGGGTCCTGCTTAAAACTGTAATTTGACATTTCGAGGCATTTCTACGAAATAAGATAGGATGAACTGTAAGGGCTTCGGATGCGATAAATCTGACGCGACAGCTTCCGTGTTGAGAGCAAAGGTTATTGAGAATTTCTTTATGTGCTGAATAACAGAAAGCTGTGGAGAACATAACTCCTTGAGTTATGTTACAGTTTATGGCGCAACAATGAAGGTTATTGATAATTTATAGTTACAATATTTTGTACTTATCATGAAATTGCCACTAGACCCAAAACAGAGTAAAATCAGGCGAAAATACTCTGTTCCTCCTTTAGGTCTAACAATTCTGTTTTTTTTTTCAGGCTGGCAGCGAATGGACAAGAATTCTCAGGACATAAGAAAGGTAACAGTAAAAATGTGTTTGATTCATAAAAGCACAATGTGTGGTATGTGATCTCTTGAAGTACAACGTGCCTGTGAAATGTAATTTTGCTCGCTGTGTTGCTTCAGAATGAATCAATACTCCGCACGACAGAACTATTATTCTTGACGACCATTCTAAAGTGTTGTATTTCTTTTGACGGAAAACCGTAAATTATGAAATATACAGCGCCCATTTTTCGTGATATAAGTACGGTGTTCCACTACTACTGGGGACAGCTGTCAAGCCGTCGGAGTGTCAGTCTTTTTCGTGCCATTCAGTTGTTACTAGTAACTGTTATAAATAGCTTCACAGTATAGAATGTCGCCTCGCTTTGTCGTCAGTTATTCTGTGTTTGTCTATTTATGTGCTTTTATTCTCTTCACCTACTTTCGTTTCACAGTTTTTGTTTTCCGTGAAAAAAAGGAAAATGTAAGGAAGGGGCGCTCAATTTATTTCTTATGTTGTCTTGAAGTTGTTACGGACGTTCAGACATTTTCAAAGAACAAGCTTTGTGCAGTGTGAGCAGGAGAAAATGCATTAAATTTTGAGGCTGAGTATTTACATAAAAATATAAGAAATCTTCAAAGATATTACCGTAAATCCTCGAAGCTTGCCTGAATAACCGAACTTCTAAATCCATAGAGCAGAGCTGTTCTTAGAAACATAATGATTTCCCAGCTAATAAAAAATTTTCATATCTTGTGGAAGCGATATTTTAGTTATCATAATCATAATTTCCCTAAAAATTACTATTTCTTGAGTCAGGTAGTTCCAGTAGTATTAGCGAATAATAGTGCAGCGATATCGCAAAACCTGGCAAGAAGATATGAATACTTGAGTGTCGTTTAACTGTGCATCTTCCTCATGAAATAAAGTGAAATGCCAGCTTGATGCAACTAGGTAATTTTATTGATGTATTCTTGGCTCGACATGTTTCGGGTACATACGCCCATCATCAGGAGCATTAGATGTTGAGTTGCAGC
>Ga0123354_10013533_pt1 | contig 12665 bp, 11 predicted proteins | sample TergutLab28metaG_2_FD_97872 | JGI IMG/M metagenome (GOLD analysis project Ga0123354, IMG submission 97872) | Labiotermes labralis P4 segment gut microbial communities from Petit-Saut dam, French Guiana - Lab288 P4 | ecosystem: Host-associated > Arthropoda: Insects > Digestive system > Gut ... | reverse complement strand
TTTTTGTCCTTATAAAAATCATCGTTACCGGCGATTTTGAGATATCATGCTATGGCTTTAACTGTCGGCGGCGCAATCCGGCGCTCGCGTATTGAGAACAGCGGGTTATTCAGGTGACCCTAAATAATGATATTTTTCGGAAATCGATGATAATCACAATGAAGTTCGAGGTTTCTCACAGTATGCTAAAATACTGCTATGGAACCGGAAAAATCTACAACATCGGGAAGCCCCGTTACGGAAACCTCGGAGAAAGCAAAGAAAGAAAGATCCACAAGGCTGACGAAAAGCCGGCTGGAAGCGTTCAGCGACGGCGTGATCGCTATCGTTATCACGATCATGGTGCTGAGCATCCCGCTGCCGCCGTCCTTCAAAGGGCAGGATTTGCTGCAATTCCTGCTGGCGATCTTTATTTATTTCATCAGCTTCATCGTGGTCGGTTCGTTTTGGAGCGCACATCACCGCATGTTCACGTATATCGAGAAGGTCACGACCAAAATTGTCTGGTCCAACCTATTTTATCTGTTTTTCCTGTCGCTCATCCCCATCCTGACGAAATGGGTGATCGAGAATCCCGGCGCGCTGCTTCCGGCGATCGGCTATGACGTCATCTACGTCCTCGTCAATCTCTGCTATATGCTGATTTTCCGCATGATTATCAGTGGGAATTATAACATCAAAAAGATACGCGAAAAGCGGAGGGAGGAGGTGGAACGCGCGAAGCGCGAAGCCCCGCCGGGCGCGACCTGGATTCGCTTTGTCGTCATGGGCGGCTGCGCGGCCCTGATCATTGCTATGTCCATCCTTATTCCGGCTATCTCCACGTTCTTCCTGCTCGGGCTTCCGGTCGTATTCTCCCTGATTTTTCTCTTCTCCGATCATGATGGCGGGAAACACAGGCATGATCAGGGGCCTGTGGCAAAGAAATGATTTTTTCAGAGAGCGCTTATTCGAATGGCAGAACATAGAATCACCCCGGATCCCGGTCTCATAATCAGAAGATCCACAGAGGCGGATATCGCGGCTGTTCTGCAAATTTACGCGGACGCCCGCGATTTTATGCGGGAAAACGGCAACCCGGAACAGTGGCGGGACGACTATCCTCCTCTTGAAGTCGTTGAATTCGACGCGTCGGCGAATGGACAGGGTTTTGTGTGCGAGCGGGACGGGGAAATTCTCAGCGCTTTTTGCTTTCATACCGGGGACGACCCCGACTACGCGGTCATAGAAGGCGCGTGGCTGAACAACGCCCCTTACGGCTCGATGCACAGGCTTGCTGTCAAGCGCGGCGGCAGGGGAATCGGCGGCTTCTGTATCGGCTGGGCCTTGGCGCAGTGCGGAAATCTGAGAGCCGATACGCATGAAAATAATGCGCCCATGCTGCGCTTGTTTGAGAAACTGGGTTTTTGCCGGTGCGGCAGGGTTTGGATACGCGGCGGCGAGGAAAGAATCGCGTTTCAAAAATGCGATAACACTTATTTATTCATGCAGTAATCCACAAATTTTTTCATGGAAGGCGTGAGGTATTTGTTTTTGTGGCAGGCGATTTTGAAGGTCCGGCGAAAGCGAACGCCGGTGACGGGTTTTGCGCAGAGCCTCCCCGCGGCGATCTCCCCCTCCACCGCGATCCGGGAAATAACCGATACGCCAAGCCCTGCCATAACCGCTTCTTTTATGGTATCCATACTGTTGCATACCCAGCCGGCTTTCCATGTCAGCCCGCCTCGCGTCATCGCATCTTCAAATGTCTTCCGCGTGCCGCTGCCGGGTTCCCGGATGATGAAATCTTCATTTTCCAACTTACGCGGATCTACGGACGACAGGGCGGCGAACGGGTGCCCGGTCCCGCAGATAAGCGTCAATTCGTCGTCGGAAAAGGGCGTGCTGAGGATATTCGGCGACAGGATATCCCCTTCCACCAGCCCGATATCGGTTTGATCGGACAACAGCCGCTTTTCGATTTCGTTCGTATTGTCCTCGCAGACGGTAATTTTCGTACCCGGAACGGTCCGCTTGAAAGAAGAAACAAGCGCGGGAAGAACATAAGTCGCCACCGTGACGCTTGCGCCGATGCGTATCGGACCGTTTTCGCCGAGGGCCTTCATTTCCTTGTCTATCTCTTCATTCATTCCGATGATGTGCCGCGCGTAACCGTACAGCTTTTCCCCCGCGCCCGTCAGATACAGTTTTCGGGAAAGGCGCTCAAACAAGCGCACACCATACTGCTTTTCAAGCTCGGTTACGGCCTGGCTGACCGCGGATTGGGAGATGAACAGCCGCTCCGCCGCCGCCGTCATATTCATGACGTCACAGACCGTGACAAAGATTTCAAAATTCCGGAGCGTCAAACAAGGATCCTCCTTATATTAGTAATACTTATTATTATAATAAAATAATAATATTATACTTATTAAATAGCAAATGTTATAATCAAAAAATCGATAAAAAAATATCGTAAAAACAATAACAGGATCAGCGAAGGACAAACCCCTTATGGCGCACTCGGACAAGTCAATAAAAGAAGCAGAAATAAAATTTGAACGCAAATGGTATCATATCATACCCGGTATCCTGTTGAGTTTTGCGGTCGCCTTTCCGTCATGGCTTATCGGCATGGCCGTCCCTGTTGTCGGCGGGCCGATCATCGCGATCCTTATCGGTATCGCGGTCTCTGCGATCTTCCCGCGACTGACAAACCACTGGTTCAAAAATGGGGTGACGTTTGAAGACGGCGTTAAGTACACATCCAAAAAATTGTTGCAGTATTCGGTAGTACTGCTCGGTTTCAGCCTGAATTTTTTTAATGTCGTTCAGGTGGGCGGGCAGACCCTTTTGATCATGCTGGTGACAATGGCGCTGGCGTTTGTGACCGCGTTCTTCGTTGGGAAGCTGCTGAAGCTCCCAGGCAATACCACCGCGCTGATCGGCGTGGGGACAGCCATCTGCGGCGGGTCGGCGATCGCCGCAGCGGCCCCCGTGCTCCGCGCGAAAGACGAGGACGTGAGCCAGTCGATCTCCACAATATTTCTGTTCAACATCATCGGCGCGCTGATCTTCCCGGCGCTCGGGATGCTCATGCATATGGGCGATACCGCTTTCGGGACGTGGGCCGGGGTCGCTATCACCGACACGTCGTCCGTTGTGGCGGCCGGCACTTCGTGGAGCAGCGCGACAGGGAGCGATCTGGCGCTTCAGATCGCGACGATCTCCAAGCTGACGCGGGCGCTGATGATCGTCCCGGTCTGCCTCGTGCTGGCGCTGTATACCATGCGCAAGCACAAACGCGCGGAAGGCGGGGAGTTCAGTTTCGTCAAGGTGTTCCCGTGGTTCGTGCTGGCCTTCGTCGTCGCCGCCGTATTGAATACGTTTGCGAATCTTCCTGCGTGGATGTCGGTTGATCTCACGAACCTCGGCAAGTTCGTAATCATCATGGCGATGGGCGCGATCGGACTCAATACCCACATAAAAGAGTTGTTTTCAAACGGCATCCGGCCGATTCTGCTCGGCGCTTCCTGCTGGATCGCCCTGACGATCGTCTCCCTGATTATCGTATCTTAGGATCCGGCGCGGCTGCCCCGCCGAGCTATGCTATACTATACCCGTGTAATTTTTGGGAAGCGCCGGAGATTGAAACCGCGTTTTCCGAGGGCATGGTGTATAGGAGATAAACTTATGAAAAAAAGATGGATAATGCTTTGCGTCTTTGTGCTGATCGCGGCGATGCTGTTCGGCTGCGGCAAGAGCGGCGGGACAACGCCACCGCCTGCTTCCGGCGGTTCGGCGCCCGCGAACGGCAGTGCAGCGGCGCCCGGCGGCAGTGCGCCTGCGGCAGGCAGCGACCTCGCCTACGTGAAGCAGCAGGGCGAACTCAAGATCGGCATTACGATCTATTCGCCGATGAATTATTATGACGAAAACGGCAAGCTTATCGGCTTCGATACGGAGTTCGCGCAGGCGGTGTGCAAGAATCTCGGCATTACGCCGAAATTTATTGAGATCAACTGGGATACGAAGGAAGCCGAACTCAAAGCGAAAAACATCGACTGCATCTGGAATGGGTTTACGATCACCGACGAGCGCAAACAGAGTATGTCCTTCTCGGATCCCTATATTCGGAATAGGCAGGTCGCGGTCATCCGCACGAAAGACGCGGATAAATTCAAGACGACGGCCGACATGGTGAACGCGAATATCGTGGCGGAGCAGGGTTCCGCGGGCGAGACGGCGGTGCAGGCCGATCCTTCGCTGAAGACCGCGCCGTACACGGCGGTAGACAAGCAGACCGACGCACTCATGGAAGTCAAGGCTGGTACGGCGGACATCGCGGTACTCGATTATACGTTGGCGAATTCGATGGTCGGTCCGAACACGAGCTATAGCGACCTGATGGTCGTTCCGAATCTCGCACTCACGGCGGAGGAATACGGGGTCGGGTTCCGGCTCGGCAGCGACATCGTCCCCGAGGTGAACGCCCAGATCAAGGCGTTGACGGCGGACGGGACGCTCGACAAGCTCGCGGAGAAATACGACCTGACGGCGTTGCTGATCTCCAATCAGTAATCGTCGGGTGTTGGCCGGGGAATTGCGTCTGATTCATTTATGGTAGCGCAACCCACTCTTTTATACGTAACGGAGCAGTTGCTCCAGGGCTTCGGCGTCACGTGTCTGATCTTCGGCGTGACGCTTTTGTGCGCGCTTCCGCTCGGGCTCGGCGTGGCTTTCTGCTCGATGAGCAAATATCGTCTCGTGCGGTATATCAGCAAAACTTTCGTATGGATCATCCGCTCGACGCCGCTGCTGCTGCAGGTCATCATCGTATTTTACGGCCCGGGCCTGATCTGGGGCGCGGAGGCGATGGGCAGGATCACCGCGGTGCTCGTCGCGTTCATCATCAATTACGCGGCGTATTTTTCGGAGGTCTACCGCGGAGGGATCGAGAGCATCGCGAAAGGTCAGTACGAGGCCGGGCAGGTGCTCGGCATGACGCGGTCGCAGATCTTCTTCAAGGTTATCCTGCTGCAGGTCGTGAAGCGCATCCTGCCTCCGATGAGCAACGAGATCATCACGCTCGTGAAAGATACGGCGCTCGCGCGCGTCATCGCGGTCAAAGAAATCATCATGTTTGCACAGGAGTTTGTCTCCGTGAACGCGCTGATCTGGCCGCTCTTTTACAGCGGCGTCTTCTATCTCGCGTTCTGCGGCATTCTGACGATCCTGTTCGGGAAATTCGAAAAACGGCTCGGTTATTTCCGGGCGTGAGGGCGTGAAAGGCGGCGTCAGAAAAAACGACATGGCAATTTTGGAAGTAACGGATCTGCATAAACATTTCGGCGAGACGGAAGTGCTGAAGGGCATTGATTTTTCGCTGGAGCGCGGCGACGTGCTTGCGATGATCGGCTCTTCGGGCAGCGGCAAGACGACGCTGCTGCGCTGCCTCAATTTCCTTGAGACACCCGACGGGGGGCGCATCTCGGTGAACGGAGAGACGCTCTTCGACGCAGCGGACCAAAGCGCGCAGACCGAAGAGGCTGTGCGGAAAAAGCGGCTGCATTTTGGGCTCGTCTTTCAGAATTTCAATCTCTTCCCGCAATATACGGCGCTCCGCAACGTGACGCTCGCGCGAGAGCTGCTTGCGAAAGAGAGCCCCGACTACCGCGCGAACAAGGCGCGGATCCTCGCGGAAATTGAAGAAGAGGCGCGGGCGCTGCTCGCACAGGTAGGCCTTTCGGACAAAACGGATTCTTATCCGCATCAGTTGTCGGGCGGACAGCAGCAACGCGTTGCGATTGCGCGGGCGCTTGCCCTGAACCCTGACATCCTCTGTTTTGACGAGCCGACGAGCGCGCTCGATCCCGAGATCTCGGGTGAAGTGCTGGCGGCGATCCGCCGGCTTGCGGAACGCCGTATTACGATGGTTATCGCGACGCATGAGATGGGTTTCGCGCGCGAGGTTTCAAGCTACGCGATCTTTCTCGCGGACGGCCTGATTCATGAGGAAGGCGACCCGGAAGAAGTTTTCGGAAATCCGAAGACCGAACGGCTGCAGAGTTTTTTACGCGCAGTATTGTGAAACGGTTTCATTCTTATGATAAAATATGATTTATAACAAAGGGGGGAAAGATTTTGACACAGGAAGAAGAAAAATACGAATTTATTGCACCGCGTGAAGAGGGGATTGAAGCCGCAGATGATACCACAGCATTGCCGAAGCGCAAACGCATCCGGCCGCTTGTCGTCACGCTTATTGTTTTAGTCGTCGCGGTAGTCGTGCTTTATCTGTATTTTGGTTCCGGTTCCGCCTCGGCGGCTACCGTCAACGGCAAGCCTATCTCCGAATCGGCGGTTACGGAGCGCTGCAATATCTTCCGGGCGCAAAACTCGAGTTTTGCGAGTGACGCTGGCTGGGCCAAAGCGCTGCTCAATTCCAAACTAACCCCGGAAACCCTGCGCGAGGAGGTCATCCGCGGCATGGCCTCGGACATGCTGGTGCAGAACGAGGCCAAGGCTGCGGGGATCACGGTCAACGAGCAAAAAGTCGATGCGATGTTCAATCAGCTGAAACAAAGCGCAGGGGGCAGCCAGGGCGCGTGGAAGAAACTCCTGCTCACATACGCCGCGGCGAACGACACGGAGCTTCGCGCGTATTTGGCGCAGCAAGACCTGAACAGCCAGCTTATGGCCAAAATCGCGCCGCTTCCCGTAAATTCATCGTCGGAAGAGCAGGCGGCGCAATACACGAAATACCAGGAATATTTGCAAGGGCTGCTCAGCAAGGCGGATATAAAAATCAACCCGATGCCGAAGGACGTGCCCTACAACGTAGATCTGGGCCTGCTGCAAACCGATTGAGGGGGCGTTCCCCCGGGATCACACGCGAATTTTTCGTCAGCTAAGGAAGCGCTATATCCTCTTTTGTCCGGAGTTCCTGTCCCGTCCGGCGCGGTAATCCCGCGGCCCCACGCCGATATGGCGCTTAAAGACTTTCGTAAAATAACTGTGGTCCTCAAATCCCGTGCGGAAGGCGATCTCCCCAAGGCTGAGTTCGTTCTGTTCGAGCAGCCGCACCGCGTCGGCGATCCTTGCCGCGTTTACAAGGCTGCGAAAACTGCGCCCCGTGCGAGCCTTTAGGATGCGTGAGAGGTAGGATGGGCTGACGTAGACGTGCGCCGCAACCTCTTCGAGCGTGATTTTTTTCGCATAATTTTGTTCGATATACTCTGTGGCTGCGGAAACGATCTTTTCGTGTTTGCGCGTGGCCTTGTCGCGGCGATGTTCTTCGGCAAATTCAAGGATCGACTCGTAGGTCGGCGTACCGGAAAAATACGAGAGGATATATTCGCTGTAACGCCTTTCACCGCCGGCCGCGCCCGCGTTCTCAAGGCGCAGGTACTCGGGGTCGGAGAGATGCTTTGCGTTGATGAGCAGTTGTTCGGAGAGCGTATTGGCGGCGTCGGGCGTGAATCGCGGAATGGCGGCGAGTTTTTCCGAAAGTTCCGCGCGGTCGAAGCCTTCCGGCAGCCGGCCTTCAAGGTCAAGCTTGATGAAATCCTCGATCGGCGTCACGAGGATCGGCCCTCCCACGACCGAAAGCGTATGCCGTTCGTTTTGGATGATCGGCGAAGCGAAATGAAACAGCCCGATCGGTGAGAAAAAAAAGAAGCGCCCGCCGAACCTGTAGGATTGCAGCGCGCCCGAGATCATCGACGCTTTCGTCTGCGCTTCGAGCGGCTCGTCCGTCATGCCGGCGATATACGCAAGCGCCGGCTCGCAACGGTCGAACGGCTCCGTCGCGAAAACGCGGGCGCCGTCCGATGTGATCACCTGCACGCCGCAGCCCGAGAGATCCGAAAAATGTTTAAGATTTTGAAAATCCATGATCTCAGTATAACGCGATCCCGTGAAAATGGCAATTCTTTGTCATAATTTGAGGGTAAGTGTATCAATTATTTACCAATAGGCCGCCGGTATTGGCAAGCCGCATGCGCCGAAGTTCGATAAAATAACTAAGGATAATGGGGACAATCCCTATTGTTTTGCACAACTGCGTTCTCGGCAGAGAATATTTATTCAGAAGGAGGAATCATCATGAGTGTACTTTCCGATATCGCCGAACTGGTACAAAAGGGCAAGGCGCAGGAAGTTTCGGATCTCGTTGCGCAGGCGCTTGACGAAGGCACCGCGCCGCAGCAGATTCTGGACGAAGGGCTGCTGAAAGGCATGGGCGAATTGGGTGTCCGTTTCAAAAACAACGAAGTGTTTGTGCCGGAGGTGCTGATCGCGGCGCGCGCGTTGAACAAAGGCACCGAGACGTTGAAAAGCCGGCTCGTCGGCGAGGACATCAAGCCGATCGGCCGGGTCGTGCTCGCGACGGTCGCAGGTGACCTGCATGACATCGGTAAGAACCTTGTGAAGCTCATGCTTGAAGGCGCGGGCTTTGAAGTGATCGATCTCGGGACCGACGTCCCGGCGGCCAAGATCATCGATGCGGTGAACGAGTATCATCCCGAAGTACTTGCGCTGTCGGCACTGCTTACAACCACGATGGCGGCGCAGGGCGACGTCATCAAAGCGCTTGAGGCAGCCGGCATCCGCGACAAGGTCAAGGTCATGGTCGGCGGCGCGCCCATCAACGAAGCCTTCGCGAAGGAGATCGGAGCGGACGCGTACTCGGAAGACGCTTCCGGCGCGGCTCAAGCGGCAAAAGCCTTCCTCGCGTAAGAAAAACAGCAATTTCGCAGGAAACCGCCTCTTGTGCGAGGCGGTTTTTTGCCGGTTTATGACACGGATGGAAACGGGATTCGCGCCGACCGCAAAGCCGAATTTTCATAAGAGCCAAATTATTATAAAAACGTCTGAAAGCGGGAAAGTTTGTCCGTTTTTGTATGGCATTCTTACCTTCCCTATCGTAAGATTTAGGTAGCGAATTTTGGGAAGCGCTGCGTTTCGGTTGCGTTTCCCGGGAATAGTTTTGTTATGGGCAATAAATAAAAGAAAAACGGAGGTAGAAGGATGGCGCTGAAGAAGGCGGTACAACTCGTAAACGGGGTCGAACGGACATTTTTTTATGACCCGGAATTGGATACCTTGGCGGATACGCTCCGGCGTTACGGCCTGACGGGTGTGAAGGTCAGCTGTGAAGCCGGCCAATGCGGCGCCTGTTCGGTGCTCGTGGACGGCGACGTCGTGCGCTCCTGCATGAAAAAGATGAAGGATGTGCCGGACGGCTGCGCAATCGAGACGATCGAAGGCCTCGGGACGGCGTCCCATCTGCATCCGCTGCAGCAGGCGTGGATCACGTACGGCGGCGTGCAGTGCGGCTTCTGCTCTCCCGGTTTCATCATGAGCGCGAAAGGGCTTCTGGCCGTGAATCCGAAACCGACGCGCGAAGAAGTGCGCGACTGGTTCTTCAAACACCGCAATATCTGCCGGTGCACGGGCTACCGCCCGATCGTGGATGCGGTCATGGCGGCGGCGGCGGTGCTGCGCGGCGAGAAGACGATGGAGGATATCACGTACAAGCACGAGAAGGGCGCACGCATCTACGGGACGGGTTATCCTCGGCCGGCGGCGCTCGGCAAAGTGCTGGGCCTCGCAGATTACGGCGACGACGTCGGCCTGAAGATGCCGGCGGGCACGCTGCACGTGGCGGTCATCCAGCCGAAGATCACTTCGCACGCGCTGATCAAGAAGATCGATACGTCCGAGGCCGAGAAAATGCCCGGCGTGGTGAAGATCGTGACGGCGAAAGACGTGCGCGGCACCAATATCATCTTTGAGCCGAATTTCAATGTGCGTTCGTTGCTGAAAGGCGATATCCGGCCTATCTTTAACGACAAGAAAATCTTCTTCTACGGCGATCTGGTGGGCGCGGTCATCGCGGACACGCGCGCGCACGCGCGCGCGGCCGCCGCGGCGGTGCGTGTCGAGATCGAACAACTCCCCGAATACAAGAATTTCCTGGACGCCGCCGCGCCGGATGCGATGCGCATCCATGACCGCGCCTCGAACGTCTATCTGAAACAGCCCGTCATCAAGGGCGAGGATGTGCGCGACGTGATCGCGGACAGCGCCTTCTCAGTCGAAGGCTCCTTCTACTCAACGCGCGAGCCGCACCTCTCGATCGAGGGCGACACGCAGCAGGCGTTCTGGGATGACGAGGGGAACATGGTCATCGCGAACAAGAGCCAGTCGATCCAGTGGAACCGCGAGTCGATCGCGGACGGCGTCGGCATCGCGCTCGACAAGCTGCGTTTTATCGAAAACCCGACCGGCGGTTCGTTCGGCTGGTCCACCTGCGCGGGAAGTTTCGCAGTCATGGGTGTCTGCCTGCTCGCGATGGATGACCCGAATGTGAAGCTCACACTGACGATGAGCTATGTCGAGCATCAGGCTTACAGCGGCAAACGTACGCCGGCGCACAGCAACGGGCGCATGGCCTGCGACAAGGACGGCAAGATCACCGCGATCGAATTCGACTTTGGCGTGGATCACGGCGCATACGACGATATTTCGATGAACCTGATCCAAAGCCTCCTGCGTTATCCGGGCTTCCCCTATGTGATCCCGAACGTGCGGGGCCTCGTGCGTATGTCGGTCACGAATCACGGCTTCGGAACATCGTATCGCGGCTTCGGCTCACCGCAGTCGTATACGCTCGGCGAGGCGCTTGTCGATATGCTCGCGGAGAAGGCCGGCGCCGATCCGTTTGAATTCCGTTATCAAAACCTGGCCAAGCCGGGCGACCTCACGATCAACGGGTATCCGCATCATGAGGATCTGTCGATGGTCGAGCTCTACGACAAGATGCGTCCGATTTATGAAGAGGCGAAAGCGCGTGTCGCGCAGAAGCCCGAGGACGACGAATATTATTATGGGGTTGGAATCGCAAGCGCGGGCTTCAACGTGACGACCGGCGGCCACGATATGGGCGAGGTCGCGCTCGAGCTCAATCCGGACGGATCGGTTACGGCTTCGAACACATGGCAGGATGTGGGCCAGGGCGGCGATATCGGAACGCTCACGCATACGCACGAATGCCTGAGGCCGCTCGGACTCGAACCGGATCAGATCCATCTGCTGATGAACGACAGCCACCTTTGCCCGAACTCCGGCATTTCGGCCGCGAGCCGCTGTCATTTTGTCGTCGGCCGCGCGACGGAAGAAGCCGCGGAAAAGATGCTCTCGGAGATGCGCAAAACGGACGGCACGTACCGGACATACGACGAGATGATCGCCGAAGGAAAGCCGGTCAAATTCTACGGGAAGCACGATACAACGGGCAAGGTCGTCGATCTCGACTTCAATACGAGCCAGGGAGACCCCATCATCTCGACCACCTACGGGGTCGTACTCTCCGAGGTGAAAGTCGCGAAGGCGACCGGCAAGACGCAGGTGACGCGCATTGTCTTCATCAGCGACGTGGGCAGGATCGGCAACCAGCTTGCGGTCGAGGGACAAGCCTACGGCGGCATCTCGCATACCGTCGGCTTCGCGCTGACCGAAAATTACGACGATGTGAAGAAGCACGGGACGCTTGCGGGCGCCGGCATTCCGACGATCTCGGATGTTCCGGACGATATCGAGCTGCTGTTCCTTGATCGCGACCGCCAGATCGGCACGCATGGTTCTACAGGCTGCTCGGAACTCTATCAGAGTTCGGGGCATATGGCCATCCTCAACGCGATCAACAACGCGATCGGCGGACGCGTATATACGCTGCCCGCGACGCCCGAAAAAGTCAAGGCCGTGATCGACCGCGTAGTCGCCAGCGCGCCGGAGGTTCACGAGAAATACTGGTTCGGCTCGGAGATGTACGACGAGATTGACGAGATCGCGGCGAATCCGGTATAAGTTTTTATCGGAAAGCATCTGTTGACAAGATTGAACCTTGATAATGGCAAAAAATTGCGGTTATGGACGAATTATTTGTGGAATTCGCTGAAAACCGAGAGAAAACAGCGATATTTGGACTAAAAATCGTCCATAACCGAAAAAAAGTGGCATAAAGTATTAAGATTTCTGTATTCAGGCCAGATGACCCGGGTGCCGGAGTAATAATGGACGTATAAAACCAATTGGATTTTCGGGAAATAAAAACCTACGCGGACGGTTGTCTGCGGGACACGCCGCCGCCTTGTGCGGCGGTTTGCCCATACGGGCTGGATGTGCGCGCGCTGATCGAAGCGGTGCGGGTCGGTCGGTGGGCGCGCGCTTTCCGGCTGTACCGTGACGCGGTGCTCTTTCCGCGTGTCGTATCTGCGCTGTGCCCGGCGCCCTGCATGGGCGCGTGCGTGTTGGGCCTGTCGCCTGACAACGCGCCGGAATCCCCGGTGCAGGACGGGCGTATGGCCGATACTGCGGATGCGATTCCCGATGCCGCGGATCCGGGCACGGCTGAAAACGCCGGAAATTCTTCGATCGATCTCCTGCTAATCGAGCGCGAGATCGTCGCGCGGGCGGTCGCCTCAGGCGCCGCCGAGCCGCGCGGGCGCTACGCCATCCCAAAGAAAGGCGAAGCGGTCCGGATCGAGAGAGCGGACTTGGCGTCGCTGTCCGAGGCGTTCCGATTCGCTTCAAAGGGCTATGATGTGACGGTCGCTTATGACGGCACGCTTCTGCCTGAGGCGCGCGGGCTCATGCCGGACGCGGAGATCGAAGCGGATATC
>Ga0123354_10013532_pt1 | contig 12665 bp, 9 predicted proteins | sample TergutLab28metaG_2_FD_97872 | JGI IMG/M metagenome (GOLD analysis project Ga0123354, IMG submission 97872) | Labiotermes labralis P4 segment gut microbial communities from Petit-Saut dam, French Guiana - Lab288 P4 | ecosystem: Host-associated > Arthropoda: Insects > Digestive system > Gut ... | reverse complement strand
CGGCCGGGGCGTGCTGCTGACCACTCACCCCCTTCTAGTGCCGCGGTCATGGAAGAGTAGAGCTATACCTCTACCCACCCTCTGGGCCACACCGGGCCTGTAACGGGATCACTTTACCTTCTTCACCTTTTACATTATGGGCACACTATTTACACTGTGTTGTTAACTTTGCAAAAGGGATAATCAGTTCTATTTGAGAACAGCTTTGCAACACTGAAATCTGCTGGAACAGACGATGCCTGTTCACTTCTTTCTTTCTTATCACATACAAAACTAGTTGTCAGCCAAAATATGGAACCTACGGTCAGAGAAGACATGGTAAGTTAGTGCAGGAAAATAAGTAACTGATGCTGAAATATTAAGTAAGTCGAATGAAATATAATGGAGATCAATATCTTAATATTACCTAAAGGTTTCAAAGTCACGTCCTTTTTTGTTCCAAAAGAATATATAGCCAATCAAGCGCTAAAAAGAAGAAGATCACGTACAGGTCAAACCATATTAGAGAAATGTCCGATACAATTTTTAATAATTTTAATGAAATACACTACAATATTAAAACAGCAATTAATAATCAGTGAAAATGGAATACGTTAAATTGCAAAGCACCAAGCTGGAGATCATAATGCTTTTACATTGGCTACTCGGTGGATGGACACGCAGTTGCCAGCGACTGCCAGTCCAATGAGTTGCATCAAACCTTTCAGGCAAGCGTTGGTTCCACGAGACACACGGGCCAGGCAGTCGCCAGCAACTTGGTACCGGTCACTAACTGGCCCAAGAGGCAGCAGCCTACATACCCAGACTGAAACTGTCTTCCAGCTGTATGAAGTGCACCATACAATCTACTGCAGCGTAAAGCTGTCTTAGAATTTATACATAAACATGTTTGAAGAACAGTAGCTGTGGCCACAAGTGCAGCCACATTCACTTTTCCTTGTCACAAAATCAGTCGCGTTGTATGTGGCTTCACTCAACGTACCGTGGGTCGCAGTACGAGGGGACGCATTTACTAGGGATTTCCATTACGACGCACGTGACGTCATTGTACAAGCGCATATGAGGGGCTGACCGATCGGCAGTGATGAAGTATCAAAGACGTCAGGCAGAGACAAGAATCGGACAGACGTAAGGCCTATTGGGGTCTAATCCTACTTTCGCAAACCGCACACACAAATAAGAATTGTCCATACCAAGAAAAACAATGGGTACCGGGTCTTTCACGCGGGTAAAGAGAGAGTAGTTATACCGCTACTCCACCTCTGGGAGTTCGTGGTCTGTTATAAGGTGGACTTTACCTTTACTTTTACCTTTACCTATACAATACCAAGAAATGAATCAATCCTGCCTGTTCTTGAACAGCGAAGGAAATCGTTAGTCAGAAGGAAGCCAACGTTTAGAGCTACTAGGAAGAACGTAATAATATGGCAAAGTTCCTGTACGTGTCCTTTCCTGTCCCTCGGCTATTTACCGGTACCTCATTTAGTCCTATTAAGTACGGTACACAAACCAGCCAGAACTGAAGACGCATTCCATTTGTTTGGAGGTTCAGTGACTGGAGAATAGCTTTTCTATCAAGACAAATGAGGCGTAACTGCGTGGACGTTGGCAGGAATCAGTAAGGTGAATGACAGCGCGGAGTGGCATCGGCAGAAGGAGCTGCTGCTTATAAATATTACCACGAGATGTCGCGAGTTTTCACACAAGCACTACAAACAAACATCTACCCTCACACAACCTCGTCGAAGCGTGTCTCTGCACACCACAATATCAACTGTTCAATTGTCGTAACATAATTGTAACACTTCCGCGGAAATCCATTTCCGTTGCAAGGAAGGTATTAACACAGAAGTAAATATATAAAATATACGAAAAGAACAATAAATTGTGCTTTGGGTTTATGGACGTGATTTTATTGTGTAGTGGTTACCGACATGTTTCGGCCTCTCAGGTGGCTATCTTCAGGGCGGCGAGAACAAGGATACAAATATAATTAAAACATGTCTAAATCATTCCACATTTTTCCCCCCCTGAGGCGCTGGGACCCAACGCGGGCATGGCTTCCTCATTCTTGAGGTTTCTAGATCACACACAACGACGCATCACAGTCAGTACGACTCCTCTGGATGTGTGATCAGTGCGTCGCAGAGACCTCTACCTGACAACACACAACACTCACAACAGACAGACATCCATGCCCCCGATGGCATTCGAACCCATAATCTAAGCAGGCGAGCGGCCGTAGACCTACGCCTTAGACCTCGCGGCCACTGGAACCGGCAATCATTCCACATTATAGTTATATCTCTATTCTTGTTCTCGCCACCCTGAAGATAGCTACGTGGGTGGCCGAAACATGTCGGTGACCACTATGGGATAAAACTACATTCCTAAAACTGAAGTACTGTTGTTTGTCTTTCAATAAATTTTATGCATCTAATTAATGCATTGGAATGTGGAACAGAACCAACAGAATTAAGTGTTAATACTCACATAAAATTAGAAATTCTGAATGGTAAAGTTATGTGAAAACAAAAACCGCATACTACAGGGCAATATCAAGAGCAACCTCACGTAATACCCGGCATGTAGTAGGCCTGAATTGCGACACCAATCGGAAACAACGAAAGAACACGCAAGGCCGAGATATTTCCTCACAGCGATCTCAAGATGCAGAATGACAGAATATAATGTATCAGTACCGTGCAGCAGGCGGTGCATAAAAATTGGTTAATAAATGGTGACAGTTCATAAATATCACGAGAATCTAGAGAAAAACGCGATTTCAGTGGCCGAGCCGTCTTAGGCGTGGGTCTGCAGCCGCTTGAAAGCTGCAATTGCGGGTTCGATTCCCGCCGAGGGCACAGATGTCTGTCTCTTATGGGTGTTGTGCGTTGTCAGGTACAGGTCTCTGCGACGGGCCGATGTCTCGTCCAGGGGAGTCCTGCCGAGTGTGGTGCGTCTGAGTGGGATCTCGAAACCTCAACTATGAGGAGATCTAGGCCGACTAGGGCTGTCAAACCACGTAAAAAAGAAAAATTAAGAGAAAAAACGTAAGTAACCCTACCAGGTACGACACAATAACAGGCAGATCGCAAATGTCGCAGTACGTGACGCAGTACATTATATTTCCTTGACTATGCACCACACAGACAAATTTTACAAACAAACGTACATTTTCTAACTCTGAATAGTGCCATCCCCGTTGCGTATAAACTAGCAGTAGGTATGAAGTCAATAACACAACTATTGTTAATTAGATGTTATATTCTAGGTCAAAAGACTACATGTTTCGGCCGGTAGTGGCCATCATCAGTTCTTTGTCATTCGATACACTTAAGATTATTTATATAATTGTGTGGCGGCCGCCACACAGTTATATAAATAATCTTAAGTGACAAAGACCTGATGATGGCCACTACCGGCCGAAACATGTAGTCTTTTGACCTAGAATATAACATCTAATTAACAATAGTTGTGTTATTGACTTCATACCTACTGCTAGTACATTTTCTATTCGACAGGATAAGGCCTCACCTTCTCCTCTTCTTCCTCACCTCTTTCCTCTTCTTCAGAAATTCGACTACGATTGACGTAGGCTTACGAAAGGGCTGGTTGAAGCTACATCCGACCTCACAGCAACAACAAATTTGTGAGCCCAGGCTACTCATCGCCTTAACCCCTTTAAACGCCGAGTTAAATCCCATCTGCCCATTGCTAGCATTATTCGGAGCTCACCATATTCTCCACGTTAGCAGGTATGGGGTTAATCCGATTTCGACAAAAAAAAAGTTGTAAATTCTTCGCGCACGCTCAAAGCCAGCAGCAGTCGCATTACAGCTACGTTTTGGTCGAAAAAACAGTTGGAGCGAACATTTTTTTGTTAAAACCAGGAAGTTAACAGATTGCTACCAAAAAAAGAATCACACATGAACGCATTACTGTGCATGGTGCACACTAACAGAACCAAGTACGACGCTTTATCACTGAACAATCCATTTTGAACGTGTTGTATATCTCAATAATATTCATATAATACTTCAAGATTTTTCTCTCTTCTGTAATTAAATTCTCTAAACAAACACAAATTCACAGTATTAGATACTGACTTCCTATCAACCCTTTAAACGCCGAATTAAATCCCATCTGCCATCTGCTGGCATTATTAGGAGCTCACCATATTCTCCACCTTAGAAGGATGGGGGTTAAACTTGCAGTGTTCAACAGAGCGCATTCCTGCGTGTTTATCCGAGCCAAATTCATATACAGTATTATCGTGGTCTGTCTTAACGGTCCCTTTCGTTCCGGTTTTCCGACTAAAATTCTGCGAGCATGCCTCGTATCTCCCGCCCATTGTTGTATTCCCGTGTACAGTCGCTCCTTGTTTTCATGCATTTCAAATACAAACTGCGTGCAACAGAACTGCAAAAAAAAAAACCTCAATCAATTTCCACGCACTGGCGAGAATACATATCTGACAGTGGCAGAGTAGGATTGGCATGCGAACGAAAACAGATGAACATAGCTAAATTTGTTTAGGGGAGAGATAATGGTCAATTAACACGTTTCCGCCAGAGGAAAGGAATGATATTTCACATTAAATTAAGTATTATTATTAGGCAAAATATGTTAGAACCAGAGCAAAAAAGCGCTTTAACAGAACTGCTGGTAAACAATCACACACACACAGAGCGGTTAAGGTAGCGACACAGTTCAATTTCTGATTGAATGAATTCATTTAAACATATTTATCGCACAAATCAATTGGGCGCCTTCACTAGGCCTGGAAATCTACGTACGTAATTACTTTTTGCAACGCCCAATTTATGCGCAATGACCATGTCAGTAAATTGACACTGTGGTCTTCAGGGTTATAACAAAGTGCAGCACGGTCACAGATGTTTTAAAAAAAAACTGGCTCCTCCAGCGTCAGTGATGATGGAAGCAGCATTGTCATCCGAAACACTGGTGACCGCATACCGTACAGCACACGTCATAACACCAAATTACAGACGACCCAAGGCCACCGGCCTTCCCATGCAGCCACGGAGTGAATAAAGAGAGAAAAAATTCAGTTTCAGGTAACGTATCCTAAACATTTTCAAAGCAAAATACACGCGGCTTTTTAACTATACACGCTTGTTACATTTCAAATACAAAATCAATGTCACGTGTACTGGAGCATAAATTTTGTTGGCTTGTGTTCAAAATACTTCACTGCTACAATTAAAAAGACCATCCTTCGATCCCAGGCGACACAATGTGGCAACTGAAGAATAAAAAACCAACTAGATGCCATTTATTATTTTATTGTACTTCTTATAGGCTCAACATGTTTCGGGCACTACTATGCCCATCATCAGGAGCTCGCTACTATAATGTTGATTACCACATTGGTCGTTTCGTTCTTGGTTTGCTGTAGGCTGGAGGTTAGGTTCGGTTAGGCTGGAGTAGTGTCCGGGCTACAGGATGCAGCACGTGCTTTAGCCTGCAGCCCGGACACTACTCCAGCCTAACCGCACCTAGCCTCCTACCCATGCTTTAGCCTGCAGCCCGGACACTACTCCAGCCTAACCGCATCTCATCTCCAACATACAGCAAACCAAAACCGAAACGACCAATGTGGTAATCAACATTATAGTCGCCAGCTCCTGATGATGGGCATAGTAGTGCCCGAAACATGTTCAGCCTCTAAGAAGTACAATAAAATAATAAGTGGCATCTAGTTAGTTTTTTATTTTTCAGTTATCACAATGACGACCGGTCCAGCAAACATGAAAGACACAATGTGGGGTTCGTGATGGTATGGGGTTTTCTCCGAGTATCTCGGATTTCGCTTGTCAGTATTACTTCAACTGCATTGTATTTTCATTCATTCCTCTCTCTCTCTCTCTCTCTCTCTCTCTCTCTCACCGACACTACATAACCTTAACAACTTATAGCATTGTCAAAAACTTCCCCTTGATAAGTAAGACAATCGGTAGGGCTTAATTTATTAATTTATCAACTGTTCCTTGTGATTTTCTACACGTGAATTGATTTATGCTAGCTGCTGGAACTGTTTCCTTCGCTAAACTGAACTGGAAAGACATTATGTATTCTGAAGGTCGAGGTTTATTTTTGAGAGACCAAAGGTTTTGGAAATGTTGTGTGACGTCGGTTCGAAAGAAGGTTAAGAAATTTCGACACGAATATGGCAAAGTTAAAAAATAATGGCTATAGGAGACGTTTATCACTACGAACACAGTACCAGTATATTTATGTTTGTCCGACAGCAATACCTGCAAACGGTTAAAAAAGGCAAAATTATCCCTATATACAGCATAGCATACAGAAGGAAGTGGAGGTAAAGCTCCACTGATACCTGGCCTCGGCACTAGACGGAGATGGGTGGTCAACCTCGCGTCCCAGTCCCTTCCTTCCCGGGGGAGTGAGCCCCAATACCCCATAAACATGAGGCTGGGTGGGCCACAGGGCCGGTTTGGCCTACTGGAGGGCACAAAAATCGTTCTTCTGCCGAGATTCGAACCCCGGATCGTCCAGCCAGTAGCCAGTCGCTATACCGACTGAGCTACACAGGCCTACACGAACACAACATGTCAGTTACATAATTAGGCGTGGGTCGGCCTGGGGAATGGAACTGTTCGCCTCCGTCCAAACATCGTCAGTAATGCCACAGACAAAACGTTCACAGCAAGTTTTACGGCCAATAAATTTTAAACGTTGATGTGTCTAGAACTAGCATTCATGCCCAATATAATCAAAACTAACCCCATATGCATTACATCCCAATAAACCAAACACATCTGGTAATTTTCGGCGTCACTAATCCAGCAGATTTTGATGCCGTTCCCTGCTGCCTGTGCAGTCATCTGAGTATGAAGTATTGCGTACAAACACTAGAGTGAAATCATCGTTGGTTCGGGGTGTGAACGATATGAAATATGCTGATCTGGAAGAAGTAAGGGATTAAGGATATGTATATTACATGATTACGTTGGGTAATTAGTTGTGTTAAAGCCGTATTTGTACAGAACAATTCATAAAGGCAAATGACAGAATGGAGTTATAACTCTACTCATTCTTAACCTTCGGCTCTAGACTGAGGTAAGTGCTCAGCTTCGCGTCCTCTGTCGCTTGACTCCCCGGTTAAGAACCCAAGTACTAATTGTACAGATGGTTAGGTGGGCCCCAACTGGACGATTTCGAGAAGAGGTAGGCTAAACTTTTTGTTCGGACAGGAAATCGAAACGCGATCTCTCAATTGTCCTAGTCCATAGTCTATAGTCACTCTAATGACTGAAGTATTTCGGCTCAAGGAAGCGCTGTTATGACTACTGCGCATGTGTCTAGAAACAGTGGGACAAATAATGAGCACTGAATTTGGGTGAAGAAATCACTTTAACACAACGGGGGAGCTACCAATGTCCTCGGCCTATGGAATCTGCTTCAAATCTACCAATCAATAAATTCAGGCATTCTAGGCGGTTAGATACCAACAGCAAACTTTTGTTTGTTTTGGCACAACAGCCACCAGTGGCCATGGCCTCCTCATTTAAGAGGTTTCTAGATCACACACAACAACGCACCACAGTCGGTAGGACTCCTCTGGACGAGTGATCAGCTCGTCGCCGAGACCCCTACGTGACAACACACAATACTCACAACAGAGAGACATCCATGACCTCGGTGGGATTCGAACCCACAGTCTCAGCACGCGCGCGGCCGCAGACCTACGCCTTAGACCGCGCGGCCACTGGGACCGGCAACAGGTAGCTAAGTCATGGAAATAAATAGCATGTCTTCCTCCAAGAAAAAAAACCAAAAAATTATGGTCTTAATTTGGGTTTCTGCAACATGCAGTAAGTAAGCGTTCCGACCTTTCCGAGGGGGGGGGGGAGCATTTACCCAATGCTCGGAGCAGCAAGCCAAACACAGACCAGCACTGCATTAATAACCGCCTTGAACACCTGAAAAGAATGTTGTGCCCCTTCACTAACACTAACTTTCATGTTATCCTCTCTTAGAATCCTTGATTTCTTTATATTCATTTTGGACGCAACTTCTGAAGACACAGACAAATTGTTCTCCCAGTATATTCTGTATTTAACATTCAGAGGTCCGTGCATCGCTAATATATTCTCAAAGAACAACCAACAAGATGCGACTTTTCACAATTTATTTATTTCTGTAAGACGCTCTACGTGTTTCAGACGGTTTTTCCGTCCATCGTCAGGAGCTCAAAACTGCACATACAGCGTCAGGTATTTGTCATACCGTTACTGCTACCTGCTGCTAGTCTGGACGGGATGGATGTGCAGTTTTCAGCTGCTGATGATGGACGGAAAACCCGTCTGAAACATGTAGAGCGGCTTACAGAAATAAATAAATTGTGAAAAGTCGCATCTTGTTGGTTGTACTTTGAGAATATATTTACTGTGTTTTTGATCCAGCTGATTGTCTGTAATTTAACGTAAAACGAAATGCATAAATCGCTAATATCAAAGCTCCGTACCGTGCGGATGGGTGGCGGGGCACTGCTGACGGGTAGAGATCCAGTGTAACACTTACCTGAAAACATAAAGAAACAACTAGTATCAGACACTGTTGTAATGAACATGACGAACAACAGTAAAACAACAAACATACTTTCTTACTTACTTACTTACTTACTTACTTCCTTACTTACTACTTACTTAGTCCATGGAGCAGGGTACCTCTTGAGAAGCTAATCGGTTCTCAGCTAGTCAAGAAATTCCCCACATTTTATGAAACACCAAGGTTCATTACCGTATACACAATTGCCCGCCACCCGTCCCTATCCTGAGCCAGATCGATCCAGTCCATACCCGTACATCCCACTTTCCGAAGATCCATCTTATTATTATCCTCCCATCTACGCCTGGGTCTACAAAGCGGCTTCTTTCCCTCAAGTTTCTCCACCAAAACCCTGTATACACCCCATGCTATCCCCCATACGTGCTACATGCCCCGCCCACCTCATCCTTCCAAATTTGATAACCCGAAAAAATAAAACTAATAAACATATTTTGCAGAGGGCATCCCGTTGGGTTTGTGAATTTAAAAATAAACGGTTAGATTTCAGTCAAACACAACTACTTTATTTTGTTTACAAGGATGACAACATGTTTTGGCCAGAGATGCCATCATTACAAAAAATTAAAAAAATAAGGTACAATGCAGTACAAATTAATTTGTCCTGCACCGCATTTTGTCATTTTTCTCAACAAAATAAGGTAGTTGGTTTTTAAATCTAACAGTTTGTACTTAAAAACTAATATGGCTACGTTTAAACACGCCTGGAAATTAACTGCAAGCAGCAGATTTCTATTTGAGAACCCCCTCAGCTGGTCAATATATCCTTCACCTGTAACAGAACTAACAGTTGTTCACAATGGACTCGCAATGGATCACAGCCTGAGCTAAACTGATCACGTCCACATCATCAGATTTACCTCAGTATCCATTTTAATATTACACCGACGTCTACGGTCCGGTGTGTCTAAAATTCTTATCTTCCCTCTGCGTACCTCACACACCACTCAAGCTTCTTGATTTATAGCCCAAATAACATTTGGTTGCAAGCGGACATTATTATGGCCCTAATTGCAAGGCGCCTGAGATTTGGTGTTTCAACATCCTCCGAGCACAAAACCGCAAAACACATAAACAAACCCAAATAGCAAAAACAAAGCTTGGTAAATGTTAAAAATAGAGAGCACTCAGAGTTCTGAATTTGCTTCCTACGATCAGGAAACATTCTCATCTCTTAAACGCCATGGATGACCACGAAGCCCGTGACGTCACCGCAAGTCAGTGGGCGCTGTTCATTCTCTGTGCACAGTCAAATTAACAAACAGTTCGCAGTATATAGGCTACCGTCAGCGACGGAATTATTCATGAACTGTAAAAGGCGCGGAAGAAAGCGGGCGGAGCCTAATTTGAGTTACTGTAAATGATTCAAAACTCGGTGAGCCTCAAAACATTTACAGCTTTTGTAATCGGATCATACAGGCGGAGTTTTATACACTGGACATTGTCTCGCGTACGCACGACACGTTTTCGGGATTTCACGCAGTAAACTCTATGACAAAATCAGTTCAATTCACACGCCTTGTTTGAGTTCCATTATTTGTTTATTTTGCCTTTATTTGGCGTTAGGATTGAGGGACGTTAGCTATTTATTTTATTTTTTGAAGTAACGACCGAGAAAGCTACATGACAACACCGCAATCCTTTCCTGCCTCTTTTCCACACTCCGAGAAGAAAGACAACCTGCGTGCATGGACAGTTTATTCAACACGCATAACATTTTTTTTCGGCAGAGACTCGCCTAGTTTGAACGCATCTATATTCCAACAAGTGTCTGGTCGGACTGAGGAAAAACGAAAGAAACCTCAGTACTTAAACACAGGACCTCCAGAGCAGACGACAGAAGGGCTTTTTGACGTTCAGGTGACCGTGCATCGTGATACATTCTTATAATAAAAGTAAACTAGATGCACTATTTCTGAAATTTATTTGATAAAGTACTCTACACGTTTCGGACAGGTCCACTGTTCATCATCGGGAGTATCTCAACACTGTATACACAGTAATAGGTATTTATCATACTAGTTCTGTTAGCGCCTGCTTTCAGACGCTAACAGAACTGCGTTCCACCTCATCCTGGTCACCAGCCGGCAGCATCGGCGGTGCATTATAACACAAGCTGTAAACACAGTCTAGTGCTCCTGAGGATGGGAGAAATTACGCCCGAAACATGTCGAGCCGATTGAAATTATCAATAAAATTTGTTATTGTTGCATCTAGTTGGCTGTTTATATTATTGTATCAATGATGTACAGTCACACTAACATCAAACCTCTGTGATCAGTTCCGGTCTCACATTCGTAACACAAACTATAAATATAAGGGAGCCTCATGATGAATTCAACACAGGAATGAACTCTTGAAAAACAGTTACAGAGTACTTCGGCGTGAAAAGTTTTTGTAGACCTTTTGCTGGGAAACGTTCTGTTCAGTTATGGATGATTAAAAAAAGTTATAATGAATATATTTTATTTCATATGACATAAATAACGAACTAAGGAAATACAACTTACATGACAAGCTGGCATTAATCACAAGATAGGCAATGTACATAAAGCGTAATGCCCGATATTATTGACAGATTTTAATCAAATTTGGAATTTGTGAAATTTTTATAAAAGCCCCCCAATATCAAATTTCATGTACATTCATACAGTGGGAGCCTCGCTGATACATGCAGAGAGACGTACGGGCAACAGTCTGACAAAAATTACAGCAGAACACTTTCATTGCGCTATTGTCACCGCAACAACAAAATCGACTTATGTGTCCGCGTAAAGCGTCCGATTTTTTTTTGCCCGATTTTAACAAAGTCTGGATTTTTCTCAACAGATTTTCCTAAAAGTCACAAATATCAAATTTCACGTAAATCCGCCCAGTGGGAGACCTGCTGACACACGCGGACAAACGAACATGACACAGGTATCGATGGACTTTCAATACTACGCCAACGCGCCTCAGTAATGGCAAAACACATTACTTTATGCAGGCCTATGTTCCTTCGGAACCCGTTAAAACGCATTGTTCCAGCCTTTGCATTTGTCGTACTGTTTTAATTCGCTCCTTAATAAGCTAACATTTTTAAAAACAAAATGAAAATAAGAAGCAAAGTTAAATTAAGCTTCATAATGTACATGATAGGGGTGAAGAGGTTAATAGCTAACAGCACGGTGGGAGACACGCCTAAAAGCACTACAGTTTTCGTTGTGCTTTTAGAGAAATGTTTCCAGCAAGCGTGAACCGCAATTAAGTGCAGCTTATTTGACGTATTTCGTAAGGAAAAACGCATTTATTTAATACAGCTTTTACCGTCCTTGAAACAGACCAATTACTTTTTTGTTGCTCTAAAAAGAGAAGGAAAAAAATCTCTTGTATCCAAACACACAGGAAGGATTATCGTCTGACCTGAAATTACATCCAGTTTCCTTACGTAATGAACAACAATTCTTTATAAAGTTTAAATTAAAACAGCAATTAACTTGTTGAAATAAACAAACCACCAGAACGTTTGGTTAGACCAATGAGTTGGCAAAATCAATTTAAGGTGTCAAATTATTTCTACACCTTGAAAGACAAGTGTTTTATCAATTTCAAACAACGCAAGACCACGCATTGATGACTTATTGCAAGAAACAGACCAAAATGTGCAAACATAATTTGTAATCTTATGTTTATTCGACCGTGCATCACTGCGACCGTTGAAGAATAGAAGACCAATTTGATGGCACTTGCTATTTTATTTCACTTCTTATGTGCTCAACATGTTTCGGACTTTAATATATCCATCATCAGGAGCTTGCGACTATTCTGTTGAATTACCACATTGGTCGTATTGGTCTTGGTTCGATGTGTGTTGGAGTTTCGGTGTGGTTGGTCTGGAGTGGTATCCGTGTTGCAGGCTTCACTTCTAATGTTCTCAACATGTTTCGGACATTAATATACCCATCATCAGGAGCTTGAGACTATTCTGTTGAATTACCACATTGGTCGTATTGGTCTTGGTTCGATGTGTGTTGGAGTTTCGGTGTGGTTGGTTTGGAGTGGTATCCGTG
>Ga0123354_10013530_pt1 | contig 12665 bp, 11 predicted proteins | sample TergutLab28metaG_2_FD_97872 | JGI IMG/M metagenome (GOLD analysis project Ga0123354, IMG submission 97872) | Labiotermes labralis P4 segment gut microbial communities from Petit-Saut dam, French Guiana - Lab288 P4 | ecosystem: Host-associated > Arthropoda: Insects > Digestive system > Gut ... | reverse complement strand
CACACACACACACACACACACACACACACACACACACACACACACACACACACACACATACACACACACACACACACACACACACACACACACATGCATACATGCACACAGTGGCATTGCAGTGATCATCTCTGCCAAGGATTGAATGAAGATCCCCTGTCAAGATGCTGTGTGAAACATTTGAAGACTAAGATTAACCTCAGTTGTATTTAAAGATTCAGTTTGCTCAGTGAAGTAAACGCGCACCATCTCAGTTATGAAAACTGGTAGGTTGTTGCTGTACAGGGAAATGATATGATACGATATATTTGTTAAATGCAGTTGGGTTTATACCTGGTGGCAGTATTACAATACACATTTACACACAAACAATACACAGAACAGCGCAATGAAACAGAGTACACAGAACAAAATGTACATAACAATAAGAATACATAAACATAACAATAAGAAAACATAAACATAACGATAAAAATAAATAATTTACAAAATTAAACAGAAGCATACAAAACATGCAACCATATATTCAGTGATAAAAGAATATGAAAGAATGTGATAAATGAAGCAGGCACATAAGCAGCAAACCTCATATGATCCATATATATTCTAATAATTTAGACACTGTGTTATTAAGACCTTCACTACACTTCACTACACTTGTTGACACTTCACTTCTTCTCTTTTAAACTTCACGCAACTACACTTCACTACCCTCTCATTTGGCTTAACCCCATTTAAATTTCCTACCACTTCATTTCACCTTACTTCACTTCACTGCACTTTTAGATGATTTTCGCCAAACTTCTATTCCTTTCATTTCACCCCATTTATAATTGCTTTCCTAACTCTGTTTCTAAAAATCTTGGGTTTACAAGCGAAAGTCCCTAACTCTTCTGCAGGTAGTTGGTTCCAGTTTTTAATAGTCCTATTTGCATAGGAATAATTCCCGATATCCGTTCTTTGCTATCTGTCCCTAATTTTCTGAACATAATCAACCCTACTCAAATAGTAAGGCCTTCACAATCTTTTGCCTATAGCTTTCCAAGCCCGTTCCCCAGAGTACGCTTTAAAAAGTGTGCATAAGTGCTGTCATTCTATTCTGAGCCAAGGTTTCCCAGTCAGAATCCTTCATATGATTTGTAAATTGAGCAGCTTTCTTCTGTACTCGGTCTAACACATTTATCTGTCCTTCTGTGCATGGATCCCAGCATGCAGACCCATATTCCAGAATAGGATGTACCAATGATGTGTGTGCTAAACTTTTTATATTCCTGTTTCCTGTTTTGAGAACATGCATTACAAAGTGAAGTGTTTTCCAGGCATTTTGTGCTGTATAATTTACTTGGTCCGCCCAGTTTATATAGCTTCATAAGATTATTCCCAAGTATTTACAACTGCTCGCTTCTGGAATTTTTTGGTCATCAAGGGAGTAACCCAGTAAATTTTTAACCCGAGCTCTCGTAAATCTTATTGCCGTACGTTTACTGGGATTTATTTTCATCCCATTTTCTACTGCCCATTCCCCCAAGGTGTCCAGATCGTTCTGCAAATTTTCTATGTCTTTTTATTTGTGATTTTCCTATAAATTATACAGTTATCAGCGAAGAGTCTAATACACATGTCATTGTTCCTCTAAATATCATTTACATACACTAGAAATGGCAGTTGGCACAAAACGCTCCTTTGCGGCACACTTGAGGTTACTTTGACTTCCTTGGATAGTTGCCCTCCTACCCTTTGTGTATGAACTACAAGGAATTCCTGTACCAAGATGACTACCATTGAATCCATGCCTGAGGCCGCCAGTTTTGAAAGCAGCCAATCATGAGGAACTAAATCGAAAGCCTTGGAAAAGTCTATTATAATTGCATCTATACAACCCCCTCATCCAAAGAATCCACTATATCCTGGCACACTGTGATGACTTGGCTTTCACATGAGTATCCTGGTCTAAACCCATGCCATCCTTCGTATAACCAATCATTCTTATCCTAGATTGTCTCAAATACCCTGCTATATCGTGTTCCAGTTGCTTGCAGACCTCAGAGTTCAGGCTTATGGGTCTCTAGTTTGTGACTGCCGATTGATCACCCCATTTGTAAATAGGAACCACTGTGGATTTTTTTCAGTCACTTGGTATTGTAGCATTGTATAATGGTATTTCCTGTAGTCTAGCTAGGTAAGGAGTCATGGCTTTCCCACCTAATTTCAGAATTTCACTAGGAGCTCTGTCTGGCCCGATTTATTTGTTTCTCCCGATTTTTGCTAATCTTTTTCTAATAACTTCAGTGTTAATAATAAGGGTTTCACCTGAGTTTGCTAATTGTTTTTTTGGGACGTTGTGATCACGGTAAAAGACAGAAGCATAATAGGAATTTAAGATGTTAGCTTTTTCAGTAGAGTCCATAATGATCGTTTTGTTGTGGTCTTTGATCGCAGGAATAATTTACCTATTTCCTTTCTGCCTTTTCACATATTTGTAGAACTCAGACCATCAGTTGCCTTCATTTCATAGTACTGACTGCAAAAATGTTTCCTGTGCAGTTTTTTTGGCTGCCAGCAATTCTTTACATAATCTTTTCATTTCCACTTGATATTGCTGTCCTAATTTTCTCTTGTTGTTTAATCTTCCAACCTTTACCTTATGCTGTTTCACTTCCTTATTGTAGTATTCAGGATCAGGAGTTTTTCTCAGAATTTTATGTGGGACAAAATGATAGATACTATTGAAGACTATTTCCTGAAAACGTTTCCAAATTTTCTGCACACAGCTACCATTACTTGTCCATGATGCGAATATACCCCTGAGGAAACTTTGTAGACCAGTGATGTTTGTTTTATGGAAAGCAGGTACTAATCTTTCCATTTGATGCTCATGGCAATTTTCTCCCCATTCTACTTCCAGTAGTATCCCGCAATAATCACTGATTCCCTGAACATTACTGCAAGTGGCCAACGCACTTTTGGGCCGAACAAGGTAAACATCATGTAAAGCATCCCCTTGTGTCGGGCTATTTACTGTTTTCCCATACCAGTCTATTTGAAAATAGCTGAGTCTGTCTAGATTTTTCCACATGACCATTCAAATCTGTGTAAGGTAAGTTGAGATCACCACCAATGATGCTATGCTTCATAGTTCTTTCCATATATCTGGTCCAGTCTGCCAATTTTTCTAACAACTGCATGTCCTCATTTGGAGCTCTGTAGATGCCTAAAATCCCCCATGTAATTTTTGGGTCCCTGCCTTTTACTTCTACTGCAATCATCTCATATACCTCGTGGACCCATAGTTCAATGCAAGTAATGTAATTTTTTACACAAATAAACACTCCACCACCTCAGGTGTGTCTGTCTCTTCTGAAAGTTTTGTAATCAGCCCTAAATACTTAGGCATTGCCAATTTCCTCTCTAAGCCATGACTCCGTGCCTATTATAACATCACGGTTATATGTGTCAATTAAGTTCCAGAAATCTAAAGCGTTGTTGTAAATACTCCTACAGTTTACCTGCAGCAAAACCAACTGTTTATCCTCAATCATGGGTGCCACTGTTGCCGTTAAACATTTCTCCTTTCTTTCATCTTCAGTCTTCCTCCTCGCTGTATTTGTCATCACCATATCATTTCATCCATCTTCCAGGTCAACTTCAAATGTTCTTGGATTGTCGTCATCCCCATCTCCCCATATGTCCCCTCGCTGGAAGTCCCTATCGCCAGGCATTGTCACTCACTCCTCATCTTCTTTCTTCCACGGCCGATACCACAAACTCTGCAGTAAAGTTGACCTAGGCATCTCGCTTCTTGTCGGTTAATACGAAGGCCATTTCTACCAAAGTTCCAGTCATCCACCCAACTATTTGTGTCTAGAAAAGTAACCCCTAGCATCTGCACTACCCACGCATATCTGCTGTTTATGGCTCCAATACGCCGCTGTGACACATCTTGCCTCCTCGTAATATTTGCTGTTTGTTCTGATATCCATACAAAATACACAAACACACTGTGTGGGCAGAATGAAGAATTCTTGAACATTAAACCCAGTGGTAGATTAAGTAATCACCTGGCTTGAATGGGATAATATACAACAGAAAGTTCAATTTCATGTGCATTGCTAATTCAGAAATATATTGAATATTTTCCAAGTTCATGTTTTGTGAAATCAGAATTCAGCTCTCGTGAATATTTTGTTCTAGTGTTGTAGAACCATTGATCTTCTAGCATTATGTGTGCAGTCTTGACCATCTATGTCTTAGAGTTTTAGCGTTCTGAATGTGTGATTATTGTTTTAAGTTCGGTTGGAAACAAGTTGGATGTATATGCTGTTGGTATATTAGTGTATTTTAGTTAGACTGTCCGTTTCTTGCTTGTGTGGCACCAGCTTGCTATCTTGCTTTGACTTTTATTTATTTTGAAATTGTAAGACTCTTTGAGAGTGAGAAAATAATTGCTGTCATGAAGAATCCTTTCTTGTTGGATGTGATGCTGTGTTTTGCTGTAGACAGGCACCACTTTGTTAGAAAAACATGCTGATCTCTCTTCACTGTATGAAGGCAGTAAGTTTCTGTGAATTATTGCTACATTAGCTACCAAACTACACAGCATGATGTTCTTGAAGACTATGATGTTGACTGTCATCTGTCTGAGAACTTCCACTCGTATAATGGATAATGTGATATGTAAAAGGTGTATGTTGTATCCATTATTTGAGAAGTGAGCATGTAGGACATGCCTTGTAGTTTTCTATTACACTGTTGTGTGGAGAAATGTTGAAGAGGGTTATTAATGTATGTTGCTCCCACATACTTTTTGGATAATGGTCATTGCATACTTTTTGGATAATGGTCTTTGCAGTTTAATCTTCTAAGTAAACATTTAAAAAGAAGGATTCTAAATTTCTCTAGAACAGTAGCAAAAACATGGTAATAATACAGGTCTTGTGAGGTGTGGCGCTGTGCCGTTGGGTAAGTGGCTCCTGGTGTCCTGAAGGTACTACAATTTTTTTAAACATTGGGAACAACTCAGCTGACAGTGTCATATCCCAGCAGTACCTCAGTGAGAACCTTAAATCTTGCAAGAACACAGTAATTTTATTTTGTAGAATGTAGTATGTGTATCAAAATTATTCCTGTAAAGAGTGTTATGCATTTGAAGACAGCCAAGGAAATAGTGTGTTTGTCTGCAATTGTGTAGAATGTGAAGATGGATACTGAAGTGCATGTTCATGTCTCATCACCAGAGTGAGAACAGAATTACACTGTTAACACTGCCTGTGATGCCGAAGTACACAGAAATTACCAGGTTCTTTCATTTTTCCAGACAAAATTTTAAATTTTGCTGCTTGGTTATACCTATATCCATCCAACAGCACAAGAGCCAGGGGTTAAAATAGCAGTGCGAGTACAACTTCTGTAGTTGTGGACATTCTTTGTTTTTTCTTTTTAGGTATTCTTTGAAGAGTTTATATCAAGCTGCCAAGTCTGGGAATGCAGAAAAATTGGTTCAGATATTGGGTAAGTAGGGCATAATTTTTAATATTTTTATAAGATGGAATTTAAAAGAATTTATGAGTTGATGTAATACAGCAGACCTGACTTGTTTGCAGGTTTGTCAGTCATAGTTGTGTTATTGTGGCAACACTTGTGCATTGTGGCATGGTTCTGTTGTGCAGACATGATTAATAATATATGGCAGCCTGCATCTGCAACCTGTCACACCCAGCAGCCACCTGGTTACTTTTACTGTACTCTTCATACATTTAGAACTGATTTGAGCCATTATGCTTTAATTGTCTAGCAAGCATGCTATACATGCTGATGATGTGCCAAAGGCTTGCAATACGAAGGAAATGCCTTCACTCTTACAGAAAGTGGAGGTGTTGGGAAGTTGGTGATAGGGGAGTGCCTTGGTCATACACCACTGTTTTTTGTCTGAAACAGTGATTTATTATGAGGGGAAGTCAGAAAGTAAGGTTCCCTATTTTATTGCCACCAAATAATTTCACATAGTGAGATGCCTCTTTATTCACTTATTACACTTCATGTCACTTATTTTTCCACATAGTCACCTTCTCTGTTGAGGCACTTGTCTAGGCGGGGAAATCCATTTTTTAAAACCCTGTCAATAGAAGGTGGGATCCTGACCATGCAGCCATGTTTGCACTTCATGCTTGACTCATCATTTGATATGAATCGCTTGGCACGAAGATGTTTTTTCATGTTGTGGAAGAGATGAAAGTCCAAAGGTGCCAGATCCGGGCTGTAGGGCAGGTCCTTAAGAATTTCCCAGCCCCACTGTTCCAAAAGATTCACTGTTGCATGAGCTGTATGCGGTCAGGCATTGTCATGCAACAACAGCACCCTCTTGTCTGATATCTGAGGCCTCTTGTGTTGAACAGCTCTCTAAAGTTTTTTGAGAGTGGCATGATAAGCAGCAGAATTGACTGTTTCATTCGGAGGAGAAAAGTGCAACAGAAGCACACCATGCATGTCCCAAAACATAGTCGCCATCAGTTTCCCAGAGCAGGTTGATGTCTTGAATTTTTTTATGTTTCCATGCCATGGATTGTGCTTTTGTCTCAGAACAGTACTGGTGTACCCAAGTTTTATCCCCAGTATTGATTTGCTCCAAGAAATCCTCACCATGATCATTAAAGCGGAGGAGATGAGTGAGGGATGCACCCATACGGATTTTTTTGTGGTCCTCTGTCAGTTGTCGAGGGACCCACCTGTTGCACACTTTTCTGTATCCTAAACGTTCGTGAACAATGTCCCAGATGTGTGCCATGTGAAAGATTAAACTGTTCTTCCAACACTTTAGACAACACTTGGCGATTAGCACGCACAGTCTCCTCAATTGCAGGGACAAGATCTGCTATGTGGAGGGACACCCGCTCCTTTGTTCATCTGTCACACTCAAGCAACAGCCATTAAATTCCTGACACCATTTTCACACATGCTGCATGGTCATCACATTTGAACCATAAACTGCTTGAATTTCATGATGAATATCAATTAGGGCTGTCCCTTTTGCCCACAAAAACCCAATAACTGATCGCACCTCTTCTTGTATCCACACAGACAGTACAGTACCCATTGCGGAACCGTGTTATCCACGAAAATTGCGGAGCTTGAGCTACAAAAGTGCTTCCATCTAGTGACCAGCGTCTGAACTTCAAGTGAATAAAGAGGCATCTCACTATGTGGAGTTATTTGGTGGCAATAAAATAGGGAACCTTACTTTCTGACTTCCCCTCATATATTAAAAAATCACAGACAAGATCAGGTGATGTATTACAGCCAGTGCCTTGAATGAGGAAGTTCCTTGGATGAAGCGTTATACCATTCTCAGAAAGATGGAAAAGGGCTTGCTTGCATGGCTGGAGGATAAGCCATGGAAAGGATTGTCAGTCAGTGGTACTGTGGTGAGGGAGGAGGTTATGTGTTGGTACAACCACTACAGAGAGTCTTGGGATGAAGGGAGTGGTGGCTGACAGATCCATGAGCATGGAATTCCTTGGACAAGCTGAGATCTGTGACTCTCAATGGCTGTTGGAAGAGCTTTGCCTGAAGCAGTTACTGACTCTTAGTGATTATCCAACCAGCAGGATGAAATAATCAACTTCCTCATATCGTGTTACCCCATAAAGTTCCAGAGAAGAATTCCCAGATTTGGAGGAGGTTTGATATTCAGGAAAGTATGAACTCCCACACTGCTGAGTTATGTGATAGGCAGGACCCTGAACACCTACAAGGGGTGAGTGAACCAGAAGGTAAGAAAGGTTTTGATGCAGTTGTGGAGAGGCCTCGCCTGATTACCATTGCTCTGAAGAAACGACACCAGATGGCAAATAACGTCATGGACAGATGTCTGAAATTCAGATGCGGGATGGAGGCTGTAATGGCACTGGACAAGGAGACATTCAAAGGCTTGCCGGAGATGGCCAAGCAATCAAAGCACCTCTTTCTTCATTAAGTCTTCTGCTCCCCCATTACCTCCAGTTGTGCCAGGAATGCCAGTGCCATCCAAGTAAATACCAAAACTTTAGTGTTTTCATGTTTATTAGTCATTAATTTTAAATAAACATTGTCATGTTGCTTGTTTCTTTGTTTTTCCTAACCCTTGTTACACATCAGTTGTAACTTTGTGCTTTGCAGTTTTACCATTCACACACCAAGACTTAGTTTATTAACAGATGTAGTTTTATGAAATTAAATGACCACTTTTGTAAAAGGAACATTTAATAGGTGTGGATAATTTTTTAAATTTTATTTTGTGATGCTGTCAGTTACTAAATGATACAGCAAAGAACAGTGTAAGTGCCATATGTGAGGTTTCCACAGCAGTGTTGTTGATGACTGAAGTGGATTGAATGTAAATATATGTTGGTTTTGTAAGTCCAGAAATGGAATGTCATAGGTAAATAAAGTTAAGTATTTAGGACATCCATCTTCAAGTAGAGTGGATGAAAATGTCACAAATGAAGGAACTTATTCATGACATCTGTGGCTTGGCTGATAAGGTGGGAGTCTCTTTTGGAACATGCCAGAATGTTGCAAAAGAAGTTTTAAAGCAGCAGATCGGAATAGAGGTTAAATCAACAGGTGCTATATGACTGCCACCTGGAGAAGCTAGCTGTTACCACTGACCTTGGCCATTGGACCCTACGCAACAATGTGAGCATCTTGGTCAGTAAATCCAGGTACATATACTGGCTCATAAGAGAAGCAGTAGGGATTGGGCTGCACCCAGGCACCATAAACCAGGAGGACAGGTTCTCCCCCCAGGCAGTCTATGGAAGTGTTTTGTCTGTTCTGTAAAGATGAAGAAGAAGAAGAAGGATGAGGAGGAGAAGGAGAAGAAGAAGTAGGAGGAGGAGAAGGAGAAGAAGAAGAAGAAGAAGGAGGAGGAGAAGAAGAAGAAGAAGAAGAAGAAGAAGAAGGAGGAGGAGGAGGAGAAAAGGCAGCAGATGTTCTCCAAGTCTGAGGTACTCTCCTCCTGAGGCAAAACAACCTCACTTTAATACCTGTGCTGCTATTAATAAATTTTATCACCCATGTCCATCCACCTGCACAACTTGCACTGTTGGCCCCATAAGAGCTCTTCTTGGAACTCACAATTACCATTGGTTTGGACAAGCCTTTTTCGCTGCTTCCCTTACATAGGTGTGACTGGCCAATATCCCCAATTGCCACCTCTTATACAGGGTGAGCATAAAGTCTTTCCCTGATTACAAACATTTATTACAATAAAACTACTGTACGTGGAATACAAACATGTATTTTTTTTTCCAAAATGTAACTCAAGAAGTTTTTTTACACCACATTAGTACATTTCAACATGTGCTCCTTTTGTTGCATGGAGAATGTCTAATTGATAATCAATTTCTCTGCACGTGTTCTCCAACATGTCTTCAGTTATTTTAGCAAAAGCGTCTGTTATTCTTGCCTTCAAATTTGCAATATCTTGAACTGGTGTCGAAAACACTGTCCTTAACATACCCCATAAAAAGAAGTCAAGGGGGGTGATATCCGGTGATCGTGGTGGCCAGGGCGTCAGACCATCTCTCCCAATCCATTTGGAAATATTGCATCCAAAAATCAAATGTTACAATAAACACATGACGTAAAATTTTAGAAACTAACTTAAGTAATGGTAAAAAAATATGTTTGTATTCTACATAGTTTTCTTGTAATAAATGTTTGTAATCAGGGAAAGACTTTATGCTCACCCTGTATAATTACATCAGCATCCATCTGACTCTGGGGACAGTATGTTCCTCCATGTCAGAACGAACTTTTAGTACATGGTCCCCCAAAACAGCTGTCATTTGAGCAGGGTAAATTCAGATGTCACAGTATAAAAAAAAAATCTAGAATTATCGATTACTCCATATATTTTTAGTCATTATTGTGTAACATGATGATACTGTAAATGATCGAAGAGTTTGGAATTATGAATGACTTTGTTTTTGTATTGTTACAGGAAGTGGACTTAATCCAAATCACTTGTTTCGAGAATGTTCAATGGGTACAGCGCTTCATGCGGCATGTTCAGGTGGACATCTATCAGCTGTACACATTCTTCTGCAGGCAGGCGCACAGTTGGATGTTCTGAATCGTGACCAGAATACACCACTTATGTTGGCAGCAGTGTCAAACCATAATGATGTGGTGAAGTATTTAGTAAAAGCAGGAGCAAATGTGATGCTGAAGGTGAGGATGTTACTTGTATACGTTGCATAACTGTTGTGATTAGAGTGCCACAGTAACTGTTATGTTACATTGTCACAGTTACTGTTGTGTTACAGTGTCACCATAACTTGTGATACAGTGCTATAGTAACTTGTGGTGCATTGTCACAGTTACTGTTATGATGTGATGTCACATTAATTCTGTCTTATTGTGATAAATGAAATTCTGTGAAATGAACATTTTGAGTTTTTGTTTTTTTCTTGTACATTAGCCATTGTAATACTCTATTTTTTCCCATGTGTTGAAGTATTTTATAGTGCTGTACTGACACCAAAATTTTAGTGTTGTTTTATTTATCATTTTATCCAATTCCATGCTGCATTGACCTCAGTCTTGTTCTTTACTGTGCCTGCAATATATTCATTATGTGTTTTCTTAAAGTTTTAATTGTAGCAGGATTTTGAAGAAAAATTTGGGTTTCTGTGGAAGTCAGTGAATTTGAACACTATAACAAAGAGAACTGTACAAGGAGGGCATTGGACACTGAGGTGGTAGATCTGGGACTGTGGAAATTTAATACTAAATAAAGGAGAATGTTAAACTGAGTAACATTAAATGCAAAGTTTCATGTAAGTTTTAGAGAATCCCATTCCAAATAAAGAGCAGTGTGGTGATATTAATGTTTAAAAGTGAAGTTTTGGCTCCAGTGGTTTATGAGTACAGAAAATTGTAACATTTGAAGTGTTGAAACATGTAATGGGATTAGCTGTTGAGAGACTTATTAGGCACGATGATAGATGTGTGTCTATGATGTGGACTTCATGTTACATATTCATGTAAAGAAATTATAAACTTCACTTGTATTCCAGGAGGAAGTTTAGTATTTGAATGCAGTGTTCAAACTTCATAACCTCATTAATTGATATGTGGCTTTAGGGTGGTGAGGGTATGACAGCACTTCATCTTGCTGCCAAGGCTGGTAATTTACAGTCTTGCCACTACCTTCTAGCTGTAGCTAATACAGCAAGGACATACATTGATATTGCTGATGATGGTGGTTGGACTCCACTTGTTTGGGCAGCTGAGCACTGCCATGTTGATGTTGCAAGGTAAGATATTGTTTTGTTCTACAGATTATTATGCTGGCTTTGAATTACATTTGCATTTATGTGCCACATAGCACAAATTAAATGTATATCATGTGTAGCCTGCAGGGTTTAGCCATGTTGTGGGTTGAAGCTGATGTGTTTCAGTGTATGTTACAGTCACCACCTGCAGATTCAATGATGTAGATGTAACCTGACTTGTAGGTCTCATGTTGTGAATATTGGTGGGGTTGTGGAGCATGGTGCTATCCAGTGGGAAGGGAAGGCAATAATCATCCTCTTACCTCTTTTAACCTGAAGATGGCAACTGCATTATACATTGCAATGGAAGAGCTTTAACAGCCTCTTGCTTTCATTGCCACACTGAGTGTGGAAACTCTATCGCATAAGAAGCCTGCATTTGCAGGAATATCCTGTGATGGCTGTAAGTGTTCAGGATAACAATACAAGAAATGCATTTTACTATGTGACTAAACCCTGAAATCCACAGTGACATTGGCTTCAGGCTGTGTAGAACCATGGACAAGAAATATGCAGCATGTCAGACATTGTAGGGTTATTGTAAGTTATTCTGGACGAGGTAAGCTCAGTGCTGTCATCTGAACTGTCAGGTCAAAGTCACCATCCTAGAGCATGCTAATTTTTTTAGTTACATTGTATTGGCTGGCTGCATTGAGATTTACACTTACATGACACTCTCCTTGTATATAAGAACTTTAAAATTGTCTTTAAAACTCTTTTGTTTTCCTGAATATTTGATGTAGGAGAATGTATTGAATGAAATTTCCTTCTATCTTATGTTACCAGCTGTTGTCTTGTTCATCTGCACACGTATATGTAGAACAGTATTGTTTGTACATAGCTCAAGTGTTTTGAAGGAAGTGACAAAGACAGAGGGAGGGACTCTAAGAGTAGTCACAGGGTGATGTCAGAAATGTTATGTGTAATGTGATTCTTGTCATTCATAGCTATTCTTTATATATGAATGTAGTGATGTCAGCAGAGGCTGAAGCCAAGAATCTGATGTAAGGTTATGGTCCAGATTCTCCCAAATGAATAGAAATTGAATTAAGTACATAGTTGTAATATAGATGGATGCAGAGATTAACGAAACTCTGAGTAGTTAGAGCAGAATTTTATGTGTGAGGCAGGGACACTTTACCCAAACTTTTAATGAAATCTAAAATAAAAAGACGGCATTAATATTTATAACTATGTCCTCAAATCTTGTGAAATAAACAGTAGTTCAACATTTGAATAATGGTTGACCAACTAGATGACACTTGCTTTATTATATATTGCTCAACATGTTTCAGACGTTAATACGTCCATCTTCAGGAGCTAGCGAGTACTTGTTGTGTTGTGTAGGCT
>Ga0123354_10013528_pt1 | contig 12666 bp, 16 predicted proteins | sample TergutLab28metaG_2_FD_97872 | JGI IMG/M metagenome (GOLD analysis project Ga0123354, IMG submission 97872) | Labiotermes labralis P4 segment gut microbial communities from Petit-Saut dam, French Guiana - Lab288 P4 | ecosystem: Host-associated > Arthropoda: Insects > Digestive system > Gut ... | reverse complement strand
TACCAGCGTTGCGGCGCTTCCCAAGAACTTGGCCGTAACGGGCCAAAAGAACGTTTCGGTGATTATCGGACAGGACGGCGAGGGTGTGGCCGCCGCGCTCCACGCTGATTCGCAGCGCGCCGGGGCGACCGTGTCCGGCCTTGGCATCGTGCTGGGCTTGCTCTCGGCGGCCAAGGTCAACGAGAGTATCTCGTGGGTTGCGAAATTCCCCACGGGCGTAGCTCTGCCGGCCTTTGGCGACGGGACGTTGTGCCGCACCTACGACAGTGGCGTTATCGACGCCTTGGACGACCCCGCCCGCTTTATCTTTTTCCGCACGTACAGCGGTCTGAACGGGTCGTATATCAACGACAGCCACAACCTCGACACCCCCACGAGCGACTATTGCACCATCGAACTTGTGCGCACGATGGACAAAGCCGTGCGGGGCGTCCGTACCTACCTGTTGCCGGAACTGGGCTCGCCGCAATACGTTGACCCGGACACCGGCAAACTGGCGCCCGAAACGGTGCAGCACCTCGAAACTGTCGCCAATTTTGCACTGGAGGACATGACCAAAGCGGGCGAGTTGTCCGGTTGGAAAGTCGAGATAGACCCCGACCAGAACGTGGCCGCCACCTCGACGGTGGAGTTTGTGATCAACAACGTGGCGGTAGGCGTATTCCGCAAGGGGAACGTCAAGATCGGCTACGCGACAAGTGTGTAACCTTATAATTTTCAAATAATGGCAATAAGTAATGGCGTGCCGTTGATTAACGGCGTAGCATACGGGTGGGCGGACATTGTAGCGCTTATCGCAGGTATTCCTATGACAGGAATTGTCGCGATAGAGTACGAGGACAAACAGGAGGTCAAGAACCACTACGGTGCGGGGCGCTATCCCGTTTCCGGCGGCAAAGAATGGATCGAATGTCCGGCAAAAATCACCCTCGAAATGGACGAGGTGTTGGCTATCCAAGCCAAGGCACCGAACGGTCGCTTACAGGACATCGCCCCTTTTCCTGTCCAAGTGTCGTATTTGCCCGATAACGGCCAAATCGTCCACGATATTATCCGCGACTGCCAGTTTACCGCCAACGCCCGCAAGTGGAAAGAGGGCGACACAAACCAGCCAGTGGAACTCGAACTTATCGTGTCGAAGATCGACTGGGGGAAAACGATCGGCAAATAGCAGGCCGCCCCCACAGATGAACCGAAAAGCGGGGCGGGTCTGATCGCCCGCCCCGTTTCATTACAAACCACTAAAACTTAAAAACATGAGCGCAGAAGCAAAAGCAAAAGAGGCAAAAGCGAAGGAGATACCCACCGACAACGGCGGAGTAACCGACGAACAAATACGCCTCTGGAAAAGCAAGCACCGCAAAGTGTACGAAATCATCGTCGTAGATGATAGCGAACGTTTTGTCGGCTATTTCCACCGCCCGGACATGGACACCGTCTCCGTTATCAACAAGTTGGCCAAAACCGACGAAATAAAAGCAGCTCTCGCTTTGTTCGAGAACTGTTGGCTGGGCGGCTCTACCGTCATGCGGGAGGATGTTCTCGTTAAAATGGACGCCATAAGCCAGTTAAATGCCATCAAAAACGCTGTCAGTTCCGAGATAAAAAACGTGTAGAGGCGCTCTCCATAAAGGTTTACAGCAAGGGTGAAGAAGTTGATCCCGCCGATGAACTTTTACAGGGGAACGCCTTTATACGTGGAAATTTTGGCATTGATCCCGGCAAGTTGTCGCGCAAAAAATGGGCACAACTGTTCTGCGAGGCGGTCTGGCTGGAAAATGAGAGGCTGAAAAACCTTGCCGGAATGTTGGTCGAACTGTGGGGCGGAAACGGTTAATTCCACAACCCCCAATTATTGAGCGGCGAAGGATAGCTGAGGTAGTGTAGCGTCGAACCTTTTTTGTGGCTCCGTTGCTCTTTGGCGGCCTTAATCTTAGCATCGAGTTGTTCGCGGGTGATTTTGCCCGTGGCAAGCTGGTAGGACTGCAAGGCAAACGCCACTATTACCAGCACGAACATGCCGGCAAAGTAGAGCGCCACAAGCCCCAAAGCGATAATTATAATATACAGCAGTATCATGGCCTCAGTAATTTAACTGCACTCCAAAGTTACGAAACATTTTCTAAATGGACAACTTTAATTTTACTATCAATGTCGGCGGAACCGTGTTTAGTGGGATCGCCCAGATCGATGCGATGATGAACAGCCTGACGGCGGACATCGACAAACAGACGTCCTTTTGGAATAAACTGAATGGTACGGCGTTCAAGTTCAACAATATCATACAGTCGGTTAAAACCGTTGCGTCGAGCGTTATCCGCACCCTCGACGGCTTCGAGAACGCCTATAACATTCAGGCACAAGCCGAGAAAAAGCTGGAAGTCATCATGCGCCAACGCATGGCGGCCACCGAGGGCGATATAAGCAGCATCAAACGGCTGGCATCCGAAGAGCAGAAACTCGGCATTATCGGCGAAGAAGTCCAACTCTCCGGTGCCCAACAAATCGCCACGTTCGTAACCCACAAAAGCAGCCTCGAAGCGCTTATGCCAGCGATGAACAACCTGCTGGCGCAGCAGCGCGGTATCAACGCCACCAGCGAAGATGCCGTCGGCATCGGCAACCTTATGGGCAAGGTGATGCAGGGGCAGACCTCGGCGCTTACGCGCGTGGGTATCACCTTCACCGAGGCCGAAGAAAAGGTGCTTAAATACGGCAACGAGCAACAGCGCGCGGCAATGTTGGCGCAGGTCATAACCAACAACGTCGGGGAGATGAACGCCGCCATCGCTGCCACCCCGGAGGGCGCGTTAAAACAGCACGCCAACACCATGTTTGGCTTTCAGGAGCGCATCGGCAAAGTGTACGTCGATATAAAAGCCGCGCTGTTACCCGTGTTCGACATTCTCAACGAAAAAATAGGGGTTTTCATAAACTGGCTGGAGGCCAACTTTCAAAGCATTTCCAACGTCTGTACAACCGTGGCAAATGTTATCGGCACTGCCTTTAGCTGGGCGTGGGCGATTGTCGGCGGCGTTATCGACGTCTTTTCGTGGCTTTTCAAAGCCATAGACACGGGCGCCCCGATTATTGCCGGACTTGCCGCCACGATAGGGATTTTGGCCGCCATTATCAATTTCACGACGATAAAAACGGTGCTTATGACCGCGGTGACCAGTGCGTGGACGTGGATACAAGGCGTTGCCGCCGGAGCTACCCAGATATGGACGGGCATACAGGCCGCGTTCAACGCCGTTATGAGCGCAAACCCCATCGGGATCGTTATCGCCCTTGTCGCCGGACTGGTGATCGCGATAACGCTGTGCTGGCAAAAGTTTGCCGGGTTCCGCGCAGTCATTAAAACCGTCTGGGACACCGTTAAGGGGTTTGGCATGATACTGAAAGAGTACGTTATTGACCGAGTGAAGGGGTTGATCCAGGGGATCGGCGCCCTCGGCTCGGCTATCGGGAAGCTCTTTAAGGGCGATTTCAAAGGGGCATGGCAGGACGCCAAAGAGGGTGTTATAAAGATCTCCGGCGTCGAGGCTATGGCCAACGCCGTGGGCAAGACGCGGGAACTGGCCGGCGGGGTCAAAGGGGACTACCAGCAACACCTGGAAACCGAGCGGGCAAAACAGACCGATAAGAAAAAAGATACAGCCCAAACCGCCGGGGCCACCGCCGCGCTGGGTGGCACGCCTGGCGGCGACGACCTGCCAACCCCCGGCAGCAAAAGCCCTATCGGTAGCGCCATTGAGGGGATCGGCGGCAAGGCGGCCAGCGACAACGGCGGGAAAATCAAAAATATCAATATCGTTATCGACAGTGTGGTCAAAAACTTCACCGTGGCCACGACCAACCTGAAAGAGGATGCCGGTAAGATTAAACAGCTTGTTGCCGACGCCCTTATAGGTGCGGTCAACGACGTAAACTATGCGACGGAATAATGGGCTTCGAGATCATAAGTTACAAATTCGTAGCTGCCGGGATGCTGACCGCGGCCAAAACATACCTGTACAGCATGACTCCCGCGCGGGACAGCGCGGAGCCACAGCGCCACGGCGTCGAGAGCCAGGACACCGGCGGCGGCGTGTCGATAGGTGTAACCACCCCGGAGAACGCCCTGGGAAAATTCTTCGAGGTGTCGCTGTCGCTCGGCAAAACCGAGGCCGCAAACGATATACGAATGGAGGAAGCCGTGTGTTCGGTGTCCAAATCTAAAATCATAGTCAAAACGGCGCTGGTGGGTCTGAAGGGCACGATAAAGGAGTACATAAGCGACGGTGACTTCGAGATAAATATTTCGGTCGGTCTGGTGGCCGTCGAAAACGGGGTGATCGTGGACAAGTACCCAGCCGAGGGGGTGCAGGATTTGCGCCAGCTGCTCGACCACAACGAGGCGCTCTATGTCGACAGCGAATTTTTGCACCTTTTCGACATTACGCGCCTGGTGGTGGTAGACTACCAGATCGAGCAAATGACCCACAGCAACCGGCAAATAGTAACCATCAGGGCTATCTCTGACGAAGACTACGTGATAAAGTGTAACGAATATTAACCACGTTTTGAAAACCATTTAAGCGGTGTTTAGGCTGACTTGTAAAATAGAGATCGCGAGCGCGAAAACGTGGACTTTCGATCGTGTGGTCGAGGTGGAAGTTACGCGCGATTATGAGGCGCTTACCTGCACGGGTAAAATCACGCTGCCCAAAAAGGTGAAGTGGCAGGGCGAGACGTCCAATCCGCTGCAACGGGGCGACGCAGTCAAAGTGTGGCTGGGTTACGACGGCGACAACGTCTTGGCTTTTTGTGGCTACATTACCACCATCGGGGCAAAAACGCCCGTGGTGGTTACGTGCGAGGACGAGATGTGGCGGCTCAAAACCACCCCGACGGTGAAAAAAGCCTACAAGTCGGCCACGATAAAGCAGATTTTGGACGATCAGAATTTGAGCTACAAGATCGTCGTCTTTGGCGAGCAGGGACTGGGTGCCTACCGGGTCACGGTCGATAACGTCGCCGAACTGCTGAACGAGTGGAAAGAGCAGGGGATAAGGTCGTTCTTCAAATACGACGACCAGGGTGTGCCGACGCTCTATTGCGGGGTCATTTTTGAGAAACAGGGCGGCCATGTGCAGGTTTTCAATAACCATAGCAATATGGTAAGCGATGACGGGCTGACCGTTCAGAGTGCCAAAGATGTGAAAATAAAGGTCAAGGCGATAAGCCTCGACGCCAACAACAAAAAAATCAAAGTCGAGGTGGGCGACGCCGACGGGCAGATCCGCACGTTGTACGCTTATGGCAAGACCGAGGCCGAACTCAAGCCGTGGGCAGAGCAGGAACTGGTGCGGCTAAAGCGCGACGGGCTGGTCGGCTCATTTGACACGTTCGGGGCTTTTCTGGTGGACAGGCTGGACACTATCGGGGTCATTCTCGATGATAAGAAACTGGGGCTTTACCAGGTGAAAAAGGACGTCATAACCTACGGCACGGGGGGATTCCGGCAAAAAATAGACCTCGGCGACCGCATGGACGGGGCAAGCGACTGACAAAATGACTGAAATAAGTGAGGCCGTCCGAAAGCTGGCGGCAAAAGGGGAAGAAATATATGGCAAGGTCTGCACCGTGAACGCGGTGGACGAGGCCGCCCGCACGGCGGATGTGTCGCCGCTGGACGAAAGCACCCCAATTTTGGGCGTGAACCTGCAAGCGAACCAGAACTCCAAAGTGGGCGTGGTGTTGTTCCCTGTGGTAGGTAGTTTCGTGGTGGTCTCATTTTTGAACCGCGCCGCCGCCGTGGTGGTGGCCACCGACGAAATAGACCATATCGAAGTGGTTACCAAAGCCGACATCGTGGTAAAAGCTGGCGGCAAGGTAACCATCGAAAACGGCGATTATAGTCTGAAAAAGGCTTTCGATGACCTTTTCGCCGCCATCGGCAAGCTCACAGTAACGACGGGTGTCGGGCCGAGCGGAACTCCCATCAATATATCGGAGTTTCAACAGATTCAACAGAAAATAGCTAAATTCCTACAATAATGGCACTTGTAAAAACAACTCTGACGAATGCGATTTTCAACGCTTTCAAGTCCCAACAGAGCAAACAGCAGAACCCCGACGATGCGTTAAAAGACCTCGCGGACAAACTCGCCACGGCTTTCGACGACTATATAAAGAGCGGGACGGTAAACACCACCGTAACTGGTTCGAGTGTTTCGGGTGGGCCGGTAACAGGATCGGGAACGGGAACAATAAGTTAAGGCGATGAAAGGGATAATATTGGACGCCAACGGCGATTTCGTGCTGGAGGGCGGGTGCATCAAAGTGGACGAGGCCGACGGCCAGACCATCGAGAACATTTTGCGGGCCAACCGCGGCGCGTTCAAAGAGGCGCCGCTGGTGGGCGGCGAAACGACCAAGATGCTGGGCGGTACTCCGAGTTCCCTGTGGTGCGCCCAGGTCAAAAAGCAAATCCAAAGTGTCGGCGTCCCGGTTACGCGCGTGGAAACCGATGGCACCCAAATAATAGTAAAGCAATGACAGCGACAGTACAGCACCGGCAAACAGCTCTCGACGTGGCGCTGCAATATTTTGGCAGTGCGGAAGCCGTGTTTACCGTGGCCGAGCGGCTGGGCGTGTCGATCACCGACCCGCTCCCCGTGGGCGCCACTTTTGAATACGCCGCCGCCGAGATTATCGATAAAAGCGTGGCCGACAAATACCAAGACAACGGCATAATACCGACAACCGAAATAGAAAAATAGAGCACAATGGCAACCGTTAAAGACTTCAAAGACCAGATAGGCGCCCAGTTTATGGCGAGCGCCGGGGCAAGGAAACACTACGACTTTCCCGACGGGGCGACTTTCGACAGCTATTTCCCGACCGTGTCGGTCGAGAGCATTTTGCTCTACGTTTTCGCCTTCGGCATGTGGGTTCTGGCGTCGCTTTTCGACCAGTTCACCGCCGAGGTGCAGGCGCTGCTGACCGAGTTGAAGCCCCACACCCTGCGATGGTATGTTACCAAGGCAAAAGCATATCAACATTGCTGCCAGCTTCCCAAGGACGAAACCGGACAGACCGTGTCGGACGTCTACGATGTGATCGAGCCAAAAGCGCAGGTCGTCAAATACGCCGTGGCGCAGGAGACGGGCGGGCTTATCCTTATCAAAGTCGCCAAGTACAGCACCGCCACCGATCCGACGCCCCAAAAACTTACCGATAACGAACTGGCGGGGCTGAAAGGCTACTTTTCCCAGATAAAGGACGCGGGGGTTCCGGTGGCCATCATATCGAACAACCCCGACCGCATGACGATCGACGTGGCGATCTTCTACAACCCGATGCTGCTTTTCCCCGATGTGGACAGCGCCACGGGTAAGGTTACGGCACTCAAAAATGGCGATGGCGTCGATGTGGTGCGCGCGGCCATCGAACAGGTTATCGAAAACCTGCCTTTCAACGGCGATTGCAAAACGTCCGACATTCTCGACGCCATCAAAGCAGTGCCGGGCGTGGACGTGGCCGACATAACCAGCGTAGCCACCCGCGGGGACAATGGGAATTATACCAAAGTGGTAGGCTATTCGACCCCGCAGAGCGGTTATTTCAAACTCGAAAAACTGACCATCGCCAGCCCGTACAGCAATGGAAACGAGATATAAAGTAAATTTCCGTCGGCTGGCCGAACAAAATTTGCCCCCAGATTTGCGTTCACGCTCCATTCTGGCGCTGATGCGGTCGGCGTTCGCCCCGGTGCAGTCCTCCAAGGTGTCGGGCAATTTTGTAAAGCGCTTTGCGGCCTTTCGGGACGACACCCGCTTCGACATTTCCCACAACGGCCAGGTGTGTTATCTGCGGGCGGCGCTCAACGCCAAATTCAAAAGCAATTTAGGGGTGTTTTTCGACATCACCGACACGGTGAAGAATTTGGAATGGGTTTACGCTATGACCGAGGACGTGGCCGACAGCGGCGAGGGCGACGCAGCCCCCGCCGGGACAAAGCACATTTTCGCCAAGATCGAGCAGGACAACGATCCGATAATCGACCCGCTGCTCGTTCCCAACGAGGCGATCCTGGAGGGACACAACACGTTTATCGTCTGGGTTCCGGCAGACCTGTACGCCACCAAATTGCCGCAAATTAAACAATTCGTAAACAAATACCGGTTGGTAACGCGGGTGCCGCAATACGAACCAAAAAACAGCTAAAACAATGGATAAAGTTTCGTATTTGTCGAACTCGACAACAGCGCAAAACGGGGTTTATCCCGTTACGATCCAAGGGCTGGATTTTATCCAGTCTCAAATTTTGACACTGCAAAACCTCGCTTTCAACGGTGGCGATAACTATGTTATAAAGGAGCCGACCGCCGATCCTGTGCAAAACGGCATTATGGTCTGGGCCGGCGAGGTATTGCCTCTGTCCGGCGCGGCAGCCAACTACGTGCAGATCGTAAGCGCCAAAAAAAGCATAACCACCGACAACGGCGTCTACACAGACGCACGCGAAACGCGCATAGCTCAGTACATAACCAAGCCGCTGAACACCCCCGAAACCGACACGCTCAAGTTGCGGTCGAGGTTTGCCGCCATAATGACCAACGCGGCGATCTGGGCGCAGGTCGAGGCGCTGATGAACGCCGCCAAGGTCGAAACGGTCGTGGTGCTGCGCGGGGTCTATCCGCTGGCGGCGCTCGACAAGGTGATAACGCCCGCCCGTGTGCTTTGCTATACCGGCTCGGCCAACATAGGCGGTTACAACGCCTATACGGTGGACGCTTTCAACTGCAACGGGGTGATCTATCAAGAACTCAAAACCGCCGACCTGCGCCGGTTCGGGCGGTATTTCACCGCGGGCAAATGGAGCGACTTTGTGCCTCTCGATGACCAGTGCCATATCGAGGCGAAAGTTATCCGCGGGACGCTCTACTTGCGGCACGGCTTTTTGCCGCCATACGCGCGGATCATCGTGTTGCGCAAAAAACGCCGGGACAAACACGCGGGCAAGGGGCGCAATTATCGCTCCGTAAAATGCGCATGGTACCACGGGTGGAAGATGGAGCTCGCCAAAGGTCAGCCCAACACCTGGTACGTTCCCAAGTGCATAGCTGCCGACAAGCCGTTCCGCCAACATATCGGAAAGGAGTTTGCCCCGCTTATGACCGAACTGCTTTTCCGCACGCGCAAGAGCGGCGGTTGGTATATTTCCGGGGTACAAAAGGAGTGGAAATCGGGGCCGCAAAGGGCCTACGCCAAAATCGGCCTTGGCATAATTACCAGCGCGGCACACAACGTTGCCAACTGCGACCTGCTGGAGGTCAAATTCAGAGTGTGGCCGGACAAGGCGGGAAACGTTCGCAAAACCTTATCGGTGGAATAGGGCATAAAAAAAGCGGCGTAAAAACGTCGCTTAATAAACCGATCCTTCGGTGTGCGGGATTTTGTGATGATTGCCGATAACGACTTTAGCCTTTGTGATTAATTTACCAGGGCGAACACTAAGCAAAACAACAGTTAAGACAAAGAACGACAGAGCGAACTACACACTCAGCAGCAACACTGGGTTTACGTCGGTTAATTATTGCGCCTCTCAACTCAAATCAATAATCTCTGGCCGAAGCACTCGTGATTATGACCATCGGATTTTCCCCGTAACAGGTTTTGTGTTCGTCGTGGCCGAGGCCCGAAGCACTACCATAGCGGATGTTAGGCACGTTCCCAAACCGCACAAAAACCACGGTGAGAGATTCCAATACAAAAGTATATAAAATAATTGATTTCACAATAAAGCGCTGTATTTTATGCCGAATGACACAAGTATATAACAATTCGCCGCTGCCATTTCAAGGCCAGAAACGCAACTTTGCCGCCATCTTTCGCTCGGAGGTGGCCGCATTGCCGGACGACACGGTTTTTGTCGACCTTTTCGGCGGTTCCGGGCTGCTTTCACGCGCCGCAAAAGACGCCAGGCCACAAAGCCGCGTAATATATAACGACTTCGACGACTTCCATCTGCGGATAAAGGCCGTGCCGACGACAAACGCCATTCTGGCCGAGTTGCGAAAGGTGTTTGCCGGTTCGCCGCCACTAAAGCGCGTGCCAAATGAAACGCGGGCGCAAGCGCTCGAAATTATCGAGGCGTTCGATCGCAACGGTTTTGTGGATTACATCTCGCTGAGTTCGTCGGTGCTTTTCTCCGGCAATTACGCGGTAAGCCTCGACGACCTCAAAAAATGTACATTCTACAACTGTTTGCGGCAATCAGACTTTCACGCCGCAGAGAATTACCTGAACGGTTTGGAAATACGCAAGGCTGACTACAAAGAGATTTTTGCCGAGTTCAAAGACAACCCGAAAGCCTTTTTTATTTGCGATCCGCCGTATTTGAGTACGCAAAACGAGGCTTACGAATGTTACTGGAAACTGCCCGATTTTCTGGACGTTCTGAACTGCCTGAAAGGTACGAAATTTGCCTTTTTCACCTCGGACAAATCATCGCTTATTGAGTTGCTCGAATGGCTCGACCGCAACGAGCAAATACAAAATCCTTTCATCGGCGCGAAACGAATAGACTTTGACGTACAAATAAATCGAGTTGCCCGCTACAAAGACATAATGATTTTTAAGGCTGGCTAAATAGCGCTTAAAGCGCTTTCAGAAGCGTTCAAAGCGGCCACGAATTTGCGGCGATGCGACCCAAAAAAAGCCCGCAAAAGCGGGCGAATTAGACGGCAAAATTTTGTTTTTTGGTTCGATTCGTTTTATTTTGCGGTTCGATTGGTTTTTCCGATTGTACCACTATCCATTTCGTAAAGCACAACCTGAAGAATTCCTGTTGAGTAGTCGTCACCGTATCGGCTAACTGACCGATATAGTCAGTCACGCCGTCCCATTCGGGGAGGCTGTTTACATAATCAATATACGGGTCATATTCCGGGGTAAAATTCGAGCGAAGTAAATTTCGCAGTGTTTCTTTAGAGCAAGGGATGTCCTCGTGTTTGATTTCCAGCAAAATAGAGTTTGTGTCGTAATCTCTCATATCTGCATAGGGAGCTTCCGGTTGAGATAACAACTTGAAACCTATGCGGTTTGATACAACATTATATCGAAACTGATATTTCGAGCGCAACAACAACTCTATCTGCTCGATTACGTTGCCAGATGCCTTGTTATTCCGTAATAACTGCTGGTTTGGTTCGGATTGAACCTGATTTCCGCTGCCCTGTAAATATTCATCTCTTGCCGGGCTGTCGTCCGGGGTGATACCGCTATCTGCGGCTCCAGTGAAATCTTCTAATACGTTAAGGCTCACTGGATACCTCCTTTCCGCATTTTGGGGTTGCCGTCAATAATCGACCGTAACCGCATTTTTGTTATGTAGAGCGTACCGCCAATTTCTGTCATTGGCAAGATGTCCTTAGCTCGCCATGTATAGATTGTTCTCGGCGTTACCTTTAGAATACGCACGAGGTCAGCAAGATTGTAAATCTCGTCTTCTTCTTGTTTGCTCGTTATTTCTTCGAGCCGTTGTACCAGTCCCTGAAGGCGTGCCTCCAAAGATGAGATACGCGCCATTAGCGCCTCTCCTTGATTTCCATCATAAGCCATAATAGCTTTGAGTTTAAGTTAAACATTTTAATTTCAAAACAATACCTCATAATATTTGGTATTTAACAATCGCCCTGCAAATTTTATGCACACATCGAACCGAGAGCGAATAAGTTCGATACATACCATTTTTCAAATGGGCAACAAAAGTAAGTAAAATTTTCGACAATTCCAAGTAAAAGCTGAGGATTAATATGTTATTTTCCGAAAAATTCCGATATTTGCATAACCGATAACTTCAAAGCAGGAGCAGTAACACCATTTTAAGGTGGGCTTGTCAGTTGGAGTTTTCGTTGGAGCAATATTGATGACACCAACAACTAACTAATAATATGATGATTATGGGTGCGGTTCGACTCTCGTATTCTCCACCCCGCATCAGATCCTGTGATTCCGAGAATTACAGGATTTTCTTTTTTCGCCCTCATGTTAATATTTCTTTGCCATGGCTAATTATCGTTTTTTATTACTGCTTTTTCTGCTGCTTTCCGGCAGTTGGATAGAGAAGGCCATGGGTAAGTCGCCCGAATATTTCACCGGAGTGCATGGTGTTGTCATCTACACCGGCTACGCACCGCTGGCCGCGAAGCCCATAAAAGTATATTACAATATCCCCGCCGGCGGGAAACGCGCCACGATGCCCATACTCTTTGTGATGTCCGGAGTAAACCGCAATGCCGAGGATTATTTGAAAGCTTGGGTTAGCGCATCGAACGCTAAGGGTTTCATGGTTTTTGCTCCCGAATTCAGCAGCACATACTACCCCGGTTCGGCAAACTACAACCAGGGTGGGATCTACAGCGGTTCGACCTTGAGGCCCGAAGCCGAATGGACGTTCTCTCTCATCGAGCCGCTGTTCGACTTCATTGTGGCCGACCTGGGCGGTAGCCAGCAGCGTTACGACATGTGGGGCCACTCGGCCGGAGGGCAGTTCGTCCACCGCTACGTGCTTTTCAAACCCGAAGCGCGGTTGAACCGTGCCGTGGCGGGCAATCCCGGCTGGTATACGCTGCCCGATTTTGCAGTGACTTATCCCTATGGGCTGGAGTCGTC
>Ga0123354_10013527_pt1 | contig 12667 bp, 11 predicted proteins | sample TergutLab28metaG_2_FD_97872 | JGI IMG/M metagenome (GOLD analysis project Ga0123354, IMG submission 97872) | Labiotermes labralis P4 segment gut microbial communities from Petit-Saut dam, French Guiana - Lab288 P4 | ecosystem: Host-associated > Arthropoda: Insects > Digestive system > Gut ... | reverse complement strand
CGTATATTAGCACCTCAAACGCAATCAACTGATTGTCTATCACACCTCACGGCTACTGCAGGATTAGCGCGTTGAAGGTCAAGTGCATATGACTAGTATGACGTCACGGACAGAGTACAGTACACAGACCCAAAAGACATCCACACTTTTCTCTGGCCAATATCTCCGTAACCATTGAACTTATATATATATATATATATATATATATGCATACATACACAATGTATGTTGCGACCAGAAACAAGGGTGTAACTGGTATTATGGTTCAGTGTTTCTGTAATTATAAATTAGCTAAACACAGAAAAACTGACAGGGTAAAGATACAAAAGAGATCCCATAAAAAATAGAAATGGCTTATTAGAACACCACGTGATATTTTGTCCTCCGTATGATTCTGGTAGTCCAGCTGTGTTTTGAATATTTGCATATTGCCATTTTATATACATAAAGATGGTAATTAATATGGGAGAACTTACAAACTTCACACAGAAACTGCAGTCCCTAAGGCACTAAATAAATACTTAGCTGTGTTCTCCATTGTCAATTTAACATCCATAAACTAACACATGCAGTGCACTCGTATAGTTTCTGGACTGAATTTATTTCTCCCTAACAACACCTACCTTCTAATATATGTTGTACCCTTCAAAGTAGTCTCCTTGAGACTCTGTACACCATGCCCAGCAATTGTGCCACCATTCAGTGCGCTATTTGAAACAGAGAGTTTTGGGAAAAGGGAGAAGTCACACCACCAAGTCAGTTGAGTAGGAAGGGTGTGGAATAACAGGCACTCTGTTCTAGCTAGGAATTCAGGCACAGACGACGCACAATGAGCAGATGGGGAACATGAATTTGATGGCAATCCAATGCATGCTCAGACTGTCTTTCAGAATGCTCTGACCTGACACCCACATGAAATTCCCATATTGTTCACAGCTTCTTCTGTTTCTGAGAATAGGTTCCTTCACTTTATCCACACTTGCAGCTGTTCGGCTCATTTAAGGATGTCCATGGCATTTCACAGCTTCTGCTGAGGTCACACCACTTTCAAACTTGACTGAAAAATTTGTATTCTTCCACTGTCTGCTCTCCAAAAGTTAGTTGCAACATTTTGAAAGTTTCTGTACATTTTTTCCCTACTTGAAAACAAAATTTAATGCAGACATGCTGTTCTTTCAAGAATACCATTTTCAAGACACACCCAAATCACAAATGGGACAACACATACTTGTATTGAACAAGATATTACTCAACAATGACACGTGCTACAGCCTTATTCTATACAGGAAATGACTCTGCAGACTCCAGCGACCAACAGTAGTGTCATCACACTGTCAGTGATCACACTCTGAATTCCTCATTCACACATTTTATTTTCATATTTTTAGCACAAAGTAATATTACAAGTACAAATATTTGTGGAAGAATAGAATATTGCAGTACACAAAACTAACACAAAAAATGCCTGTTTTTCCTGGTCAGAGTAAAGGACTTACAAAACAACAAGATTCCAACTCAATGATTCATTCTTGGCATAATATCCACTACTACAAATTCCAGCTACGTTAAAAGTCAGATACAAACCCAAATCATAATACTGCCATATTTACAATTCTCAATATATGGAAAATTCCTGCAAATTTTCATAATTCCATTGCCACTGAACAGATGTTCAATACAGATTTCATGCAGTTGTTATGTTTTGCTTTCTAGAAAAATGATGTGACCAATTTCAAATGGCACTCATCCCCAAAATCTCCTGGTTTGTATTAATGATCATAGAAAATTGAAAAGTATAAATGTGGAGTGGCATCTAATTGCATGTGATGTGCAGCTGAACAATCCTGCGGCAAATCGGTGTATTGCTGTGAATGACCAGACAGCAAATAATAAACAAGAATGAAGTTGGAAGTGGATGCAGTCTGTGTTAAGATACTATCCAGACAGATGCCAGAAGGGAATGCTGAAACCCTTGAACACCTTGGTCATTATTAGTATCATGATATATTGTGTGTACTGGCTGAATTTCACAGTACAGACCTCTTCAACACAAGTTGGATGTATTTCTACTCCAGTCAACTTGCATGTCAGTGGTACAAATTCATGTTTATGGAACAACCTGTCACTGGTTGGAAAGTTATTTGTATGGCAGACATACCAAGCTCTTAAAATATAAAAAGACTGAGAAATACAACTGTGACACTTCCTGTAGAGGGAGGAAAATTAGATGTATGCAGTTTAGATCACAAACAAACTCTATGACTTAAGTGTAGTAGAGTTACTTAGCAGCCAGTTTAAATACTGCTACAACCAGAAACGTACCATGTGTGTGAATTATGCTAAAATAGGATTCAAGCCTTCAGGAATGTGACACACTGTTCTGTTTGGTGAGTGGTTTCTGATATATCTGTCCATCATGGTGCCTTCATCTTCAACAGTCGAGCGGTCCAGTCTTTGGTCAACCGGACTGCTTGGCCACCATTATATTTCGTAAGATCAGGAACCACTTGCCCATAAACACAGCATCACATCCCAGAAGAATTGAATCCTCAATAGCAGCAGCAACATTGTGGGAGCCTCAAATCATATAATGTTAAAACTGCATCAACCATATAAGTTTTGAGGTTTTGATGACAGTTGTTCACTGATGGTTCTATTTTTGGTTGTTAGCCCATGCACTGTTGGTCTGTTCTGACTCTTACACAGTTACACATTTTCTTCTCCTCTATCACTCAATCATCTGCTTGAACAAAAATTAAGTCACCCTGAAGACAGAGGCAGCACATTCCTTCGAAAAATCAGGATAGACCATCATACACATTGTAAAAACCCAAAATATGGCCATTGTTTTAGCAACAACCATATTTAACTGCATTTTTAGTGTGCCATACATCAATGACATCTAGAAAAACACTATTTTTCTTGATACTCATATGCAGAAGAAACTGTATTGAAATGAATTCATTGTTAGTAATAAAAAATTCCCAAAAATATACTGCATCCTAAATTTTCAGCCAGCAATATTTGCTCAATTCACTGAACTGTTAAGAGGACATCAATTAATAAAATTTTGGTAGATACAGACTTAATGCAAAGATTAAACATATGAGACAGTATGCCAAAATTGTCTATACTGAACTATAATTTCTGGCACATTCATCCCATTACAACTTCAAAATCATTATTTTTCAAAGGTTATGATGCACTTCTTGAAAATATTTGTTGTCTCTTTCTATTGTTAACCTTTCAGTGGTAGCACTGGTCACAAACAGTAATACCTTTCATTTTGTAAACCTCTGCTGATGCAGATGTGAAAAATGTATCTTTAATATCATATTCCTAAATACAAGATGACCCCCTTAAAATATTCAGTTTTCAGGAAAATACATATGCAGAACATGTTGAACTTGGTACACAATTTATCAGACAATGAATTAGAGAAAAATTCTCTTCTTAAGTATGAGTAAATATTGTATTTGAAGGTTCAAGATTTTTGTGATATTACCTCGTGTAGTTTGGTGTGAGGTTCCTGATGTTTTGAAGGGTCACATATTCCATCTTCAGGGACAAGTAGTGCAGATGAAGGCACTATTCTTGGATCACCACGTTGCATTGTCAACAAAACTTCAGTACAACTAACCCGCAAACAGGAAAAATCTCTACTGAATGAAGTCGAAATTCTGCAAGCTGTTTGGTGGTATAATTCATAGATCAGGTATAATGTTCCCTTTCCCGACCTAGGCACCGTTACTCAGCTGCCTGTTAGTAGAATACCCAAAAGGTTTATTACCAAACATTCCAGTCCATTTATTAAATGCAAGACGTAACTAACTGCACAGTACGTTTTCAACACTCATGCATTCGCGGCTAATTAGGGTTTCTTTGGTAGCTGACTAAGTGCTTACACACACATATGACACAGGACTGCTTTCATGAGTGATTCAGTGTTGAGACATTGTGCAGTCAGATAGAAAGAGAGGGCTGTCAGCGTTGCCAAACGAAGGTCTACTTGAGTAGACATTAGTGTTCCTGGCATTACAAGGTGAGTCTACTATAGTGGATGCTAGTCTTTAAAGGGTTAAGAAACCAGAACAATGACAATTTTTTCTCGATAAGGAAAGACCAGCAAAACAAAATGGGAGTCAACGGATTTGCATTCATGCATTCAGCCAACTTCTCTTCATCTCCAAAAAATACTGTATCTACCCAAATGCAAGATGGGAGTTTTTTTTCTTCATTCACAATCTGAAAAATGGGGGCTTGCACACAAAATTCAACATGTTCTGTACAGCTATTTTCTGAAAAATTTAAGACTGGGGTGGGGGGTTATCTTACATTTAGATAAATAACATGCATGCAGCCCAGTGGTATCCAGCATATACGTTTACCAGCACTCTACACTTCCGTGGCAGTGCACTGAACCGACTTAGAATTGCCTCACAAAATAAGTACCACACAGTTAAGCAGTTGATATGAATCATGGCATTTCTGCATTAATTTCTCGTTGCATTCCTGAATCAGTTTCAGTTTCCACTTCAACAATTGGTATATCAATGAGAAACTCACTGGTTATCTCCGAGTCACTGAGTGCAAGTTCTGATATATGTTCTATTTCCATAACAACTCTTTCCTCTTTTACCTTACTGGCTGTCACAGGCCCATCTCTATTGTGAGTTTTAGTATGTTTCAGCATGTCTCCCTTCTGCGCAAATGCACGCCCACACAATGGACATCGGTGTGGCTTCTCACCTGTATGTGTCCGTTTATGTACAATCAATGACTGGAGTCGTTTAAATTTTCGTTCACAAAAAGGACAAGCATAAGGACATTCATCTCTATGGAGTGCAGCATGCTGCTTCAGTGTAAAAGAGCTACGGAAGGTTTTACCACACGTGGTACACTGGTAAGGACGCTCCCCAGTGTGTATGCGCATATGCACTCGATATGGATCCACAGCAACAAAACGTTTACCACAAACCTCACAATCAAATGGCTTCTTTTCTCCTGTATGTTTTGCCAGATGGTACTTCAGTGTCAACTCCGATCGCATTCTCTTTCCACACACGACACATTCATGCGACAGATCTTCTATGGGCTTAGAATTTGCAGCATGTTTCTTTTTATGCTGATTCAGGTTTCCTAACCTATTGTATGCTGCACCACATGTCTCACACTTGTGAGGCTTAACACCTGAATGACTCAGTTTATGTTGCTTGACTAGGGCTTTGCTGTAGAATGCTCTGCCACAGATATCACAAGCAAAATTTCTTGATGTGGAATGCATCAACATATGTTTACTGACAGATGTGTTGTCCTTGAAGCTCTTCCCACAGGTGGGGCACGAGCAGGGTCTGTCATTGGAATGGGTCCTCATGTGCACTCTCATACTCTGAGGGTTGGAAAGCACCTTTCCACACAGGTAACATAAGACATTCCTCTCATCTGTATGTATCTTTTCATGCCGCCACACTGAATTCCTATTTGGACAAGTTTTATTGCAAATGGAACATGTAAGAGATTTCACCTGTATGTGGATACTACGCCTATGCCGCTGTAACTCCTTCTTGAAATGGAAGCTAATATTACATATTTCACATTTAAATGGTTTTTCATTAGTGTGAAGTCTTCGATGAATCTCCAACTGACTTTTGTTTTGGTAATAAGCATCACAAAACTCACAAATATTTTCAACAGGGATATGATTTTCCCTTATATGTCGCCTCAAGGGTTTCTTCCCACTGAAGACTTCGTTGCACATGCTACATGTGGACTTTGCACGTTTGTATTTCTTATGCAGAACAGGCATCAATTTTTGCTCTTTCTCTTCGACAATGTGTTCTGTGATTTCATGGATAAGCAATTTATGTCTCTCATTAAACTGAATTTTACAGACAGCACACTGATATACCTTCAGGTCTTGTGACGTGTCAATTGCATCTGTACTGCCATTTGAGTCTTCAGTACTTGCAGGCCAAGACCCTTCAGCTTTCAGTGGCACCAGATGGTGATGATCTGTAGATGTATCAGTGTTACTAGGAAGAGACGAGTCACAGAATTCTTCTAGTATGTGTATTGTAACTTCTTTTGTTTCCTCTGCTAACAGTTTACCTGATTTGTGTTCAATTGTTGCATCTCCTGCTTCAGCAGTGTTTGAACGTTTCACATGAGTAAGGTGGGGAGATTTCTTAATTAAGTTTGCTTTATTATGCCTCTCCTTTGGATACACTCTGAAATACAAAAATATCATGTTAATTACATTCACTTTACCACATACGCATTTCTTGCCTCCTTGTAAGTGCCACATGCTGCCCCAGCCACCTCATGCTCCTTCATCTTATCACCCTAACAATATTTGGTTAGCAGTACAAATCATGAAGCTCCTAATTATGCAGTTTTCTCCAGTCTCCTGTCACTTCCTCTGTCTTAGGCCCAAATATCTTCATCAGCACCCTATTACTGACAACAGCATGTATTTTAAGGTAGAGACCAAGTTCCACACCCATATAAAACAGGCAAAATCATACTTCTGTATATTTCAATCTTAGATTTTTGACAGCACATGGGAAGACAAAAGCTTCTCCATGCATGCAATTTTGATTTGTAAATGCTAATTTGAACTCTGCCCCATTTTCAAAGGACTGTTGGTTACCTTTATGTTGTGATTTTGTTACAAATGTGTTGGTGAGACATGAATATATAATTAGTGTTCTCAGAATTGACTGCTACACCACTCTCCTTACTACTGACTAATATAGCATCTGTGTTTTTCCTTAGAGTATGTTAAGTGTGTGACCAATATATTACCATTGTCAACACACACAAGAAGCTGATGTCAGCCAATAAATTACAATCCCTGCTGGTTTGCCTGGGCCATTCTGATGGCACATTCGAAAGTAAAGTTGCAAAGCAATTATGATTAAGCAGCTTGTTTCAATTATCCTGAACAGAAAATGCATCTGACAGGACTTGCCTATTCAGAATTTACTATAATTCACATTTAAACCAATTTTAACTTACCCCCCTAACTTCATGGAAACTTGAAAAAGATACAGAAAAAATTACTAATATTTCCGGGGAGGCATGGTTGAATTATTACAATGCCATTGTTTACCCTGAGTAATCCTGAACATTATTCAAGATAAAATGTACAAAATCATATAATCAGTGACTTACATGAAAGTAAAACTGGAGGAATATAACCAGCAACTCACACAAAAGTACAACTGCAGTAATATAATCAGTAACCCAAATGAAAGGAAAACTGCACCAAAATAATATTTGAAGTAAACAAAATGAAGAAGCAAACACTCCTGGAGGCGACTCTACAGCCTATGCAGTTCTATAAGCCTATATTTATAGAACCTTCCAAGGTGCCATACCTGTTCTATATAATTAATGTAAAGCCCCCTCCAAAAAATATCTATGTAAAATAAAATAAAAAATAAAATAAAATTAGCCTGTGCATACCAGAAAGGCATATAGGAGAAGTAGAGGTACAGCTCCATTCATTCTTGACCTCAGCACTAGACAGAGGTAAGTGGTCAATTTCACGCCCCAGCTGCTTTATTTCCAGAGACCGTGCCCCTGGTACTGTAGAATAGGGAGCTGTATAGCTTCCAGAGCTGGTCAGGATGTTTTGGAGAAAAGAAACATTTCTTATCCTGCCAGGAACACTGCATTGTCACTACATCTACTGAGCTATCTCAGTTCATGTACTTAATAGAACTTTCTACAACACTACTATCATAAGCTGGGCAGTATGAGACTGTGAATAGTAAAGTGTGAAAATTACCTGTCTAACAAGGAATCTTGTGGTGACATATGTTTTACTGCAAGCAACTCAGTAACACCAATTGGCATCCCAGAGTTTTCTATTTTAAGTGTGGATAATTTTGGATTTGCTGCATCATCCTACAATAGAAATGTAAGAAAACAATAAATCAAGAAAATAACAGAGGAATCAGCCTTCTGTGAAGTGATGCTGTTCTGTTGGCTGGGTTGTTTCTGACGGTGTTACATGGCCAACAGCATAGCATCACAACACAACACAGGAGACTGGATCCTCAGGAACATCACCGTGAAGACCAGTTCCTTATGCAAGAAAAAGAATATTGATGATTAGACATTATGCAAGAATGTAAAGACAATGGAACACATATTTGTAAAATTAATGACTATACAAGGTGGACACCTAAACTGAAGGCAAACGTATCAGAGACAGAAGTAGGCAAAAACACAAAATGAATGCTTATGGTGAGAAAGAGAGGTGTTCTGTTGTAAAATTCTAGAATGAGTTACGAGGGTGGTACCACTTGCAATGCACAATAAAACCAATATACTAGTATTATTACTGTAACTACCACCAATTCCCCCACCTCCACTTCCACCGCACCACCATCATAACCACCAATGCTCCCACCCCCACCATCATTGCTGCCACTGCCACCATTGTGGCACAGGGTGAGCCATTCTGGTGGCAAAGTTACTGAACAATGATGAAAAGTTTAACATTCTTTAATTTTTAAGTAACATGATTATTGACATTCAACATAAAAAAGAGAAGACACATGAAATATTCAGGTTCAGTATGGATATGCACATTACAAATATGCCTTATATAAATTACAGAATAAAATACTAAATCACCTTATCTGCTCCTTCATCTGGTAAGGCTGATAAGTTATTCTGCATTTTAAACAAATTTCTTAAGTTTCTGTCAGCTGCTATGAAAGTCTGGATAATCAGATCACACTCATTCAGTTTCTTAACGCATGAATTACACACATGTTCAGGCAATCCATCTCCTTCCAGAACCTATAACAGAGCATAAGTTTTAGTGTATATACTTTCAACAGTAAATGCTATGAAAATGGTTCATAATTAATTAGGTTTATTTCTGTTAGTCTATTGTCCTTCCACCACAGTCATAACACCTGGCACAGACAATGTCAGTTTCAATCCATCACATATACAAAAAATTTAACACCACTATATAAAAATTAGATAAATACATTTACACTAACAACAGTTAAATTCTATATGGCAAATCATCTCTCACTCAAAAAGCAATGGCAACCAGATTTAGAGGACACACATTCCTCCACTCCGAAAAACACATACATACATACACATATGTGTGTGTCTCATGATATTTAATGTGCATTATTCTTCTATAACTGTTTAACATCTGTAATTTTGAAAGTGTTATCTAAATGGTGCTGTACTCTTAGAAGCAGCCCCTTTGCAATTTCATACAGTGAGTCTAGCAGTGACGCACTGTGCAATCTTTAAAACCAGCACGTGTGCCATGCAAGTTGAATTTGAAGAATGGTTATATAATTGACATTTCCTTCCCTTTACAGCTATTTAAGTTTTGGGAAAGAAAGAAATTACACAGTTCTGGGCCTTTTTTGAGACTAGGTGAAGGAACAGTTGAGCATTATTGTGACAATGTGTTTACTTTGAGGTAGCTCCTGAGGCTTAAAGAGACAGTTGAGCATGAAGCATATAGTACAACACACTAACAGATGAAAAGCTTCTCATAAATCCTACCCCTCATCTGTACCTTGGGGTGTCAGAGATTCGTACTCTACTGGGCCACGTAGGAGGCCGTAACAGGTGTGCAGGGTATACCCTGTTGGGGGTTGTTATGACACACACTGGCTAACAGGGGTCTGGTCTACCGAAGCCAAGGTGGAAGGTATCATGTCGAGGGCTGCATGGCACTGGGGTAGAGATAGCAGTAATGTTAACGATCCCCTTGGAGAACCAGGCTGCATCCCACTGTATGTTGGCTTTCCATCTGCACGGGACTCTGTAGACAGTGACCTTATGTTTTTCCCCACTTTGTAAGAAGGCTCCTATTTGGGGACTCTGGCAGACATAAATGTATAGATAGGCCAGTGGCTTTGCAGACGCAGTACCTCTCTCCACAGGGACCCTGCTGGGGAACATGGAGGGGGCTCTGAAGGAAAGATGAATTTTCAGGGGATGGGATGTAGAAGATTTTGTAGACAGTCGTCTCCTTCCGTAGGGGTCCTGTTGGGGAACTGGGGGAGGGGGTCTATTTACAGGGAACTGTGAGAGATAGCAGAAGGAGGGCTCCAGAAATGGAGCATCTCTCTTTATGGGAGATCTGTTAGGGGAATCTGGAGGTGTAAAAGAAGGCTCTGGAGATGGGCACCTCTTTCCATAGGGGCCTCACTGGGAAACCTGGAAGAGGGCTCATATGCCAGGGGCTTGTTTGTGGAAGAAGGTTCTGGGATGGGCGTCTCTCTCTATAGGGGCCCCGGTGGGGAACCTGGAGAAGGGGGTCCATTTACCAGGAACTTTGAGAATTAGCTGAAGGAGGGCTCTGGCTATGCAGCATCTCTTTCTATGGGAGCTCTGTTAGGGGAACCTGGAGTAGGGGCTCCTTTGCAGGGGACCCTGTAGGTTATGAAAGGCAGGCTCTGGGGATGGGCATCTCTCTTCATGGGGGATCAGTTGGGCAACCTGGAGTGGGCTCATCTGCTGGGGACTCTGAGAGATGGTTGAAAGAGGCTCTGGAGGTGGATTGTTTCTCGCTATGGGAGCTCTGTGAAGAGAACCTGGAGGGAAGGCTCCCATGCTGGGGGCTCTGAGGGATAGGTAGAAAAGGCTCTGGAGATGGGCATCTATTTCTATATGGGCCCCACCGGGGATCCTGGAAAAGGGATCATCTACCAGGGACTTTGAGAGATAGATGAAGGGGGTTCTAGGAATGGAGCATATCTCTGATGAGGCTCAGTGCAGAGGGCCTCGAGGGAGGGCTCCTTTAATGGGGACCCTGGGTTTTGAAAGGAAGGCTCTGAGGACAGACATCTCTCTTCATGGGGGCTCAGTTGGGCAAACTGGAGTGGGCTCAACTACCGGGGATTTTGAGAGAAGGTTGATGGAGGCTCTGGAGGTGAAGCGTCTCTCTCTCTCTCTATGGGAGCTGTTTGAAGGAAACCTGGAGGGAGGGCTCCCTTGCTGGAGACCCTAAAAGATAGGTAGAAAAGTGTCTGGAGTTGGGCAGCTCTTTCCACAGGGGCCCCGCTAGGGAACCTGGACGAGGGCTCATCTACCAGGGACTTTGACAAATGGATGAAGGGGGCTCTAGGAATGGAGCGTCTCTCTCTGAAGAGGCTCAGTGCAGACAGCCTTGAGGGAGGGCTCCTTATATGCAGACCCAGGACAATACATTAAGAAAGGCTCTGGATAGGGGCATCTCTCTCCATAGGGCCCCTTTATGTCTGAGGGGAACCTGGGGACTTCAAATGATGGAGGAGGGCTCTAGGAACGAGGCAGCTCTCTCCGATGGGACTCCATAAGAGGGACCTGGAGGGAAGGCTCCTTTACTGGGTACCCCGAAAGCTATGTTAAGTAAGGCTATGGAATGGGTGTCTGTTTCTATAGGGGCCCTGCTTTTGGGGAACATGGAGGGATGCTCTTTTCTTAGGGCTTTTGAGATAAAGAGATATGTAAAAATGCCCTATAGGAGGGTATCTCTCTCCATAGGGGCCCTGTTGGGGAACCCGGATAAGATTCGCTTGCTGTGACTTTTTGAGGAAAAGGAAAATGTATCTGGGTTCCTTTCTTGTATCCAGAGGACATTAAGATTTTCAGTCTGGGGGCCATCTGGAAGTTTGGTAAAGGGACAGGGCTCTCCAGAGCTGATATCAGATTATGGGGCACAAAGGGCATGTCTATAAGGCCTAGGTGCATCATGACCATTAAGGGATTGAACTCAATGCTAATTGATCAATCAGTTAATCAACAGATGAAAATGTGTGTGTTTGTGTATGAATAAAGGAACAAGTGATGACAGCGGCAATAGAGTAGTGTATGGATATTATGGCAGATCATCATGTGATGGGCATGTGGCTGCTAGTTAGCACAACCACCACCACCACTCTAACTACTCTTACTACTGCTACTACTACTACTACTACTATTAGTACTACTACTACTACCACTACTACTAATGCTGCTACCACCACCACTGCAACCGCAACTACTGCTGCCGCCGCCGCTACTACTGCATTGACGATTACAAGTATACAAACAATAAAGTAACATTTTGGATCATATGGAATACCCCCATCACAGAGCCCAATCAAATGAATTCACCCATATTACATACCTTCTCTGGCAAAAGCCTATTGATTTTGGTTGCCAAGCACTTCGTTTTATCTGGGGGAAAAATTGAAATTAATTTGTATTCATAAACCAGATGTGCACAGAGCCTGCATATTTTGTGACAGCCTTTTATAGTAGAAGAATCTTCAACATAAGAGTCCACATCAATCTTTATTTCCACAGTATAGTCATCTGCATCAGGTGAGTTATCCAATACTGTAAGCTGTGATTGCACGTCAGCTACAGCACCATCTCTCAGTGCGGAGATTTGCATGAGATTTTCAGCATTCTTTGTGTCATGGTATAACACTTCATCTGAAAACATAAAATACACAGGGTGTCCCAGGAGGAAAGGACCTAACTTCGGGAGAGTGTTCCTTAGGTCAAACTATAACGATATAAACCAAAACACCTATATCCAAAGTTCAATGGTTACAGAGATATTGGCCAGAGAAGTTTGAAACTTTGACAGCTATTACTCACTTATTGATTACCAAATACATATTGAAACTGGCAGGAATATGTG
>Ga0123354_10013526_pt1 | contig 12667 bp, 7 predicted proteins | sample TergutLab28metaG_2_FD_97872 | JGI IMG/M metagenome (GOLD analysis project Ga0123354, IMG submission 97872) | Labiotermes labralis P4 segment gut microbial communities from Petit-Saut dam, French Guiana - Lab288 P4 | ecosystem: Host-associated > Arthropoda: Insects > Digestive system > Gut ... | reverse complement strand
TGAAACTTTGACAGCTGTTACACACTTAGTGATTACCAAATACATATTAAAACTGGCAGGAATATGTGGTTTCTGTAATGTTAATATCTGTACTTAACATGTAATTAACGTATGAGTGACATAGAGCCATTAAATTGAACTACATAAACACCCGCATTAACGCCGTGGTCGTTCTTAGGGCTCCAAGCACTTTACATGGTGCTTCCAACACCCGTGCAAGCAATTAAACGTCACGCAGGCACGATTAACACTGCATTCCACTCTCAAGGTCATCAACGCTCTCACGTGACACAGCTGTGCAGGTTGCAATATTTGGAACCGCAAGAAGCCCCCACTTTTCTCTAGCCATTATCTCCGTAACCGTTCAACTTTGGATATAGGTGTTTTGGGTTACATCGGTATACTTTAACATAAGGAACACTCTCCCGAAGTCTGGTACATTCCTCCTGGGACACCCTGTATAGACCTCTACCATGAAATGGACTAGACAATAAAGGGTCAGAAAATTGGACTCTAACAGCCTCAAAAAGACGAAGAATTGAAGTGGCAGAAATGAAGTTACTGAGACCTCTGGCAGGCTATACCCTTTATGACCACAAAACAAATGACTCCATACACCGCAAACTATGGATTACAGGCATACTAGACAAGATAGATGAATACAGACGGAACTGGCTTTCACACTTGCAAAGAATGCCACCAAACCGAATCCCTTTGAAATCATACCATTACAGACCACAAGGAAGGAGAACAATTGGAAGACTGAAGAAGCGTTGGTGCGAGCAGCTGTAACTCTGGAGACAGAACGGACCAAAGGGTCCAATCCTTGATGTTGATGATGATGATGATGATGATGAAATAAAGTTGTGTTAGACAAGTACATATGCTCCACTCTAGTTCCCTATATTAATTTGAATTGTTAACCAACTTGGAATTTTTTGCAGTTGTTGATGCAAAATCTATTCAGGCAGACACAGAAGATGCTTCCGAAGAAAAGATATTACAAGAAGAAAATGAAGGTGAAAGGAAAGAATTGATGCAAGTTGATCCAGTGAAACAGAAGTACAACAAGAAGACAATGAGGGATGAACACGGTAACTATCCAGTGTGGATGAGCCGAAGAGAAGTGAAAAACAGGTCTATAGGGAACAGAAAAAATAAAAAAAAGCAGAAGAGGAAGCGCCTAAGAGATAAAGAGAAGAAAAAGCAATAGTTCAAGCTCTTGCTTATTCTGCTAATTTCTGTATTTACTTGGTTTTCCCTTTGTTTTTCCAGTGACCTGGAATTAAAAGTACTGCAGTAATAGGTGACTTTATTCTCACGCTGCTGCTTCTGGAAATAATTTTTCATCTGTTTAACATACCTTTCTAAATACTATGTGATAACATGTCTTGATCTAAATATTTACGTGAACACCACTTCAGGATGCAGCAGCACCAGTCTCAGCACAAGCACACAACATGGATGAGATCTGAGATTCTAACAGCAGCAAATGTTAGGATCTCAGCCTTCTGGGCTGTGACACCATGTAGTTTGGTAGTGAGGTACAGACATTTTCAGATGAACATGCTGCCTTCTGCCCTGAAGATGGAGGCAGAAGGTTTCTTCAAAGAACATTGATAGTAACATACCATGATGTATGATGTCACATCCCAGATGAGATGTTTGTGTACATAATGTAAGGTAGATCTGAGAACAGTGACGACGGGAAGAAAGAAGTAGCGCTGCACTACACAGTGCAGAGTTGAAAATATTAAGAAGAGTTGCAGATCAGAAGTGCAGATGTAAAGCATGTTACGGTGTGGTGAAAATGGGAGGGAAACCCCAGAGGATGGGTATGAACACTAATTGTCCATCTGAAATCAGACTGTGTACTGTTGCGCCACGTAACTTATTTTGGTCCTGATTTCTCAAAGTTTGCATACAGTGTGATCTGTACTTAAGTTTACCATTCACTATTTCAGCTGTTCAGATGTTTATCTGTGTTTTTTCATATGCATTGTGAGGCACAAATAATTTGATGCTTAGACATATGTGAGCAATGATTGAATAAAATTCAGGACCAGAGTTGAGTAAAACAAGTAAATACAGGGTTTATTAGGTTTGTAAGAACTATACTTTGATGAACAATGTCAGAGAGTTATTATAATTTATTCAAAGTTATAAAATTGGAATACATATTCAGTTGTACTGACCATTTTTGTAATTGTTGACGTGACTTGAATAAATGTTAAAATATGGAGGTGTACCTTCTTATTACGTACATCAGCCTTTTGAAATATCCATATGTCAGTCTGACGTTGTGGATTGAGTTTCACAGCTTGGATCTAGTGTTTCTGTGGTGACTTTTTTTTTTTTTTTGGTGCTAATTTTCTTAAACACGGACATGAAGAATCCGAAATAATTGTGTAAACTGCTTTCTGTTATAAAGGGATCCAGAATAGCATAGTTGACATAGAGTTGGCAGGCTATGGACTACACAATCTGCTATTTGAATTCTGGTAGGGACATATATTTTTCTCTTCTCCAAATCATCTAGACCAAGTCTGATGCCCATACAGCCTCCTACTCAGTGGGTTTCCATGTTCTTTCCCAGGAGAAAAGTGGCCAGGGTATGATGTTTCATTCATTCATTCCATTGCCATGTGCAGAATGTGATGATTCCTTGCCGTTCTCAGGAGCTTCTTCCATTCCTCTCTGCTTTGTACTTTTTCGTGCCACCCTTCTTCACCAACTATTCTTCCATCCTCTCACCTCATCTTGCCATCTATTTCTTAGTCTACCTCTCAATCTTGTTGTTCCCGAATTCATATATATAATACCCTTCTGGGAATTCAGTTTTCTTTCATTCTTTGTACATGCCCAAACCAACGTAATCTGTTCAACCTTATTGTCTCTGGGGCATGATATTGACCATCTTAATTGGTGGCACTGAGGGTAATGAGTAGAGCTATACATGTATGCCTGTGTGCCATGAACAGGGACAGCTTCAGCTTTTTACCTTTCCATTTTGTTTTGTACAAGTGGTTGGGTAATACCTGTAGACACCACTTTTAGTAGCCTTGTGATGGCTGGAATAGCACAGTCGGTAGTGACTGGGGTACATAGTGAAAAATGGAGGAATTGTTGTTCCATTGTTGAGAAGAGCAGGAGATTTTGTTCCTGCCCCATCTTGTCTTGGACTGGATGTGGGTTCTGGGCGCTCATTGTTTGGGAGTAAAGCAGCTGGAACTTGATTCTGATCATCTTCAGCTAATCCTCATTCCCCATGTGTGTTACTAACATGCATAAGGACAGTTTTACTGTTAACTGTGCACCTAACATTCATGGAAAAATGAGTTTCAGAGGAGAAATGTTTTGATGTGATAAAAAGAAAGGACTTTTTATGATGAAATTTGTCGATCCACATATGTGTTTTTTCTGTGATGTGAACACAGATGTATCAGGAGGAACTACCATAATAAGTTGCAATAGTGGTAGATGGTATTGGTGGTCATGACACACTTTTCTGAAGCACCATGCAGGCAGATATATTTTGAGTGGCTTGTTATACAAAATACACAGAAGTCTTTGTTTTATGTTTTCTTTTTGCTCAGCTGTCTTGTGGGTAGATGTTCTTCTAATTTATTTGAACCAAATACATAACCTATAAAGATTGTGTTGTTTCTGTGTTTTTGTAGGACTATCCTTAAAAGTTAAGCAAGTAATCTAATTTTCTGTTTTGTTCACACTTAGATCTTCTTGAGTGATGCCAAAAAGAATAATTATGCAGCATTACATAGTGGCAGTGATACCAACTTAAATATTACATAGTATTACAGAGTACTGTGTTACAAATAAGGCATACAAACAGTTATACTCATTTTACTGTGTACAGGGTTACACAAATTTTTTAAAACTCTAGGAACCACCACAAAATTTGAGGTGCCATAAGGGTGATATGAGGCAATTTCCATAATGAAGATACACAAATGTTAGGTGCCATGTTACAAAATTTAGTCACCAGGGTGAACTGACACCTCAGATTTGTGCACCCCTAGTACCTTGGAGCGTTTTACAAAACTCATGTAACAGAAGTGAAACAGGAAATGTTGTGTTATATTATCCACATGGTATCTGGCACAGAATGTTGCTGGACAGTGTGTCTTACATACAGCGTTATACATATGGCAGTTCATGTATATAGAAAAATCAGTCTATAAAATTTGTATACAAATTAAAATTCCATGGCAGTGTACAATCACATAAGATTCTGTGCGTGAACACACATGAACACATTTGTATTGGCATGTATTTGTATCATCACTTGTTGAAGTGAGGCTTAAACAAAGTAGAAGGCTTTGTGAATTGAACAGAAATATATCTGTATAAAATTAAAGGAAATGGGGTTTCATCACGTTTTATATATTGTAATGTATGTTAAGGTAGGTGTAATGCTGCAGTGAGAGTATGTCCCTTTTTTACTCCAGCCTCACAACAGGCATATCATTGCACCTACTGGTGATATATGAGGCGGTATCAACAAAGATTGGGTCAGTTCACAAGTCAGGCAAAAATTCTACTTCCCAGACATTTCTTCACAGGAGAAACTGCGCCTACCCTAGTCAGTGCAGTTGCCCAAAACAAACCCACATACCGTGCTGTGACAGAGAAGACATAAAGTATAATACAGTGTGTTTCTTTTATTGCTGTCCTGAGCACTGCAGGCATTTGGGGATACTGCTTGATAAAGCTGCCATGCTTGGTGTGTCAATAACAGAGAGACCCTAATTTGGTATTATTTGCTGTTAAAATATAGTTTTAGATATTTATGGAGAAGTCAAAATGAGAGAGTGAGAATTATGTTAATATATAAATTTAAAAAAAAATTACATTAATTAGCTTCAATTTTTCAGTTATCACAGGTCAGTAGATGAGATTGTTGAACTGTGTGTTTGGAGAATTGGTGGTAGAATAGTGCTTGCTGGTAGAAAAATTCTTGTCCACCACTTAACTGTAGTAGACTAGCCTGGGATTGAACCTGTGCCTTCACTTTGAGAAACCTAAGCTATGGCTCACCTGTAATAAGGACACAGGTTTCTGTAACTTCGTCATTTTTCAAGGCATATCATTTTAATGATCTTGGGTAAATGAATTTTTGAAGTGGGTGGAATATGCTGGTGTCACTGTTGCATTTGTGTCTTAACTTCCCGTAATTGTTTAGAGATAGACGCGAAGATTTTGAAGATTTTTGTTGTAATCCTATGTGACTACCAAAGGGTCAGCATGGTGTCAGGTTCTGCTGTAAGGAAAAGGACAATACCACCACATACAGTCCCACTCCAAACATTAATAGTAATGAGGCATTTGATATCCTGTTACAGTGTACAGACAGATTTGTGAAGTATATTGTTCTCTGTATGACAGGGGTGTGCCATGAAAATGTTTACGTGTTCTGCATTATGAATTGCCTGTGTTTCAAAAGTGTACTTTCCAGAGGCAAAGATCACCACCAGTCAGAGTGTTGTGGCTACTCTGAAGTGCCTGACCAGACCTGGCTTCTTCCAGAACAATTCTTTCATGTGATTTAAATTTGTTGGTGATGGCTGAGCCTAACTGGTGTGAACCAGCTTCAGCACACCCCTGTTTTGTGGCCTTTAATCTTATCTCTGTTTATTTCTTCCCATTTATTTGAAGGTATGGTTTCTGGATGTTCTTGCAGCTTTCTCGAGAGAAATAGTCATACAATTTCTGAGTGCTATGGAACAAGCCTGTTGTTGTAGTAACTTCTGCAATTACCTGAAAAAAATCCAGAAAAGGGGATAACTTTTTTGACTCTTATTTATGTGCTGCTGATCAGGTGTAGGTTATGGACTAGAACATTTACTGACAGTGACTGATATTGCACTATAATAATGTTTAACCTTTCGTTGCTGACATTAAAGGCCCAGTGTTATCTGCAGAAGACAGGAATTTAAATGACAGCTGCATCAGAAAGGCCACAATTGGCCTTCACCAATTGGCAATGTTAGCATTTTGACTGTCTTCCTTGTAGTGAATGAATAAGCTTTATTTGGAAATTTTTCTTCCATTTAAATACTTACATTCATTCAGTGTTTGTTTTATGTCCGCCACTTGGTCATACAGGGTGTTTATGCGTTGAGTTTCCATCCTGTAGGGTTTAAGACTTTCCATTTGCTGATGATATTCATTTTGATGTCTCTCCTGATAATACACAAATCATTATTAAATGTTTGTATGCTAATTCTATAATAGAGAGTTTGATGCCTGCAAACATGTCCGAATTTTGACGTTTATGTAGAAGAGCCTCAACCTGATATTCTCTCATTTATGAAATTATATCTTTTGGTTTTAATTTCCTAACTTCCATTGTTTTATTTTGTTATACTTATCCAGTTATTGGTTATTCAGTTTACTGTTCATATCTGTTACCTGTAGTTGGAATATTAAGTGGGGATTGCACTGGAATTTTTTTCCTTTCCATATAGTGCAGAATCTGATCATAATATGTAAACAAATAAAATAGAATTTGAATTTTTATATATGAATTATTACTGTCATAGACTACAGTACTACAAGACAGTTTTTCGGTGTTTTTGTCATTTTCTGTTACCATCTTATCCTACTGATAGTTGAATTATTAAGACATTCCTCTCAAATTTAGAAACAAAAATAAGAATATTAATTTGTCTTTGTATTTATGGTAGTAGCTCATGTTATCAAATTTGATTTTCCATTCTTTGTTATGTTCTATAGTTTAGTGTTCACAGGATGTGTCAGTTTTTTGTTGTTGTGGTTGAATGATACTGAATGAGATTCTCTCTGCTGTAGTGACTGAGTAATTCATTTTCAAATAAAAATGAGGAAGACTGATGCAAAATATTCTCAATGTGCCGGAAAAGTTGAGATAGGCAGTAAAGGTGTGGATGGGATTTGTCTGGTTCATAAAAGAGACCAGTTTTTAGGCGCATTTGCAAAATTGTGAAAAGGGACTATTATCTTTGTCATGTATGCCTGTCTGTCTGTCTGCCCATCCACCTGCATGGATCAACTTGGCTCCAACTGGAGGGATTTTCATGAAACATGATATTTTAGTATTTCTTAAAATCTGCTGAGAAAATTCAAGATTCATTAAAATCTGACAAGACTAATGGGTACTTTACATGAAGACCTGTATACATTTATGATCCTGTCTTGCTGAATTTTTCTTAGAATGAGAAATGTTTCTGACAGACGTTGTAGAGAAAATCATAACACATTTTATGTTCGGTAACGTTTTTCTGAAAATCTTGCCGTTTATGAGATAATGTGAAAAATATGGCACAGTAACACAGGTCACAGATGACACTATTTTACAACAGATACGCTTTGCATGCTGGATGACTGAGGCTACAAACACACATTCAGAATATGTAATACATATTGCTTTTCCATGGCAACAGTGATTATGCGCACAAGCCTCAATGATATAAGTGCATGGCTGTTGTGAACCCACTGATGAGTCTGACATTTGTATAAAGGATGGATAATTTCTTGACTAGTAGAGCAGTTATTACATACTCAAGAATAACTGTATGCCGTTAATTACATAGTGAAAGGAAAATGTATTGAATTGTTGTTACCCAGCCTCTCAAAACTGAGATTATTGTACATTATGTATAAAGGTTCAGTTAATACCTCACAGTGAACACAGCGTGTTTCTATTGGAAAGACCAATTAATAATGAATGGGGAAACAATAACTTTATTGTGAGAAACATATGGAACATATAAATACACTGTGAACAATGTTCCAAGCTTTTGAATATTAAAGTTGGCGGTATATATAGTTACCCGGGGTTGAAAAGTTTAAAAATTGCATCACTGTTCATTTTACTCATGAGGAGTATGGTGAATGAGATGCTTGTTTACCTTACTATCACCTCAGTTTGATGGATGGATGTAAGTGTAACTTTCAGCAGTTTTGTGCATGTTTCTGTCATATTAATAGAGTTTTATTGTTATATGAATGTCCAAACTTGTGAGAATGATGACAGGAAGTGATGCTAAAATTAAAAGATGACAGGGAGAGATGCTAAAATTGAAAGATGACAGGAAGTGATGCTAAAATTGAAAGATGACAGGAAGTGATGCTAAAATTGAAAAACGGGTGGATTAAATTTGTGGTGGGTCTTCATAGTTTGTAGAAAATAAATTCTATAGTTATTCTGGATTTTCCACACACTTCTGATTTTACGAACACTTAACTGAATTTTCTGAAGATGGTTGTATAGTAAAATGATACTAGCTACTGTTTGTTCAGCAGTGACCGTGCGTCTTTGTAGTTAGGTTATTTCTTCCCCACGGTAAAAGAATTTCACCGATACTTATCCATATTATGTAGCTCTAAAAGTAAAGGTAAAGGTGTAGTTGGCCCTGTACACACCATAGAGGCATACAGGAGAAGGAGAAGTATTTGATCACTCATTTTTAGCCTTGGCACTGTAATGGGGAAAGGGCTTCTGCACCTCCTCTCCCCCCCCCACATAAGTGTACAGTGAATAGGAGGCTGAGACCAGTAAAATGTATTAGTGAAAGTGTACAATATTGTCCATAATATGAGTATGTCTTGGCACAGTGTTAAAACAAACAAACAACATTTTGAAATGCCCTTAGTCAATCCAAGATTGAGGACAGGTTAAATTTAAGAAATTGCATGACTTTTGGGAATAGATTGAAGTGAGCTGGATTTGAAAATGTAAGGCCAGAGGCCATTACATGCTAGAGGAAAGGTCCATAGACAAATCAATGGAATGTGTCTTATGTAAGTTTGTACATGTTGAGGCTAGATAATGCCATCTGTTGAACAGTGAATGTAACTGTGTCCTCTGTTTCAATAAAATACACAGTCACTCATTAACAATTTTATATCATACTCCCTGTCTCATTATTTTGTTTGGCAAATATTGCCTGGCACTGTCTGCCACCACTCTGCTGTGCATAGAGGCAGCCGACTCGGTGCGCCACATTAATATGGTAAAAGAGCCAGCCAAAAGTTGCAACTGGTTGTTGTCAGATAAAATAAGGACTCTCTATAACCATACTTACAATGTCACTCAGTTGGTGTCTAAGTTGCACTATGTTTTCAATAATCTGCTTTACTTTGCTGTTAAGGTCTGATATTGCTTGCTCTGCAGCCAGATCTGATGAGTGTCTTACCATCACCTGTGGGGATAGAATAAACATTGATGCACTGTTTATCTGTATATAACTACCATACATTGATTTTTAAATTATTTAGGAACAGTGAGTTGTAGGGCCAGAGGCCATTACATGCTAGAGGAAAGCTGTTCCATATAATAATGAATTCAGTCAATGTTTCTAATTATTAAAACTAAACAGACCAATCATACAGGAAACTCTGTAATTTCCACTCTGACCTTCACTCTGGAAAACTTGTACAGTTAATTTGAACGAAGCTTTCATGTACAGATGTTAAGATAGTGACATTGTGGTATGACAAAATAGAATGAATTGGTTGTTGTTATGCGATTGAATTCTGTCTGTAAGACCTGATTTATATTTTGTCATTGTAGCTACTAATAGCAGATGTACCTTTTCAAGTTTCTGGATCCTCTTTGCAAGAATATCGTAATCTAAGAGATCCCTAGCTTCTGTTGCATCTTTTCCTGCAAAGTAAATAACAGGTAAATGAATAAATAAAAGTTTATTTGGTAGTGGTTTATTTTATGATACTTTCAGTAGGAAGTAATGAATGATGATGGGGCTGATGAAACCCAGAATTTAGAACCAACATGAACCAGGCACATCCTGACTATGGGTCGAGACAATTGATGTTGCACAAGTTTCACAGAACTTACTTTTAACAAGAAATTTCTTTGCATTGGAAGACTGGATTTTATTTACATGATTTAGCTTTATAGTTATTGATCAACAGTCTGTAATTTGTTGTTGTGCCTCTACATAAATTTTCATGGGGTTCGCCCTCCCGTTACAACACTATGTTTTTGCAAGAGAGGCTAATTGGCCTTCTTCTGATTTGACAGTGATAAAATGGAACTCCTTCATTCAGTTCTGAAGTAGTGTTGACATGAGTGTGTAGAATGGAAATGTGCATGCTTTTATCACAGTACGGACAGGGTATAACTATGTAATAATCGCACCATCAGTGTTAATACAGTGTAAATACATAGTATGCTTATATTGTACGCTTGTACAGTCTTGTTTATCATGTAGTATATTTAGACCTAACAGAAAGTTCAGGAGACTGGGGAATATTGAATAATGAAGCTACATGATTTTTACTTCTCAGGTGATAAAAATGAGGGAGCCAAAATGGGTGGGGCATATGGTGCTTGTGAGGGAGAAGAGAAATTCATATTTTGTTGTAATACAGAAATTTTAAAGTAAAAAAAGAAACACTTAGAATGTATATGTTTAGAAGGAAGGATAATATTAAAGTGGGTCTTAATGAAATAGTTTGGAAGGGTATGGACTGGATTAATATGGCTCAGGACAGGGACAAGTTGCAGGCTTATATTAACACAGTAATGAGCATTCTGGTCACATAAAATGTGGGGAATTTCTTTACGAGCTGAGAAACTGTTAGCTTCTCAAGAATGACATTGTTCTATGGAGTTGCTTAGTGAGTTAATTAGTTAGTCAGTTTAGTTGGTTGGTTGTTTTATTATTTAGTTAGTTAGTGAGCTAGCTAATAACAAGATTCACAGTCATCACCTTCATGACTTCTGCATGATCTTCCATCACTTTGAATGTCAAAGCCATCATGACATCGACAATGAAAGCTGCCAATTGTGTTGGTGCATGTGTGGTCACATGGTTTTTCTACACATTCATCAATGTCTGGAACAGAGACATAGTTTATGGTTCTACTGTGGGAGCATAAATATTAAGTTACAAGAAACCTAGTATTACAAATGACATCTATTTTCATTTTCAGTATGGCCAATAATGATGGTAACATTTATGGATTCAGTCATCTTTTAAAAAAACCATGTGCATAAAGTGTGTTAGAAAATGGCCAAATTTTATTAAATGTAATTATGAAAGTTCATGTGTGTACATTAAATTAAATATGAATGTACGTGGTACTTCCAGGAATTTTTATGTCTGAAAACAGTGTGAAGTTGACATAAACCAACTGGGCAATGGAGGTGATTATTTGTAAATTGTAGCTGCTGGGCATGGGAACCGGCATATTTTAAACCGAGCCCTAAATCTCATGAGAAAGGAAAAATTCCCCGGTTGTTTTTATCAGACACTCGGCTCCACCATCTTTATATTGCGGCAGCTTCTAATTAACACATTCCAGGTTAAATTTTGTACTTAGCAAACAAAGTCCTGTCATTGCTTTCATAAGAGATCCCACAGTTCTGTCTTCAGCTGTGTTAAATGGGACATTTTATGTGTTACTGTTGTGATTAAACTAATGGCATGTCATTAACTTCGTGAGTTTTGAAAGTTGATTATCAGGATGTGTCATTTGCAGGTATATTTTAAAAACAAGAGGAGAAATTTAAGTTTAATATAACAGAGGAGCGTTCACGTAACCATTGTACCCATGGAAAGGTAATAGTTGTTGCATATTCTGATTGTATGTCAGAAGCCTCTAGGTATCCAACATGCCAAGCATACGCACTATATGAAATCGTCATCTTTGACGTGTCTGGCTCTACAGGGCGTTTTTCAAATAATCTCATAAATGAGATTTTTTAAAAAAAATTTTTGAACATAAAATGTGTGTTTTGATTTTCTCTACCAAATTTGACTGAAACATTTTCATTCTAAGAAGAGTTCAGCGAGATATTATCATAAATGTATGTAGGTCTTCATGTAAATACCCCTTAATCTTGTCAGATTTTCATGAAAATTTAACTGTCGGGATTGATTTTCGAAACCTACTCTGATATCAAATTTCGTGAAAATCTGTCCACTGAGACCCGAGTTTGTTCCATGCGGGCGGAAGGACTTGAAGGCACTCGCAATTTTGCGAACGCCCCTAACAAAACCTTGAGTGACTGCATGGGAGTAAGCAAGCAGTGATACCTGTCTGTCTGAATTATTTGTAGGTCATAGTTTAATGAGTTTTGAACTCAGGTTTTAAGGACCAAATTTACCGTTATTTCCCACCTCATAAGATGCTACAAGTGATAGGGTAAGGCTGTCCCGTAACATGCCAAGCAGGCACAGGGGAGAGGCGGAGATGTGCTCTACCCATACTCAACTTTGGTGCTACTAAGAGGTGGGCCTCTTTACGTCCGAGAAAGAGACCCCGAACACCTAGTACAGGAGCCTGAGTGGGCCGCACGAAGAGTCTGGACGGGTGCGGAAAAATTAGCAAGGCTTAATAAATTCCTGCCAACAATTTTACCTACCGGTTTTGAAGTGGCGGCGTGAATTTTGGGTTCTCGTTTCGTAGGAAAGCTAGCGTTTTATGAGACAGAAAATACTTTAGATCTCACCCTCCCAATTTGAAAGCACTAACCCTTACCTCACAGAAAGGTCTAAATGCTTCGTTTATATACAGGGTGTCCCAGGAGGAATGTGCCAGACTTCGGGAGGGTGTTCCTTATGTTAAAGTATACCGATATAACCGAAAACACCTATGTCCAAAGTTGAACGGTTACGGAGATAATGGCCAGAGAAGT
>Ga0123354_10013524_pt1 | contig 12668 bp, 7 predicted proteins | sample TergutLab28metaG_2_FD_97872 | JGI IMG/M metagenome (GOLD analysis project Ga0123354, IMG submission 97872) | Labiotermes labralis P4 segment gut microbial communities from Petit-Saut dam, French Guiana - Lab288 P4 | ecosystem: Host-associated > Arthropoda: Insects > Digestive system > Gut ... | reverse complement strand
TGCAAGTAGATGCCGTAAAACGAGACATTCTAAAATTATACAAAGCAGATATTGAAAAATATGCCGAAGGTAATGAGACGAAGGTTAAGGCAATATTCGATGAAATACCTTCAGCGCTTGGTCAACACGAAAAAAAATTCAGATTGGCTGCATTGAAAGATACCGCTCGTTATCGCGATTACGAATCTGCCTTTTTCTGGTTGGCAGAGTCGAGAGTGGTAAATATCTGTTATAACTCTACTTCGCCCAATATTGGTCTGCGGTTAAACGAAGAGCGCACAACACTAAAATGTTATATGCTTGATACGGGTTTGTTGATTAGTCATGCTTTTAGCGAGAAGACTGTAAAAAATGAAGATTTATATCTGAAATTAGCATTAGGAAAACTCGAACTAAACGAAGGGATGCTCATAGAGAACATCGTTGCGCAAATGCTCAAGGCGGCGGGACACGATTTATATTTCTATTCTCAATACTCAAAAGAGGTAGCCGAAGACAGAATGGAGATAGATTTTTTAATCGCAAAGCCGGTTATTTCCAATCGACACAACATCTCTCCCATTGAAGTAAAGTCCGGTTCGGGCTATACATTAAGTTCTCTGAATAAGTTACGTAAAAAATATTCATCTATGCTTGCCGAGTCATATCTACTGCATACAGCAGATTTGAAAGTCGAGAATGAAATAGTTTATTTGCCTTTGTATATGGCAGGATTGCTTTAATTACAATTATTCTTCTGGGGGAACGCAGAAAAAGATTGATTATAATGGGAAAAAGATTGAAGTGAAATTTTGATATAAGGTTCATGAAATCAATAAAAAAAAATAAAACAGGGAAATATGAAAAAACTTAAATTCAAAGTATGTATTCTTGTAATAGTTTTAGCAGGAATATCGTTCCGTTTATCAGCGCAAGTTGATAATTTACCGATTTATCCCGGCAAATTCAAACCGACCGATGAATCGTTGAAAACCTACAAGTATCCTGAATGGTTCAGGGATGCAAAATTCGGAATATGGGCGCATTGGGGACCGCAAGCCGTACCTCGTCAGGGAGATTGGTACGCCCGCGGAATGTACGAAGGCGCAACTTATGATTGCGAAAAGCAAAAATATAACAGCCCCAATCCTTATTATACTTATCATGTAAATAATTATGGTCATCCATCCGTATTTGGCTATAAGGATATTATCCCATTATGGAAGGCTGAAAAATGGAATCCGGAAGAACTGATGAAATTGTATAAACGAGTTGGCGCTCGCTATTTTGTGAGTATGGGTACGCATCATGACAACTTTTTCCTTTGGAATTCAAAACTTCATCGTTGGAATGCCGCCAATATGGGACCCAAAAAAGATGTGGTTGGACTATGGCAAGCTGCGGCAAAAAAGGAAGGTTTGTATTTCGGCGTGTCTGAACATCTGGGAGCCAGTTATACATGGTTTCAAGCGGCGCATAAATCCGATCAGTTAGGCGATAAGGCAGGCGTACCCTACGATGGAAACAATCCGGAATACTGGGACTTATATCACGAGCCGGCTCAACCCGGCGACAATGGATGGTACACCAACAATCCTAAGTGGCAACGTGAATGGTACGATTGCATCCTTGAACTAATAGACAATTATCATCCCGATTTACTCTACAGCGACGGAGGTTTACCGTTTGGAAATGATGTGGGACGGAGTATGATAGCCCATTTCTACAATCAGGACGCCAAGCAAAAACAATCGCACGGAGTGGTTTACACCTGTAAAGAAGCGTCGAACGGTCGTTGGGTGCAGGATTATGAACGCGGTTCGGCAGATGGTATAAGAGAATTTCCATGGCAAACCGATACCTCCATAGGCGATTGGTTTTATCGTACGGGACAAAAATATATGAGCGCTGAAGAAGTCATACAAATGCTGGTAGATGTGGTCAGTAAAAACGGAAATCTACTGCTTAATGTTGTCCAAACCCCGGAAGGAGATTTGGAACAGGATGTTTTGGATATTCTTGAAAAAATTGCCACTTGGATGGAAGTGAACAGTGGAGCAATCTACAACACCCGTCCATGGAAAGTTTACGGCGAAGGACCTTCGATGTCCGGTAAACAGGAAAGCGCTCCATTCAATCACATATCCGGTGCTGTAAAAGACGTGCGCAAATATTTGCCTGGCGATTACCGTTTCACCGTCAAAGGAAAGACGCTCTACGCTTTCTGCATGGAAATTCCCGATGGCGATTTTCACATTCAATCGTTGGGATTGAAAACTGAAACAGGAAAGAAAATTACATCGGTGAAATTGCTGGGCAGTAACGAAAAAATTCAATGGACTCAAAACAACGACGAAGTTGTTATTCGGCGACCATCCATATTACCAACATTCAATACCCTTGTTTTTGAAATTCAGATGTAACGGAAAGTATAAAAAATGTATCATTGTATAGCGCTTTATGAAGCGAAACGATTGAGGGTGAAGATTACATCGGATCCACATCGTATTGAACCATAACAGAGGATGCCGTAGAATCTTTCCGCAGTTGGTTTTGCGATTCATTGATGATTTCATGCAGTAAACGGATGGAAACGCCGGATTCTATTTTCAGCAATATCCGGCGGATGTGCAAGTTTTGTATCCGGCTCGTCGGCGGTTTTTCGGGACCCAGCACACGGTCGCCTAATTTTTCACGCAAGGAATGGGCGAAAATGCGGGAAGCTGTATTGACAACTTCTTCTTTTCTATGTTTCAAATAAATATAGATTAGACGATAGATTGGGGGATAACGGAACAGATGCCGTTCTTCCATTTGCATTTCATACATAGCTTTGTAGTCATGCGTAAGAGCTGTAAGGATTAACGGATGTTCAGGGTGAGAAGTTTGCAGGATGACTTCGCCCACCGTATTTCGCCTGCCGGCGCGTCCCGCAACTTGCGAAATCAATTGCCAAGCCCGTTCGTATGCTCTGAAATCAGGATAATTCATCAACGAATCGGCATTGAGGATGCCGACCAAGCGTACATTTTCAAAATCTAAACCTTTCGAAATCATTTGAGTCCCAACTAATAACTGTGTCTTTCCCGATGTAAAACCCGATAGAATCGTTTCGAACGATTTTTTGTTTTTAGTAGTATCCGTATCGATGCGGGCGACGGAAATATCGGGAAACAGGGCTTTAACTTCTTCTTCAACTTTTTCCGTTCCGAATCCCACCGGCTTTAAATCCTGATTTCCACATTCGGGACATTCAGACATCAACGGGTAGGTTCGTCCGCAATAATGACAGTTCAAACGATTATTCTGCTTATGATACGTCAGGCTGACGTCGCAGAATTTGCATTTGGGCGTCCAGTCGCAAATTCGGCAGGATAGGGCGGAGGAAAAGCCTCTCCGGTTTTGGAACAATATTACCTGTTCGCCTTTTTGCACGGTTTCCTGTATTTTTTCGATTAATAAAGGCGAAAAAATCGATTTCATTTTCTTTTTTCTTCTCAATTCTTTTACATCTACAGGGATAATTGTCGGTAATTCTTTTTCTTCAAATCGTTTATCTAATCGAACATAACCATATTTGCCGGTCTGGGCGTTAAAATACGATTCGATACTTGGCGTAGCACTTCCTAACAACGTTTTTGCACCGTGCATTTTTGCAAGCATGATGGCGGCATTCCGTGCATGATAACGGGGCGCAGGGTCTTGTTGCTTATAACTCGACTCGTGTTCTTCATCTACGATCACTAATCCCAAATCTTTAAAAGGCAAAAACAACGAGGAGCGTGCGCCTAAGATTATTTGATACCCTGAATCGTCGAGTAGGTTATTCCATATCTCCACCCGCTCGTAATCGTTAATTCGGGAATGATAAACTCCCGCTTTGTCGCCGAAGAACTTTTGAATACGGTCGATAATTTGAGTTGTTAAAGCAATTTCCGGAAGTAAAAATAACACTTGCCGGTTCTGTTCAAGCGTTTTTTTCATCAAGTGCATATAAACTTCCGTTTTTCCCGATGAAGTAACGCCGTGCAAGAGACAAACGTCTTTTTCTTTGAAACACTCTGTAATCAATTGGAAGGCTTGCTGCTGAAAAGAATGGAGCGTATTCAATGGATGTATTTCCTGAGTATAAGCAGGCAATCGACTGATTGTTTTATCGAAAGATTCAAGAATGCCTTTTTCAATCAACCCGTTGAGAACAGCTGCACTTGCATGGCTTTTAGTCAACAAGTCAATCTTTGCTATCGTTCCTTGTGTTTCTTTCGTATGATGAAAAAATGCCAAGAGTAATTCTTCTTGTTTGGCAGCTCGTTTTAATGATTCGAAAATAGAGTTATAATCAGTGATTTTGGAATATTGTGAAGCAATACGAATATGAGTTTCTTTTTTCTCAGAATAGGAGAGCGGCGATTCAGAACGAAAACCCGACGGAAGCGCAGCATGGCAAACTTCGCCGAGCTTGCATAAATAATAATCGGCAATCCATTCCCAGAAAGGAAGTTGTGAATAACGAATAACAGGATTTTCACTTTCAACCGCCAAAATTGGTTTAATCGTTTTCAACGATTCGGGAGGCGTTTGTCGAATGGAATGTACAATTCCCGAATAACGTTTGTTTTTCCCAAATTCAACCCATACTTGCATCCCCGGCATCATGTGTTTTTCCCATTCGGCAGGTACGGAATAGGTATAAGAATTGGCTAAAGGAACCGGTAGTAAAACTTCGATGTACACATTAAAAGAAATAAGCGGCGGTTAGCGACCAGATTCGTGTTTTCCATTTATATTGCGGCGACACTATATTTCCAACATAATCACTCAAATTAATATCAGTGCTATAATCGTCATTCAACGCAAGTTGATAATTGACGCCTATTTGCAGATGTTTGAACAACTCAAATCCTGCGCCTAAATTTAAGCCAACGCCGAAATTTTTATTCACCCATTCTTCCTTAATCATTATTTGATCCATACTTAAAGTATTTTGATTATCTAATTTGAAACTGACATAAGGACCGGCAGTCAAATAACAGCCAAGTATATTAACTAATGCAAGTTTATATTTCAAGTTGACGGGAATATCCAAAGTGCTTGTTGTTCCATTTAATGAAATTCCACTGAGAACTGAAGTTCCAGTGAAATCCACTCCTTGTTGACAGTACAAAACAGCAGCATCAAAACCCAAGCCGGACAAGGTAGTAAATTCTATGGTCGGACCAACCTGAAAACTGGTGAAGTTATCCGTTTTAAACACCGATGTGCTGAAATCGGCATTTACTAAATTAACGCCGGCTTTTGCGCCTATCCTGATGCCGGCATAAAGAGGAATCGCTGACATCCAAAAGATAGCGAACATAATCATTGTTATTTTCTTTTTCATGTGCGTATATTTTAAATAACTCTTTTAAGGATATAATGTTATACTAACTAACTGAACATCGAAAACTAAAGTGGTATAACCTTTGGCAACGAGTTGATAGGTAGTTGGGTCATAGTAATCGTTGGCGCCATAACCTAAATAGTAAGGAATCCAAATTTCCCAATGATCGCCGACTACCATTTGTTGCAAAGCAAAAGAAAAACCTCTTACCGTTTGAGCGACGGACGCAAATTCGATGGGAGCGTTACTTTGGCTGGAACCAACGTCAAAAGTAGTTCCATCATAATAAGTTCCTTTGTAAAGTATTTTTACTTCGCTTGTTTGAAATGGATGTTCTGTTCCTGTTCCGGAACTGATAACCTTTTTATATACTCCCGTAGGACCTGTTTCCGTTTGAATTTCCGAATAATCCGGATTTTTCGTAATTTCATTATAAGCGTTTGTATTAGCTTCTTTCCAAGCGCTCGAATTATCATTGTTCTGACACGCATTAAATGATACGGTCAAAGCGGCAAGCAATAATAAAAAAAGTATATTTTTCATATTTCTGCGATTTGTTTTAATAAATTTTTCATATTTACTTTATCGGCGATAATGCTTCCTAAATCGGTGACAGGTACGCGTTCCTGCTTCATCGTATCACGGAAACGAATGGTCACCCGATTGTCAACCAACGTGTCGTGATCGATGGTGATGCAATAGGGAGTGCCGATGGCATCCTGACGGCGATACCGTTTCCCGATGGAATCCTTTTCATCGTATTGGCACGGATAGTCAAATTTCAAGTTTTCCATAATTTCACGAGCTTTTTCGGGCAGTCCGTCTTTTTTCACTAACGGTAAAACGGCTATTTTCACCGGAGCCAATACCGGTGGAATCCGAAGAACGACTCGTGTTTCACCATCTTCCAATTGCTCTTCCGTATAGGAACCGGATAAAATACTTAAAAACATCCGGTCGAGACCAATAGACGTTTCTATCACATACGGAGTGTAGGATTGGTTCAATTCGGGGTCAAAATATTGAATTTTTTTACCTGAATATTTTTCGTGACTGCTTAAATCGAAATTGGTTCGCGAGTGAATACCTTCTACTTCCTTGAATCCAAAAGGCATTTCAAATTCAATGTCGGTAGCGGCATTAGCATAATGCGCCAATTTGTCGTGGTCGTGGAAACGATATTTTTTATCTCCCAGTCCCAACGCTTTATGCCAACGCATTCGCGTCTGTTTCCATTGATCGAACCATTTCAATTCCTCGCCCGGACGAACAAAGAACTGCATTTCCATTTGCTCAAATTCACGCATCCGGAAAATAAATTGGCGGGCGACGATTTCGTTCCGGAACGCTTTTCCAATTTGAGCGATACCGAACGGAATCTTCATGCGTCCGCTTTTTTGTACATTCAGAAAATTAACAAAAATACCTTGCGCCGTTTCCGGTCGGAGATATATTTTCATAGCGCCGTCGGAGGTCGAACCCATTTCGGTGGAAAACATCAGGTTGAATTGCCGAACTTCCGTCCAGTTTCGAGTGCCTGAAATAGGGCAAACAATTTCATAATCAAGAATTATCTGCCGGAGTTCTTCCAGATTGCTTTCATTTAGAGCTTTAGCATATCGCGAATGTAACTTGTCCCTATTATCCTGAACTTCTAAAACCCGGGCATTTGTTTCGCGGAACTTTTGTTCATCAAAAGCGTCGCCAAAACGTTTGACTGCTTTTTCAACTTCCTTTCCGATTTTATCGTCGTATTTAGCCAATTGTTCTTCAATCAATACATCAGCGCGATAGCGCTTTTTAGAATCTTTATTATCAATCAAAGGGTCGTTGAAAGCATCCACATGACCGGAGGCTTTCCAGATGGTCGGGTGCATGAAAATCGCCGAATCGATGCCGACTATATTTTCATTTAATAAAGTCATGCTGTCCCACCAATATTTTTTGATATTATTTTTGAGTTCAACGCCATACTGTCCATAGTCATAAACTGCACCTAATCCGTCGTAAATTTCAGACGAAGGAAATACAAAGCCATACTCTTTACAATGTGAAACTAATTTTTTAAAAATATCTTCCTGCTGAGCCATAAAATGTAATGCTGTTAATTTTTTATTTTATCGGGTTTTCCGAACTATTTACGGGTACAAAGTAAGCTATTTTTTTTGAAAGAGAAAAACATTCTGTCAAACAAATTTGTTGTAGGAGTAAAGACCGATACTAATAAAACATGGAATTAAGAATAAATATATAAAAAAGTCATGGAATTAGATTTGAACAAAAGATTAGTGGAAAATGTAATGAAGTATATTCCAAAAAATAAAAAACCGGTAATGTATTTGGTTAATACTCTGAATATAAGTCGTGAATCCGCCTATCGAAGGATACGGGGCGATATTCCATTCACAGTAGCGGAAATGATAACATTAGCTACCAAGTTGGAATTTTCTATCGATACGGTCTATGAGCAAGAGAAACAAAATTATGCGTTTTATGATTTTTCAAGAATTGAAAATAAATCAGCCGATTTTTTCTTGTTAATGATTAAGAAGTACAATGAAATGCTTGAGAAAATGAGCTATTCAAAAAAAGTAGAGATAATGATGGCTTTTAACACTTTTCCTCCACCGTTCTACGCAAGCTTTTCTAATTTATTTAAGTTCACTTATTACAAATGGTTGTATCAAGATAAAGAAGTGAATCGGAATATGTCGTTTTCGGAAACAATTATGTCGGACGAAATAATCGTACTTCAAAAAAAGATGAAAATAAACATGATGAAAAGCACCAATGTAATTCTAATTTTGGATATGAATATTTTCCTGAATCTGATAAAAGAGATACAATATTTTTACCAGAGGAAATTATTAACAGATGAGGAATTGATTTTGCTTAAAGAAGACACGTTGCATCTGATTGAACTGTACGAAGAGATGGTGCAGACAGGAATTTTCGGCTCTGCCCGGATTCAACTTTATTTGTCGTCGCTTTGTGTTAATTCCAATGCGGTATATTATAGTTATGACGATAAAATCGATCCGCTTTTTTGGATATTTACAGTGAATCCGGTTGTTATTCAGAATACGGAATTTGCTTCCATGCAAAAAAAATGGCTTAATTCTTTAAAGCGGCAATCCGCTTTGATTTCTCAATCCAACGAAATCTTACAAGCCGAATTCTTTTTTCAGCAACACGACTATATTGACAAATATTTGAGCGTCGAAAATGCACTATTTTAATTTTATACACTATTTTTTTCTCTTACCCCAAATAATATTTTAATCTTGTTTGGGGTAATTTTTTACATCTTCTTTGTTTTTTTGCATTTATGGAAAAAAGCTTATCAGTCAATTTTCTTAAAAAATTTTTTATATCTTTGCATTTTGAAAATTATTCATAAAACTTATTAGGAAATGATTCTTTTTTTCAAAACAACTACTAATTCGATTATCGCAGTTGAAACGCCGCTGAAGCTTTCGAAAATCAATAATAAGAAATTAGTTTGGCTATTTGGTAATGCCGAATTTCTGCAAAAGAAAAATATAGATGCTTATTTAATTGGTCCCCGTCGTGAAATGATTACTCCATGGAGTACGAATGCAGTTGAAATTACTCAAAACATGGGTATTAGCGGAATCAACCGGATAGAAGAATTTTTTATTGTTCCGGATAAAACTGCAGGTTACGACCCGATGTTGCAACGAATGTATGTTGGAATAGGACAAGATGTTTTTACAATTAATAAAAAATCAGATGCTATTATTTCCGTTGACGACATCGCTTTATATAATCAGCAGGAAGGCTTGGCTTTAAGCCAGGACGAAATCGATTATCTTAATAGCGTAAGCAAAAAATTAGGACGTAAACTTACCGACAGCGAAGTTTTCGGTTTTTCGCAAGTTAATTCCGAACATTGCCGGCATAAAATTTTTAACGGCGTTTTTATTATTGATGGAGTAGAAAAAGAATCTACTCTTTTCGATTTGATTCGTAAGACTTCACAGATTAATCCCAACCGATTGGTGTCGGCTTACAAGGATAATGTGGCTTTCAACGCCGGACCTGTTATCGAGCAATTTGCTCCTCTTTCGGGCGATAAACCGGATTATTTTGCCGTGAAGAATATCGAAACCGTCATTTCCTTGAAAGCGGAAACCCATAATTTTCCAACGACTGTCGAACCTTTTAATGGCGCTTCAACCGGAACCGGCGGAGAAATCCGCGACCGTTTAGGAGGAGGAAAAGCGTCTTTGCCCATTGCAGGAACAGCCGTTTACATGACTTCTTACCCACGCACAGAGGAGAATAGAGAATGGGAAAATGCAATGGCGGAAAGAAAATGGCTGTATCAAACTCCGGCTCAAATTTTGATTAAGGCTTCCAACGGAGCTTCCGATTTCGGAAATAAATTCGGTCAACCTTTGATTTGTGGTTCCTTACTGACGTTTGAACATGAAGAAAATCGCAAAAAATTTGCTTTTGATAAGGTTATCATGATGGCGGGAGGCGTCGGATTTGCTAATAAACGAGATGCTTTGAAAGGCGAACCGGCGGCAGGAGAAAAAGTCGTGGTGTTGGGCGGTGATAATTATAGAATTGGTATGGGAGGAGGGTCTGTCTCCTCTGTTGCCACCGGTGAATACTCCGGCGGTATTGAACTCAATGCGGTGCAACGCGCTAATCCCGAAATGCAGAAACGTGTTTCAAATGTGATTCGTGCGCTGGCGGAGTCCGAGAACAATCCGATTGTATCCATTCACGACCATGGCGCCGGCGGACATTTGAACTGTTTATCCGAATTGGTGGAAACTACCGGCGGGAAAATCGATATGTCAAACCTTCCCATTGGAGACCCAACACTTTCAGCAAAAGAAATCATTGGCAATGAAAGTCAGGAAAGAATGGGTTTATTACTTGAAAATAAAGATATTGAGCAAGTTAAAAAAATAGCTGAACGGGAACGTTCGCCGATGTATATCGTTGGAGAAACTACCGGTGACGAGCAGTTGGTTTTTGAGCAAGCCGATGGACAAAAGCCTCTGAATATGCAACTTTCCGACTTTTTTGGAAAGCCGCCCCGTACGGTAATTAACGGTTTATCGATTGACGAACAGTTCAAAAAAGTAGAATATTCTCTTAAATACTTAAATGAATATATAGAAATTGTATTGCAACTCGAAGCGGTTGCATGCAAAGATTGGCTGACCAATAAAGTTGACCGGTCGGTAACCGGAAAAGTAGCCCGTCAACAGTGTCAAGGTGAAATTCAGTTACCTTTGAGCGATTTAGGCGCTGTAGCCTTGGATTATCACGGAAAGGTAGGCATTGCCACCTCAATTGGTCATGCGCCTCAAGCCGGATTAATCGACCCTGCAACCGGTTCGATTTTATCAGTCGCCGAAGCGCTTACCAATATTGTTTTTGCTCCGTTGAAAGATAAAATCGCCGGCGTTTCATTAAGCGCCAACTGGATGTGGCCGTGCAAAAACCCGGGAGAAGACGCCCGTTTATACGAAGCGGTTAAAGCTTGTTCCGATTTTGTTTGCGAATTGGGAATTAATATTCCGACAGGGAAAGATTCATTATCGATGACGCAAAAATATGGCGATGAAAAAGTTTTCGCTCCCGGAACCGTGATTATTTCCGCTGCTGCAGAAGTAACGGATATTCGTAAAATCGTTTCTCCTGTTTTGGTTCACAGTCAACGTTCGGCGTTGTATTATATTGATTTTTCTTTTGATACGTTTAAGTTGGGAGGTTCGGCTTTTGCCCAATCACAAAATCGCTTAGGAGATGAAGCCCCAACGGTCAGGGATGTGGATTATTTCGTATCGGTTTTCAATACCATTCAAGAATTAATCGACAAAGAACTGATTCTTGCCGGTCATGATATTTCTGCCGGAGGCATGATTGTTACATTGCTGGAAATGAATTTTGGAAATGAAGTCGGAGGAATGGAAATCAATCTGGATAAGTTAGTAGAAAAAGATTTAATTAAAATATTATTCAGTGAAAATCCGGGTATAATCATTCAAATAGAAGATCGGATTTCAGTAGAAGAAATACTTGAAAAAAATGGAATAGCGTTCGCGAAAATTGGAAAATTGACGTCTGAGCGGCACATTCTTCTTTCCAAAGACGGCGTTTCGTATCATTTGGGAATTGATTTCCTACGCGACCTCTGGTTTTCATCATCCTATTTATTAGACCGTTTGCAAAGCGGTGAAAAATGGGCGAAAGAACGTTTCCTTAACTATAAAAAGCAACCTTTACAATTTCGTTTCAATAAGAATTTTACCGGAACAATGGCTGAATATGGTTTAAGTTTCGACCGGAAAGGCGCTTCAGGCATTCGAGCGGCTATTGTTCGTGAAAAAGGTACGAACGGCGAACGCGAAATGGCGTACAGCTTGTATTTAGCGGGATTTGACGTGAAAGATGTCCACATGACCGATTTAGTATCGGGACGCGAAACGCTGGACGACATCAATTTTTTGATTTTCTGTGGAGGATTCGCCAATTCCGACGTCTTAGGTTCCGCAAAAGGTTGGGCAGGCGTATTTTTGTATAACGAAAAAGCTAAACAAACGCTCGATAAGTTTTATGCCCGTCCCGACACGTTAAGCCTTGGAGTCTGCAACGGTTGTCAATTAATGATTGAACTAAATCTGATTACGCCTAAACACAAAATACATCCGCAGATGCTGCACAACGATTCCAAATACGAATCGGAATTTATTTCATTGACGATTCCTAAAAATAAATCGATCATGTTACATTCGTTGGCAGGCAGTAAATTAGGGATTTGGGTTGCTCATGGCGAAGGTAAGTTTTACTTACCATTGAATGAGAAAAAATATTCGATTGCAGCGAAATATTCGTATGATGCTTACCCCGGTAATCCGAATGGTTCGGATTATTCAACCGCCGGCATTTGTTCGAGAGACGGACGCCATTTGGCATTGATGCCACATCCCGAACGAGCTATATTTCCTTGGCAATGCGCCTATTATCCGAATCAACGGAAAGAGGATGAAATCACGCCTTGGATAGAAGCATTTGTTAATGCCCGGAAATGGATTGAGGGAAAAAAAGCATGAAACGGTTTCGTTAAATGCTTATTTACCGCCATCACATTCTTGCGCCAACATCTTTTTCAATAAAAAATTATTTTTTTGTTCGGCATTCAACAAGCCTTCAAGCATTTCAATATATTTATTGGATTGATTAATCGTTTGTTTATAATTCAAGTAGGAAGTATTGTCATAAAATATATCATTAAAGGCATTGATAATTTTACAGACAGTGG
>Ga0123354_10013522_pt1 | contig 12669 bp, 9 predicted proteins | sample TergutLab28metaG_2_FD_97872 | JGI IMG/M metagenome (GOLD analysis project Ga0123354, IMG submission 97872) | Labiotermes labralis P4 segment gut microbial communities from Petit-Saut dam, French Guiana - Lab288 P4 | ecosystem: Host-associated > Arthropoda: Insects > Digestive system > Gut ... | reverse complement strand
GAAATGCAGGTCTGTCATTGTTGCAACTGTTGTACGGGCAGTGTGGGGCCTTGCATTGTCATGTTGCAAAAAGGACACCTGATGACAGCAATCCACGTCGCTTTGATTTGATTGCAGGCCGAAGATGATTTTTTAGGAGATCTGTGTATGATTCACTGGTGACAGTGGTCCCTCTAGGCATGTAATGCTCCAGAATGACGCCTTTTTCGTCCCAAAAGAGAGTCAGCATAACCTTCCCTGCTGATGGTTCTGTTCGAAGCTTCTTTGGTTTTGGTGATGAGGAATGGCACCATTCCTTGCTTGCTCTCTTCGTTTCTGGTTGGTGGAAGTGAACCCAGGTTTCGTCCCCAGTAATGATTCTTGCAAGGAAGCCATCACCTTCCTGTTCAAAGCGCCGAAGAAGTTCTTCACAAGCATCAACACGTCGCTCACTCAATTCAGGAGTCAGCTGTCATGGCACCCATCTTGCAGACACTTTGTGAAATTGGAGAACATCATGCACAATGTGGTGTGCTGAACCATGTCTAATCTTTAAACATGCTGCAATATCATTCAGTGTCACTTGGCGGTTTTCCATCACTATGACTTCAACTGCTGCAATGTTCTGTGGAGTCAAAACTCGTTGTGCCTGACCTGGACGAGGAGCATCTTCCACTGAAGTCACACCATTTGCGAACTTCCTACTCCATTCGTAGACTTGCTGCTGTGACAAACATGCATCACCGTACTGAACCTTCATTCTTCGATGAATTTCAATAGGTTTCATAGCTTCACTATGCAAAAACCGAATAACATAACGCTGTTCTTCCCTGGTGCAAGTCTCAAGTGGGGCAGCCATCTTTGTACTGATACTGTGACGGTGTTCGTGCATCTGCACTATGCTGCCACCTACAGGCCATTCTGCACGCTGTTTGTTGCACGCTTACCAACTTACAGGATAATGGTGCGAAATTTCAATATTTTATTACAAATTTAAGGTTTTCATTTGACTCACCCTCATAATTCGATAAATACAGCAGCATTCATCACACAAACATTAAGACAGGGGTGATTATGTATAGAATATGGTGTGTAAATTTAAGAATGAACTTCAAGAACAGAACCATTTGTTATCAAAGTTTTATTTATTCACCAACCGATGCACCAGTGAGTTGTCTTACAAAATAATATTAAAATTTACATTAAAATTTACATTAAAACAGCTCCGACATGTTTCGGTGTTACAGTTACACCACCATCAGGGAGCGCATTAATTTGTGCTTACTAAAGTTACAGTTGTTAAAATAGCATACTGCTAAACAGTGCGACATACATACACCAATGAGGACCTAATATATGCAGCCACACAACCACCGTATTAACCACACACCGATGTATTTTAATGGACTATTTTAACAACTGTAACTTTAGTAAGCACAAATTAATGCGCTCACTGATGATGGTGTAACTGTAACACTGAAACATGCCGGAGCTGTTTTAATGTAAATTTTAATATTGTTTTTTTAAGACAACTCACTAGTGCAGCAGTTGGTGAATAAATAAAACTGATAATATCAAGACGCACGGTACGATTGTGAAAAAAAAAAGTACCATTTGTGTTTCAATAAAATATAAATTCACAATGTGTGTTGGGTGGTGGAGGGGGGAAGGGTTCGGAGACTTCGTAGGACAATATTAATCATAAACCGTCAGACGTGTGCCAATGTGACTAAGACACTCTGCTGATAGAATCACTGTATCAGTGTGGAAGGGCAACAACAGTCTAATAGAGTAGCTGGTCTCTGGCCAGAGATTAAAGCAGGTACAGCTCAGTTGAAACCTGATGGTACACGGTGACGCATGGTAGGGAAAGTGATGGGGAAACATGCGTGTGGAGTAAAGGTAAAGCAGTCCCATTACAGGCCTGGACAGGCCCAGAGGGTTCCAGGAAGTTAAGGCTCCCAGATTTCGTAACAACAGCACAGGATGGTGGTAGGTTGTCAGCCTTACGCACCGGCCGCCTTTACCCCCAGGAAATACTTGTGGTACTCATTTCAGTTAGAGGCTGAGTCGACCCCAGGGCCATAATGCGATCGGAAGAATTTTTATGTCAATGAAAAATCCACTGACACTAGCTGGGATCGAACCAGCGGTCTTCCGATTTGTAGCACAGCACCTTAACCACTGTTCTACCATGGTCCCCTATGCGAGTGGTGTGGGTAGCCAGTAGTCTTGCACTCTACCTCGGAACATGGTGTATCCAGCATTACTACCATTACTACCACTGATGTGCACACCTCGGCTGCCAGTAGTCGACTGAAATGACCCCCCCCCCCGTCAATTTAAATGGACTCGTCCGTTTCACTGAAAGACCAAATCTGGTTTCTGCGCATGTGCCATCATGTTTCAAATGTGCTCTACCTCCTGTTACTCACCCATGCTGTAAAATCTTTTCACAATGATGCCATATTTGTTTGACTATGACAAAATTATGTTTTCGGTTCAGTAAGCTTGCTGAAGTTGCTAGAAAGACAATCTGGCTTTCAGGTCACAATGACCAATAAGAATATTCTCAAATATAGTTTTATTGTACGGTATCAGGTAATTGAATGCATTAAAATTTTTATTTTAAAATCTCATGGTAAGAAATCAGCTGGGAGATTTGGTCAAATATTAGGGAATGATGTTAAAATGCTTCTTAGAAAGAAAGCAAAAGACACACAATGGAATAAACCTTGGAATCTTTAAAAGACAAGGAAAAAAGGGATGGTTTTGACCAAGGAAGTAACTGTGAACTGCTGAAGAAACAGCTTGGTGTTTGGCATCCTAATATCTGTACTGATAAATAGTACTTACACATTGTCAAACACAACCTTTATTAACAAACAATACTAATGAATGTTGTGTTTTATTAGTACCAATAAGGGTTGTGTTCCACAGTAAGGATGTACTATTAGTCAACACTCAATAACGCATGCACCAAGCAGATCATTCACTCACTCTGTGATGTAACATGCTATGCAAATATGCCAGTACTTACTTCATACACATGTCCCACCACCTTTGTCCATCCTCCAGATCTCCATGTGCATCAAGGTTTAGTTTCTGTGGTGGACAAGTAAAATCTTTCAGACAACGACAAATCCAGTACCTCTGTCCAAGGACAGTAAATGGGTTTGGGATGAACAATAAACCTGCAGAAAAGTAACAGCAGAGCAGGGTTAGACAGATCACAAGCTGCACATATTAAAATATGCCACAGACAATATTAAAAATGAGGTAAACGTCAAATGATTGCATACAACAAATAACATCACACACATTTTAAATTGTTTAAAACAATGGTTGGATACTTTCTGAAGTGATAAAATAACTGATTTATTATTTGATACCCAAATTGTTCTCCTGTGTTCTGGAAGACAACAAAATCCCATCTTTATCTTAAAAAACTCGACAAACTCTAGTAATTATACCAGGCCTATTGGTCAGTTCATACACTCGCCATTCATGGACTGGCTTCAAACCCAACTGTCTGTCTCGTAACACACCGTCACAGGTTGGGCTTATTCTTCTAATAGGTACCTATATTTAAAAAAAAGAAAGTAAACGATTTTAATTCACTCTCAAACAGTGTGCACTATATCAAAACAGACAACTCCGTCACTTACTGTATTACTGGACAAATCTTGGCTGAAGTCGATAACTTCTGACAGATCCGGTGGAGGACGTCTTCTTTTATAAAGTTTAAAGTCATGTTTAAACATCTCCAATCTTAAGCTTACGACAACCAATGCTATTCTACATAACCTTAATCACACAGACACGATACCAAAACATCGCAGTTCCTTTTTTTATCCAGAAATATTCGCCCGGTAGATTCACTTTTTGACAGCATGTTATAATACTTCCTTACGTTAACCCAAAGTTCATAAATGTTAACCTTTCTCTAACATTTCTTCCCTAACACCTCCACATGGCGCCCACAAACGATAACGTGATAATTCGTTTACATCTGTGCCCATAACCACGGCCACAGATCATCTATGACGTGGTAATCTGTGATAAGTCTTACCACTGATTTAAGGTTACACCTTCAATGTGTCTAGTTTCTCTGTAGTATAGCACGGTTCATCCCTCATGTACTGTACAGGCCCTTCAAGAGTACCACGGAATATATACAAATGTAGATCTCCCATGTCGTGGTGACACAAATGGCTTAATACTGGATCCGTGCATCGGGGTAACCGATATAACACTTTCACCGATAGAAGACAAAGTCTTGGTTACCCAGCTGCATTCAAGAAACCACAATCATTTAACGATACACGTTAACGTTTCACAGTAATGACAAAAAATTAAGCTTTGAAGCTAAAAATAAAAGTTTACTGCAGGAATATTAGACTTGAGTTTGTATTTTATTTAATATATAACCTGTTAGAATTAGCATGATGCTTGGTACAGCAAGACAGAGAAAACTGAAAGGAAAGTTCAGGCGTCGAATTATACGTCGCCAAACAATCTATACTGTCAATGACAGGCTTTCAGATTTCCTTTTGGTAACATCGACTGTTTTACATTCATTTTTAAATGTCTGATATACTATTATTTATAAAACGAAATATTATACAATGAATGAATTAATTTATTGCATCATGGTGTACCCCTCACCCAGTATTGTTCAAGTCATAAAATCGAAAGGAATGTTATGGGTGGGGCATGCAGCACGTATGGGGTAAAGGAGAGGCGTATACAGGGTTTTGGTGGGAAACCTGATGGGAAGAGACCACTTGGAAAACCGAGGCGTAGGTAGGAGGATAATATTAAGATAACTCTTCAGGAAGTGGGATGAGAGGCATGAAATCGAATGATCTGGCACAAGACAGGGGCAGGGGGCGGGCACTTGTCAATGCGATAACGAACTTTAGGGTCCATAAAATACGATTATTTCTTGACTAGCTGAGAACCTGTTAGCTTCTCATGAAGGACTCTGCTCCATGCAGTAAATAAATAAGGCGCACTCTAAGTTCTACATTGGCTATGATGGTATTCTTTTATATTATAAATAAACCTTGCAGATCTAAACATTTTCCACCCAAATGTTCCCAAAAGGATTATTTCAACTGCATATAAAGTTTAAATACGTACATATGCGAATGTGGAGGGAAACCCATAAATACAGTCCGAACAAACTTTGACTTACGTCTGTAGAAACACACAAAATTGCTCGTGTTTTGTTGGATTGTTATATGCTTATAACCCGTTTTACGGCACACAGTTAAACCAGGAAGGAGATTGCCGCCAAAAGCCCGAATATGAGCGAAACGGAGCGATAGTTGCCGAATGGGGAAAACGTGAAGTCAGCTGACTGATCTCGTGCGTGTAAAAGCGAAAATGTCGGGGAAAGATAGAATAGCGATTTTTCCTTCAAGAGGGTATTTAAGCTTTATTTCTGTGTTGTTTTTTAATTGTAGTTTCTCACGTTGCCATGCGAACACTTATTATAAGGCACAAATATGGTTTGTACACAATTCCAACTTGTGGGTTTATCTTCCCAGCTCGTTGAACGCTACTTTAAATTAGTGTTTGTGTGTATTATGCATTTGTTCCCTAGAATAATTCTGTTTTGTACCAGTATTTATAGATGGCAATGTCTGTGTTACTAGAGCCCAAACGTTGATGAAGGCCAGACTGAAAGGAGCCCAAAAAGGCCACAGTCTTCTCAAAAGGAAAGCAGATGCCTTGCAACTGAGGTTTCGAATGATTCTTGCGAAAATCATTGAGGTGAGATAGATATGGTTTAAAATGCATTAATTCCGTTTTCTTATTACGTCGTATTATGGTTATAAGACGGTATTTGAAGTTGCTCTTACTTGCTGCAGAACCTATAAAATTCCTGCTGAAATCATGCTGTACACGGGGTTTACGAAAGAAATGGAAATATTTGGGATGTTGTTCATTGTGTAGGAATTCAAAGTTTTAACATTTTTCCTGAATCCATGCCTAGACCAGGGAATCCAGTCTTTTGCATTTATGTGGAATAGTGGCAAAAAGTATTTCTCTCCAAAAGCAGAACTGTTTACAGTTTGTGACTTTCACACTTTGAACAGCTGGATCTAGTCCAGCCTGTACTGAATTAGCTGGTTATGGAAAGCTGTTACTGTTCACCATATACCAAGAATGATACAGATTCTTTGATCCTTATGTATATACTTTATTGTATGACCTTCAAGATGCATTGTAACTAAGAGCAGACATACCATTCAGATTTTCCAGTACTGTTGGCATGTATAACAAGTAATCATTCTGTCACAGGTAAGGAAACATTTTAGGTAATGTAGGCAATTTTGAACTCTGTTTAAATGTGTGAAGTGGAATCGAAGGAAACCTGAAATCCTGAACTTTGTCACTAAGATGAAAGCTTGAAGCATAACATCTGTGCTTGTCAGTGGAATAAAACTTCAGAGTCTAGTGAATGTGCAGTAGGTATTTTTGTTCATATTGCTTCTCTATAAAGAAAGTGAAGTTTGACATTATAAAGTTTCAGTCAAAAAAGTCAAACCTTACTCTTTGTGGTATGACGTCGATGTAGTTTTGTTTCCGAGTTCTGATTTTGGTAACACAAGCTTCAAGCTTCGGTATTTCAGTTTCACCTTTGTAATGTGACATATGTGAGGTGAAGCAGCAGTGTTCAAGCATTCTTTTTATTGATATATACTCTGAATTTACTGGCTCTAAAATAAATTATACATAAATATAGAACCTACAACATTTCCACAATAAGTGGAAGTTTAGGTTTCAGTTTTGTGTGTGTAGGATGGTAGTTCAGTAGAATGTAATCCATTGTGTGAAATTTGTTATGAAATTTGAGTTTGCATGTTCCTTGTCTTGCAGTGCATCATGCATTAGTGCCTGATATGTTAATATTATTATGAAATTCTGCATGAGAATTAAACTCCATTTTCATGAACTTCCAAACTGGTTTTAAATCTGGTTTGTGAGCATTAAATTAGGACATTAACACTCTCTTCAACTTTATTTTTTTGTATTATTCATTAATCATCCTGTTGTTTGATGCTATATATTCTGAACAACTGAAAACAGAAATTAGAAAGTAAATAAAATTAGCACATTCTCTGTGTTAGTCTTCCAGGAAGCTTCTCCATTGTGAATGTGACTCGTATTTGTTTCTTTTCACACCCATGCTGCATAAACCCTTGATTCAACTACTTCCTAATTAACCGTGTGTGGTCATGCCTGTGACAGTCAATTGTCCAATTTAATAATAAATGTATTCCTATTATATATATTTGTAGTATTCCAGCATTTACTGCTGTGATGTATAGTTGCTGTTTTTCCAATAGGTAAGGTAAAGCAATCCCTATACATGCCCTGAGGGCTGTAGGAGGTTGAGGCTTCTAGAATTTCTAGGCAGTTTGTACATGAAGCTGGCAAGGTTGTCAGCCCTACACACCGACCGCGTATATACTCATTGATCTTAGAGGCAGAGTTGACCCCAGGTTTTTAGTGCAGCTGAAAGGATTAAGTCACTGAAAAATCCTGGTGACCCCATCGGCAATTGAACCTGCATCCTCCTGGCTTGCAGCTCCGTGCCTCTGTGTACCCAGTTTTTAGAATATCCTTATAGTAGAAGACAGGAAAAGAAACTTCTGGTAATCCAGATGACAATAATAATTAACTCTTTTATAAAAATAAAGTTCCTCTTAATGTAAACTGCAATCATATGCAATTCTGCTAAGTTGCACACAGTGTATCTGCAAGTATACGGTGCTTGAAACACAACTCTACCAAGCCCCGAGCAGTAAACAAAAAATTGATTCATCACATTAGAGTCTCTTTAAAATTAATGATAATAGTAATGTTTCTCACAAATCTATATGATAAATTGGCACAAGATTGCATTGCAGTGAATGTGTTCAATTGATGGCATGTAAAATACAGGTATTATCATTGTAATGGGATGCTGGTGAAGGTAAGATTAAAGTCATCCCTGTGTATGCCGTGAGAGTATATAGGGGGAGTATGAATATTGCTCCACTCGCTCATATTCTTGGCACTAGCTAGATGTAATGAGTTGCTGTCATTTAAAAGTTGGCAAGCTGTCAGCCAGGTTTATATAATTGTTGGTATTTTAAGTGAAACCCACTCAACCCCATCTAGTGCCAAGGTGAAGAATGAGTGGAGCTACACCTCTCTTCTCCTGTATGCCTTTGAGGCATGGACAAGGAAACCTGTTACTTTTGAGTTAAACATAGTCTTTTGTGGTTCTTATAGATGTTTGATGCTGCTGTGAACGTGCCATAGAATGATTATGCAGATGTACTTTTTTTTTATATACAGTGTCTACTAAATGAAACCACTAAATCATTTTTTTTTCAGACGAAGACACTTATGGGAGAAGTGATGAAGGAAGCTGCTTTCTCACTGGCTGAAGCAAAATTTGCAACCGGTGATTTTAATCAGGTCGTCTTACAGAACGTCACGAAGGCACAGATAAAGATCCGAACAAAGAAAGATAATGTGGCTGGTACGTACAGATTTAATGCATGCGATTTATTAAATGAAATTTTGTTGGTATTCATGTTATTTCATATAGGAGCAAACATAATTTGATGGGTTGGCACTTTGACAGTTCGGAGATCTGTGTGGTTTCGTCTGCATGGTGAACTGGCAAGCAGGTTGACTTCATTATATATGTATATATACAGGGTGTCCCAGGAGGAAAGGTCAATATTCTGGGAGGTCAAAGTATCAGTCATTCTAAGCAAAAATGTTTATATGAACATGTATCCTGTTCTGAACGGTTTCCGAGATAGAGCTACTTGAATGTACAACCGCAAAATTGTTGATAAGAAAGAGATATTGTGTGTATGTACTGTTTCTGATAGTGGTATTTATTGTTCAAGTGACAGAGTTGGAACAGTTTATAATGTTCGAAAATTCCACCATCAACATCAATGCACTTTGCAATTCGTGTGAAGGCATGGCGTGTCGTTCGTCTGAGTGCGTCTTGACGTTCCTTTATGCAGGCGATAACATCCAGTATGTTAATGAGTAGTTTGTCTTGTGTATCCACTTTTTTTCTGTACACTTCACTCTTCATCAAACCCCATAAACAAAAATCTAACAGGGTTAAGTCTGGAGATTTTGGTGGCCAGTTATTGGTACTGCCATGACCGATCCACCTGTTAGGCAAAGTGTCATTGAGATGTTGCATCACATGTGGGGTATAATGAGAAGGGGCTCCTTCATGCTGAAAGTACATAGCAATCCATGTAGCCAAAGGAACATCCTCTAATTATTTTGGTAATTCATTTCACAGAAAGTATAGGTAATTTTGTCCTGTCATACGATCGTCTAAAATAACGGGACCAATCAACATGTCATCAATCATACTGTACCACACATTGATAGAAAAACGACGTTGAAAATTTTTTTCCACAGTACCATGTGGATTTTCGTGAGACCATCAATGCGAGTTACGTGTGTTGTTGATTCCGTTGCGGGTGAAAGTGGTTTCATCAGTGAATAGTATTAATGGAAGCAATTGGCGATTAGTATGTAACAAATGACAAAATTCTAGATATATGGCACTGTCCCCTGGTTGTAGATTTTGCACAGGCTGTGGGTGAAATAGGTACAAGCCGACTTCATGCAATGTTCGCTATACACGTGTTCGTGAAACACTGATACGTGCTGAAAGTCTTCGTGTGCTAGTGGTCGGGCTACGCTGTACCGTATCAAGAATGTTTTCCTGTTCCTCCATGTTTTGTTTACGTGCCCATTCAGATGAGCACTGGGAAGCATACCACAGTCACGCAATGTATTGAACACCTTGTAAAACACTCTACGATCCGGAATTCTGCACGTAGGAAACTGTCGATGGTATTCTTCAACAGCAGCAGTGGCACTACCATCACAGAAGCCTTAAACATACATCATATCAGCATATTCGGCATTTGTGAAGATGTGCGGCATTTTTCACAACACTACAACAATGTCACTATCAACAGTCACAACAGCCAGCTGACGCTTCACACAGATTCACACGCTTCAGACAGTGGCACAGAATGGCGGGAGGGAAGGACAATAGTGGGCGCCCAAGACAAGTACAGTCAATTGCCTCTATCTCGGAAACCGTTCAGAATGATTGATGACATGTTGATTGGTCCCATTATTTTAGATGATTGTATGACAGGACAAAATTACCTAGACTTTCTGCAAAATGAATTACCAAAACAAACTAGAGGATGTTCCTTCGGCTGCACGGATTTCTATGTACTTTCAGCATGACGGAGCCCCTCCTCATTATACCCGACATGTGATTCAACATCTCAATGACACTTTCCCTAATAGGTGGATCTGTCATGGCAGAACCATTAACTGGCCACCAAGATCTCCGGACTTAAACCCATTAGATTTTTGTTTATGGGGTTTGATGAAGAGTGAAGTGTACAGAAAAAAGTGGATACACGGTACAAACTGCTCGTTAACATACTGGATGTCATCGCCTGCATAAAGGAACGTCAAGCTGCACTCAGACGAACAACACACCATGTCTTCACAAGAGTTGCAAAGTGCATTGATGTTGACGGTGGAATTTTCAAACAATTACTATAAACTGTACCAACTCTGTCACTTGAACAATAAATACCAGTATTAGAAACAGTACGTACACGTAATATCGCTTTCTTATCAACAATTTTGCGGTTGTACATTCAAATAGCTCTATCTCAGAAACCGTTCGGAATAGGACACATGTTCATATAAACATTTTTGCTTAGAATGACTGATACTGTGACCTCCCAGAATATTGACCTTTCCTCCTGGGACACTCTGTATATATATATATATATATATGTAATTCCTTCTGTCACACTACATGATACTTCATACAGTCTCTGCTATTTGCAGCCCGTTGGTTCATGTCCAAATTTCTGTGTTGAACAGGTAAGAAATGCGTGCTTTTATACTCTAATGTTACCATTCCTGAAATATCCAAGTGACAAATGGTAACTTTTAATAATATGGTAAAATTTCCTTGATCTACAAATTCTGTGCGGTTTCCTCTTGCATTTTCCATGATGGAACATTTTCTGTGCAAAGGAAAATTATTTCAGGTTCAGTATTGTTCAAAACTCTTATTGTGGAACTTTTGCCTTTGGTATGTTGACAGATTTCAAGTTGATTATTGGTTGTGGTGAGGGTAGATCCGTAATGCATAAATCACCAATATCAGATGTGTTGCACATTTTTGTTCTGAATAAGAACAGAAGAAAGAATTTCTTTTTGTAAATTTTGAGGATTTTGAAGTGGTGCAATTGAGGGTTTTTGTTCTGGGATGTCGCACCTTGTCACTGGGTGTTCATTGCCCAGTGTTTCAAGACCATGTAGTGACCTCATCTTCCATAGTCAGGCACTCATTGACGAATACCTTATTAGTAGTGATACAATAAATGACGGAGTTCAGTCATTCTCACTTACATGAGGGTGACTCAAGTGACAACTATGTATTGTGCATGGTATATATGTCCATATGTTGAAAAATTATGAAGCTGTGTCAATACTATCAGCACTAAATTACATGGTAAACATTTTTTAAGGCTTTTGTTTGACTTGCCTACATAGAATGAATACAGTAAAATGTACAGCTGTAGCAATTAAATCACTGCTATCATTGAGGCACCCGGTTCATCAGAAGACTTAGGAAGAGATGGTTTGAACAGATTTCGGATCAGTAGTGCTCTTAGGAATGTCATCTGTATGAGTGCATATAATCTTCACCTCATGGTCCATTAACATTTCCTGCATCTGTACACTTCTTTTTCTTTTTTCTTCTTATTATCAGGTGTTTCTTTGCCTATTTTTGAGAGCTATCAGGATGGAACAGATACGTACGAACTGGCCGGATTGGCTCGTGGTGGGCAGCAACTGACAAAACTGAAAAAGAATTACCAGAGTGCTATAAAACTGTTGGTTGAGTTGGCATCCCTGCAGACATCATTCGTTACACTGGATGAAGTTATAAAGATAACGAACCGAAGAGTGAATGCAATTGAGCATGGTAATGTCTGTCGCCTATTCTTAAGTTTATTTTGGTTATGATGATAGTGATAGTAATGACAGTGACAGTTATGATAGTATAATTGTTGCTGGTGCTAATACTACTATCATGGTAACAGTAGTAATGTTAGTGGTAGTAGTGGCAATAATAGCAGCTGAAGTTTATTTAATTAGTAATTAAATAACAGTGTCCCATTCCAGTCGAGATTAGTATTTTACACGGAATTAACTCCACACATTTGTTGCAGTGCACAGTGTATATCCTGTGCCACTTTGTTGCTGTACATATTGTGTATTGTGGAATGTGAGTACAGGCAGACTGATTGGTGGCGTTTTATTTGATGGTACAGCTTATTCTGGAAGATATGTGGAACAAATTCTGTACATATTTTTCAAGTAGCCAACACATTAACACTGGTTTACATTCTTGGCAACAGCACATCATTACCATAGTTACTGCAGAGGATGATTTGTTGGAATATCTTTTTTTTGGGGGGGGGGGGGGGAAGGATTTTTCGTTGTGGAGTGTGGGTTTTTTGGCGGGCATGGTCACCCCCCTTTTCCCTGGTTTGACTTTAACTCTTTTATATGGGATCCCATATTATATTT
>Ga0123354_10013521_pt1 | contig 12669 bp, 7 predicted proteins | sample TergutLab28metaG_2_FD_97872 | JGI IMG/M metagenome (GOLD analysis project Ga0123354, IMG submission 97872) | Labiotermes labralis P4 segment gut microbial communities from Petit-Saut dam, French Guiana - Lab288 P4 | ecosystem: Host-associated > Arthropoda: Insects > Digestive system > Gut ... | reverse complement strand
GCTACTGCGGTCCCCTTGTGTGTGTATATATATATATATATATATATATATATATATATATACACACACATACACACACGTATGTATGTATGTATGCACACGAATGATGGTGTCGTGGAAAGTTATCAATTGACATTTGTAGCGTAATAGCGATTAGTAGGCCATCGAACTGGGTGCTTCATACTGGCACACTTATGAACTGCTAACATGTGATAACAGTTTCTGCACAGTGTGTAGGCTTGTCTTCGCTGAAACGCCGAAAACTGTAAGTTCCCATTAATGATAAAACTCATTTTTCTGAAACCCTGCTAACACGTGCTGACTGACTTCACTCTTGAAACCAACAATAGTTATGAAACTTCTCATGTATTGTATATTGCTTGAATAACCCATGAGGCGGTGCGAGAAGCAGGCCTATGGGCTGTATTTGCTGACATAAACGCGGACGTTATTTGGAGCATGCTGTCAGTGTCGTCAGTGCTGTGAGTATTGTGAGTGCTCTCAGTGCTGACAGTGCCGCCAGCGCTGTAACCGTGTTAGCCACACACGAAAAGGGTTAATTTGCCGAACTGAAAATATTCGTGAACGCATTACGTCATCACATGTACGAACCGAACGTGGGTCGCGAGTGTGGCGATAAAGAGAAACTGCGGAAATGAAGTTGCTTGGAAACGTAGCCTGATGTTCGTTAGAAGAGCTGATTAAGAGCGCAGAGGAGAGAGAACGTCGATTCGTAACTGAAATAATAGCGCTATGAACTGTACGGTAACTGCACACGCCACGTGACGTGGTGTACCCTGACAACGAACCGTATGTGTCAAGCGGTAGTACCCACAGGACGCCATGTAGGGCGGGGAGGGGGGGGGGACAGTAGAGGTGCTCGGAATGGGATCGAACGGACACGAAGGCTCAACCCGTGACGTCTACGAGCTGCTGGAACTTTCGGAAGAAGCTCGTTCATAGATAGACCGTCTTCTGATTGACCTACCTCCATGTCTGTTTTTGTTGGGTTTGTAATGAACTGCAAGTGCCGGGCCTGCCATAACGCCGGTTATACCGTTTAGGCGCTTCTGCATCCTGCGGATCGCTTGCAAAGCAGCTGTGACCCTCCGTACGTACGAAACGGTGAATGGATTTTCTTGAAATTTTAAAGTTGGAAGCTTCGTTAGAATTTGTCGGCTCATTTCGTTTTTGTTTAAATGGGACAGCTGTAACTGCCACTTCACAGGTCTGCGTCCGCTGTAGGGTGCAGTTGTATCGAAACTGGGAGGAAAAAAAAGAGAAAACAAGAAGAAAAGAACAGATATTATATTCCGTACGCTTGTGTTCGAAATGGTGTGCTTTTAGAGGTGGATAAGCAAAGTGGATGATGTGTGTACGTTTAGATTACCGACTGCTCTCATTGTCGGTAACTCGACGAAGTCTGCGTGCATGTAAATGTACATTTATTTTAAACGTAACTGAATGTGGTGCTGCGAACGTTTTAGTAGTTCAAATTTAAACGTTCGCTCTTCCGAGACACACACAGATCGAACGCGCCAAAAGCGTTGTGCCGTTTGCGCGTGTTACCTTGTCCTTGCCAACACTCAGTTGTGCAATTAAGCGAATAAAATGCAGCCAGCTGCTTTTTAGGTAAAGTTGTCCATTTCCACGCAGTAAAGACGTATAGGGGAGCAGAGATAAGCTCCACTCATTCTTAATACAGGCCCCGGTCGCTTTGCCCCCGCACAAGAACCCCCGTATCCGTTGAATTGGACGCTGTGTGGGCCAAAGCAGGCATAGGCATTTCGGAGAAGAAAGTCTCGTTTCTCTGTGTCTTCTTCTCAAATGTTGTGTTGTGTGATTTGTCCCCCGACACTTGTAGAAGTTTTCATTTACGTTGCTTGAATTTTTCGAACTTTTTTTTTTGCGTGACGTTTCACTTATAAACTAGAAGGAACTGGTAGCAACTGTAAGCTTTCCACCTTACGTCGTTCCGCACTGGCCATTGTATATCTGGTGCGTGTGTGCTGGTGTCACAGGGCGAGCAGCGCTTTAAATAGTTAAAGTCTGACATGTATAATTCGATCTCAAAAATTTGTTTTGCACCGATTTTCATGTTTTCCCTTAAAAATGTCAGTTTTGATTTGTTAGTGACGGTTTCACATTGAACAGTTCACCACAAATTAAAAAGCTTCCAACGCGGATCATGTCCCTCCCGCTCGGGAGCTGCTGCTTGTTTTCTGTCATAAAACGAACAAAATGTGTGTAATGATACAGTACTGTCTGCTGCGTGTTTCGGCTGTCGACTGCCTTCTTCAGGGAGTAACACCAAATTTAAAATTCAATAAAATGTGGTAAATTGTAGTGATAAAATACATTATGTGTCATAGTAACATCCCAGCCCTAGTACGGTGTGAAATACACGAAGATGTTTTGTATTCAGTTCGAATCCCTAATACTTGAACAGTGTTATGGGTTTGAGTGTTCCACATTAACATTTAGTGCGTATTGCTGTAATTGTACTGAATGGCAATAACGCATTGACAGATACACCGTATCGTTGTGATGGCGAAGTTTTCTTTGTGCGGTACGTTGGTGTGTGCGTGGTTAGAGTTTCAGTTGTTAGACAAATTGCTGTGTATTTCTCACTGACATATGAACATCTCGTGATTTTACTCAGTCCGTAACGGATTTTGTCCGTTTGTAACGTGGTGTAGTGTACATTGCAGGGACCACAGTACTGCTTTGTATTGGTGCTTCAGTGCGCGCAGTGAATACTGCAACATTACAACGTTACAGTGTGCTTTATCACCACAGGTGTATCATATTTTATCAGGTTTTAAATACTGGTGTTGCTCCTTGAAGATGGCGGTCGATCGTCGAAACACGTAGAAGAAAAATTGTAGGCGATGTCGGTGGGGGGGGGGGGGGGATATTCCCCGCCAATCCACACTGGCCCAAGGAACCACCCGACCTCGTGAACAGTGCGTACCGGGTCTCTCTCCCGGTGGCAAAGCGGCCGAGGCGTGGAGTTGACCACCCACCCTCGTGTAGCGCCGGGGCTACAGTAGAGCTGTACCTGTGCCCCCCCTCTGGGCGTGCGTGGCCTGTTCAAGGGCGAACATTACCTTTACCTTTACTTTTGATGAAAAGTTTCTTGTGGGCTCAAAAGTGGTGTGTTTAATTTTCACTTTGTATCAGTGTTACCAACTGTCGAGACGTAAATACAGGGATAGAATAAAGCGATCGCCTGATGACCGAAAAAAGTGGCTGGCGACTGTTTGCTGTATGACGCTCGTGGGTTTGTTGCCGGCAGTTGCAACAGTTACCTGGTCACTTCTCGTGCTGTGCGCAAAACGCTCTTTCTCTTAATTTAATTAATCTTGCTGTTATTTGATGTGTGTGGAGGGCAGCAATGTGCGGTAGCTGTCACAGTTGGCCATAAGGTACCGACCCGCCTCATTCTGGCGACTGGAATATTTGTTCTGCGGCCGGATTAAATAGACGCGGCGCTATTACGTATTGTCGTGGGATGATTCAGGTAATGCTGACAGTGGGAACATTTCTTGTCGTTTATGCTTGTCCCTGCGAGGTCAGTTTCACGGTAACTGGGACGCCTGTGAAGTAGTCCTCTGCATGTGTGTATGGGATCTAGGCAGTGTCTGTGACTGGTGGAGACTGAAGCGTCTAGAATGAGATGGAGTTCCTTCAGTATAATATTAAATGCGTGATTGAGGAATTTTTAAGAAGTTTTGGGATTGATGCTATGACTTGGTTTGATTTGCATGGGAATGGAGGACATTTCATGGGACCAAATTAATCATTTATCTTCTCTTCGTCCCGTGGGTCTTCCTTGAAACAAACTACCGAATTTGTGTAGAGAAATAGCTGTACGGAAGGCAGCACACATATTGTCAATTTCTACTGTTAGTGCTTGTGATTTTGCCTGTATATTGGGCAGTCTTATGCATGCGGTGTTAAAAAAGAACCTCATGCACCTTTTGTTCGATACATTGTTTATGTAAAAAATTAACAGTACTCTGTGGCCTTCTAACCCTTTAAAAGGAAATGTTTATTGAACAGTCCACATTAACATTTTAAAAACTCTCCGTTTTTTCCCAAAGATAGGACGTGTTGATTGTAATTCTCACAATAAACAGCGGTTGTTTGCCTAGAGAGCTTGAACTGGTTGATCTTGAAAATGGAGACGCAGTATGTTTACCGGAGGGACGAACTGATGTACAGGATGATTCTGTAATGCTTAGACAGGTTTCACGAGTGAGTTTTTCACATCAGAGTGAAATGCTGTATAAACACATATCTGGAAGTGAGTGGTTCTTGGGTTTAATTGGAAAGGTGCATTCATCAGTAAATACCTTAACTGTGTAATGGTTTACTTACAGCTGACGCAATACATTTGCATTGAACCTTCCCAGTTTAATAACTGTCGAGGAGTTCTTACTGTTTGTAAAGTCGCACTTCATTATAAATACCCAAAATGTCCTCTTCCTGAATCACTTCACGCATGGATGCGTCTGTTTATGGATGTCGTACAGATTCAGAGGTTCCGGGTGCAACTGCGATTGGCTTGACAGGCATAAAAGTGCGTTGATGAAGTCTGTCTTTATTTTCAACTGCAGCTCAGTACACTAGGCTTTTTAAGTGTCCGTGTAGATAAAAATCTAAAGGATTTAGGTTAACGCGTTATTGGGTTTTGCCTTGAAAACCGTTTGCTTATTTGTATTGGTATGAACTTTTCTCCTTTTTTTGGTGTCGGGAACTCTCGAATTTGTCCAGGCATTTAAATACACCCTGTATAAATATAGTACGGATTAGTTTTGTAGTTTGAAGGCAAACCGATAATGGAAATTATACAATGCAGCAGTTTAACGTCCTTTTGTCCGCATAATTAAATGAGATTATAAAAATTGAAAGATGAGATACCACACATCTCTTGTTATTTACCACGATAACGTCTAAATACCATAGAGATCGCTTTTTGAACAAAACCACATGTTTTTGCCTAGTAGCTAAGTAGTGGTGGACAGGTGTCATTTTTTATGCTTGACCATGCTTGGTTTTGTGTCAGGAGGCAAAACTGTTTTATGCGAGATGAAAGGAGATTCGCGCAGCATCTCTACATAGTGTGATGCCTGGTGAAAAATACGCTTCACATATTATGTGATGCATGTCGTGAGACGTTCAGTTTGAGACCGACGTTTCCGTCAGCTGGAATAACTTGCTTCTGAGACGATAAAGCGCGTTCTTAGGCGTGCTGATGACACAGTGCACAGCAGGAGTGAGTTTTGATCGAATGGCAAATCTGCGGCATGATCGTAACCCTCCGCGTCTCTAATAGTCGAGCTGGTGCGATTGCACGGGAGTGCACGTTATGTTATCGTGGTTGACGTCATGTAGACACCGTGTTCGACGGTTAGAGCGGTTTCTTTGCGAGACAGGAAGTGTACTGGTACAGCTCTTGAGCATGCAGAGCGCACACTGCTGTACGAATGCGTGCAATGATGCTATAATTGCAGCTGTGGGACGAGAGTATTGGAGAAACTCACGCGATATTGCACGAGATTTGAGACTGTTTCGACCGAGGCTCCTCGAAGTACTTCGTGACATTCGGTTTGATCCATGCCGGGTCTCGCGCAGCGCACATGTTTCCGGACGCTCGTCATGTGTGTAATTCTGCGATTAGCTACGGCATCAGCACACTGTCGATGAGCGCCTTTCACTCAACAGTGACGTATTGACCGGGCAATCCTCATGCTGCCCGCAAACGTGGGTATCATGTCTGCTTAAGAGTCAGCATTTGGTTTGCTGTCGGGTTCATTTTCGTTGACGGCGATCCGCACCCGACAGGTTGACTGCTCAAGGATATGGTAATTTTGTGAAAGCGTTTTACTATGGCTGCGTGAAGATGGTCCTCTGTCTGTGAGGCAGACATTGTGGTGGTAGCACAACGCAATGTCGAAGGTGTCCGTTAGTGGTCGAACACGACGTATCCTAACTACGGGGTGGCTGTGTTTGGGTCACTTTATACCTTGCGCCATTTGACGGTCGTATGTATCTCGGAACGTCACCGTCTCAGGATATATTGCATGTAACATTTCATCTTGTTTGTAAGGAAGGAATAAGGATGGTGTGTCAGTTATCTTTCCCCTTTTGTAACTTGTTAAATTGGGGTTGGTCAGGAAGTAAGTTTTCCTGACATACTTTTGTGGCTGAATATCCTATTGTGATTATACTTGTACAAGATGAATTGGTCGCCGAGCGATTGTCATTTGTTGGCAACGTTGAAGCAAAATGTTGTCGGCCACAAACTTCTGAAGAGGATCGCGGTGTGCAACAGTTGTCACATGATGGCTGACGACAGGGCAGGACAGTAGAAAAGCGTGTCTCACGATGCAGCAAGTAAGGAAGTTGTTGTGGGGACTACGTGGAAAAGTAGTGGGGCGGCAGTACCGTTAAATGTGGAGTCTTCTTACTGGAGACGTAAAGGAAGAACTCAAAATGTGTGCACTTTAACTTACTTATTGTCGAATCTTGTGTGTCGAAATGTTACTGAGTTGTCATAGTGAGGCTGTGTTCGCTCGTGCCACGGTCAGGCTAATATACCTGGATTGTACTTAGAGCATTTACTGTAGGCCTATGTACCGCCGTTTAAGCATTATAAAAATATGCATTTTGGCTATAGAGCGCCTCCTGTAGCTGTAATTTGATGAAGCGTTGGATGTTTCATGAACAGGATATACCGGTTAGTATTTGTGATGTTGAGAGGTAGGAACTGACTGGAACGTACTGGGTAGGTGAATTAGCCTTGTTTCGTGCTGCCATTTGTACTCAGCCTTTTGTATCCTGCTAGGAGAACTCCGGACATGGGATGAAAAATTTTTAATAAAGGTGGGGATACTCATTGAGCTAAAGGGTATTGTTACATCAAGTGACTTGAGTAAATTGTGTGTAAGGTTGCTTGTTGGAGCCCACAGCATCTGGTGCACCGAGTGCTATTGTCTTATCCCCTGTAAAACTGTTTGTACAGTGTCTTCTGCGATGTTACGCCTTCTTGGCTGGCAAACTGTTACTGTAGCTTCGGAGGGGAGGCACACCTCCGTAACGTCCATAGCAGGTTACCGGTCGACGCGGCTAACATTCCCGAGGACTTGAATCCAAGCCGCCGTGGGCAGTCCATTTGTGTTTGCTGTCCGTACATCGTAGTATGTTCAGAGCGTCGGTTCGTGCAAAGTGCAGTACGTACCTGCTGCTGTACGAACGTTCTATGGAGATGCAGAGCCCGGTCAAAGTGATCTCATTTAACTACCAGTGCTACGTAACTTCCATTGCTTGTCGTCCAATGTGGGCTTCCCTTCTGTGCCTAGGTCTTAAAAGCAATCATTTCACTTGAGACCGAGCAAGGGGACTGAAGCGGAGCGGTCGGTCGGTCGGTATGTTTCTAGCAGCATCTCAGAGGTGTGCAGTTCGAATCGCGGCGTTGGTTACCGACTGCCGGCTGGTTCTCCTCAGTGCCTTCGGTCTTTAGTGCCTGCGATTGGGCGACCACTAATTGTCATAAAATTCGACGCTTTGTGGTCTGAATTCGCGCTAGAGCCATTAAATAAACAATTATTAAACGGAATTAATAAATAAATAATACATAAAATCTTGACTTTGGGTTTTCGACCAACACCTTTATACGTCTCCCCAGTGCACGCTTCGTGAACAGCCCATCTCTTTCGTTATGTAACGATTTCAATGCCATTAAGCGAGGAGACGAAACCATTAAATTCCCAGTGATATACTCTTCGCCATTTCCCTGTAACTTGCGTGTGTGAGCGACTTTGTGTTTGCAATGTTCTGGTTTCATATGTCGGTTTGTAGACCGCCCATCTCGCTGACGTTTTTGCGTTGTTTTCTTCAGTCCCTCCAGAAAGCAGCCGGGACAGTTGGCCTGCGTCACGCCAGGCCACGGCCGCTTCCTGTATATCCGTTCCAGTTTATTTTACACCAGTAGACAGACACTTTGTTCGATCCTGTATTATCTTAGCTGCTTTAAGCGCCTGTTGAGAAACCACCAGTAAGTAAAGCACTAACAAACAGAACACGAACCTTGAGACCAAGAAACCAGGCGCTGTGAACGAGGCTAGGTGACAGTGAGTACAGTGACACACAGAGGTATAGGCAGGCAGGCAGGCGGGCGGGCGGGCAGGCAGGCAGGCGGTAGGTTTACTGTAGGTGACAGTGAGTACAGTGACACACACAGAGTTATAGGGAAGCAGCAGCAGAGCGGTAGGTTTCCTGTAGTTGACAGTGACAGTGAAATACACAGAGTTATAGGGAGGCAGGCGCAGAGCGGTAGGTTTCCTGTTCCCAATTTCCTTGAACTCGCGGTCGCATTGTAGTGTGATGAATAGTACCGGTTGCAACCTGAGCCGGCGTGCTGCAGGATGCTGCATCGTATCCGGTTTCTCTCGCAGTAAATAGGTGATTGCGGTCGATCTGTCGGTCGGTCTGCACTGCTCCACCCGGCTGTCCGGATTGTTTGTATGTCCCCGGGTTAAATTACAGCAGTAGTTCTCCACGTGCATTGCGAAGTTGCGTTATGCGTGCCAATGGGCAGGGACCGTCGCGGTGCATTGCTCCATTAGGAAGAGACGTGTAACCGGCGTCGACTGGGAGCCTGGCGTTAGATACCGTACTGAGTATAATGACGGGGCTGCATGGTGGTACAACCGGGGAATCTCGACTCGAGTCCCGGCAGGGACAGAGATTTTTTTCACAAGTTTCAGATCAGCCACCTGTTCATTGTGTACCGGGCGTTCTTTCTGTGGGTGAAATGGCCAAGGTGTGGAGCTGAAGGCTCAGCTCCATCTAGTGTCGAGCCCAAGAAAGCGTGGTTTTACTCTCACTTCCCCAGTAGTGTTCATGGCGTGGTAAGTATACTTACCAGATGCAGGGCTTCGTCAGCTTCACGTTGCATCCACCTGGTCCACGGATTGAGCAGCCGGTGTCTGCCGCACGGCTTGTTGATGGTAAGAATTTATGCGTAGTATTTGAATGGTCCGTGGATTAATAATCGCTTGTGTCGTATCCGAAGGTTCCTTGGTTGAATTCTCGGCACTGAACCGGTGTGACAGTGGTTGTTCGATACGTAAGGCTCCGTAGTTCACGGAATAGAAATTGCATGTAATTACAGCAATAAGTGTAGCTCACTTATTTCTGCTGAAGTGTAATTAATTTTCTCCACGATCCCCGATCACGTTAATGCATTTGCTTTATTGTGGCACGAGTTTAAAATATTCCGTCGCACTGGAAACTGGGCTGTTGTTTTCGTATCCATTCACGAACAGCTACTCCTTCCTTATTATCGTGTAAGTGGCGACCTTGCATGCAATACGGTAGATGTCGCAGAAGTGTGCAGTGAAAAGACCGCAGCAGTTCCTGTGTCCAGTGGACACTGTGCGGGTTGCATTGTCATGCCAAAGGATTACACCTTGCAAGAAGAGGACGTTCGGGCCGCTTGACAGCACTTAGGAGGTCGCTATTGCACGGCACTGAGGAACTGGAATTGGCGATGCGTGAATGGTTGTGAATGCAAGGCTGGATTTGTGCTGCGACGGAACTCGTGCCAGGATGGGACAAGTGCGTTAATGTGTATTGAAGGAAAACGGTACTTTGTTGAATAGACATGTTGCAGTTAAAGTTTTTATGACTTCCATTTAATTTCTGTGTCTTAGAGAACCTCATTTATTGAAAACGCCGCGTACTGCGAGGTCCTTCGTTTGCCTGGATTCACATTCATCGTCGTAGTAAGCCCTAATAGAACTTGTAATTTGTTCAGTTGATACATTATCGTTGTATGAAGCAGTCTGGTATTAATACATACACGGGTGTTGTTATCTGAAGGCTCTGTGCGTCGTTCGCCATAGTTTCTGAAGTATGTCATTAAATATTAACTACCGAAACGTCTTTGAAGCATTTCTGTGGTACTGAGATAATGGTTGTTACACCCGATAACGTGGACGGGAAATTATTGGCAGGCGGGCCGTACCATCTGCTTAGGTAAGCCGTTTGGGCGGCCCACGATTGTCGTAAGAAGGCGAATGTTCAGTATAGGCCTGAGTGCAGCGCTGTGCATGGAGGTAATTCAGAGTGGTCTTTATGGAAGGAGCTTAAAACGTGCTTCGAGCCAGAAGAGAGTCCAGAAGTGTAGTTCAGGACAGTTCAGTTAAATTTATATTGTAAATGTACGAAGACAACACGTGGAGTGTGTATAGTGATGTTTGTGTGATGAAGGTTGAGGGTCGGCTGTTGCCATCTCCGTTTTCAGATGCCTTTTTGTAATAACCAAACACTTCTGACGGTATTGCACCTAATTTCTGCGACAAGAGAGTATTTATTTTTATTCGTTACAGTTTTGTCTCCTTTTGTTTACATCTGTTGCGGTGTTATCCTTCGCAGACTCTGTAACGGAAATGCGTAACCTTTGAAAGAATGAAGATCTCCAGAAGAGTGAACCTGTATGTAAACCGACGATATAAAATATGAATATGATTTGCTTTATTGTGTTTGGATTTTTATTAATTTGACAAACTGGCCCTAATAATTGCTAACGCAGTCGCATATGCACGTTCATATGATGCTGACGCAATGGGTTACGAGGCTGCAGGCACCGTTACTAGTCATATCGAGGGTAGCTGTCGAACTCGTTGGCAGGGATAGGGAAGGAGTGTGATGAGGAATTGTGTGCAGGAGAAAAGATATGAAGAAAGACGTTGTCCATAGCCACAAATCCTTGTCATGCTTTTGTAACTTAGTATAAGAGAGTAAGACATATTTGAAGTTTATGTAACTGATGCATTTAAACCTGTTGAAGTACCACGTGGGAGGGTACATGCTTCCATTAGCTTCATGAGCACTGTAATTTAGTCTTTACTTCAAGAGTCCAAGCAATAAGCCAGACTGTTAAAATATATATGATAATGGTCGTTGGAAAGGGGAAGGAATTGCGTTTAAGTGTTAACAGTTTCACTACTAAATGAAAAAGGGCTGGGAATATAACCATAAAAGGTAACATGCCAGAACTGACAATGACGTAATTGGGACCCAATCAGAGGGCGATTTGGGAAAGCACCCACTGATGCTCCTCTCCGAGCCAACGCCCGAGACAGTCCATATATAACATGGTCTAGCATAACTGTGAGCGAGACTGTAGTGTCAGTCGCTTTGTAAGAGTGCAGCTGTACTTAATCTCCGAATCTTGTCTACTATCACAGCTTACCTGGGCTGTCATCTTCTGTTCTTCGAGACTGTATAATTATACTGTACTCACCTGAACTCTTCACTGCTAGAATGGTGTTGCATATTCAGCTTTAACAAAGTCTAGCACTTTGGCCTACGCTACGTCCAGGCTAACCGGCCACTCATCACGTCACGTTACTATCCTGCACCATAGGAGCTTGTTCCTGCGCCTGTCAGCGAAACTTGCACTTTCGTCTGTACAGATGGTCACAGTCATTTTATGGAATGTTAAATCGCGTTCCCCTGTCGCAGCTCATAATGTCCTCCATTGGCCTCTTAAAACTGTCAGTGCCCAGAACAGCAGACGGTAACCAAGACACACAGCAGTCATAGCAGTGTGAAGGTTCTGCCTTCAGTACTGGCTGCCAGCCAGCATAAAGGAGACAGTGATGAACGCGGAAGCGAGTACGACCTTTCGTAATGTCTAACGGGTGTCGGTGTGCCATCTAGCGTAGAACGAGAAGGCCCAGCTGTGCCAGCCAGTTCTGCGAGGGTGCAGACGGTGTGGTGCTGTGTCAGCTGTTGTTACTTCAGTGGCTCTAACCCTGTGGCACACCAGTACTCGAGTTGTGTACACGCTGACAGTTGTTTGTTACACTGTCTCGACACTGTTACACAAACTGTACAAGTACTGACCTACTTACAGCAGTTGTGATCTGACAGGGTTGCAGGCGCCAGGGTTTTACGAGGGGTTGCTGATAAGTCATTAGCTCGACCTACTTCGCGGTGGCGTAGGACGGAATCGATAGTGTCGTTGGAAAGATGGGTCTGTTCATGTGCCGAATTGCAAGTCGTTTCTTGTTACAGAGGCTGAAAGGAAGCATTTCAGGCGACGCGCGCGATTTCAACAAGCTGTCAATTTTTTTTTCCTGCAAGGCAAGGTGCCGAAGGAAATTCACGCCATGCTGACAGAAACATTAGGGAATATGTGCCATCGTCTACCACCGTCAAAAACTGAGTGGCCTAGTTTAAACGTGGTGATTTTCTACCTGTGATGCGCCACGTCCTGGACGACCCAAAATAGTGACCACCCCGGAGATTATTGGTGAAATTCAGGAGCTAATCTTGGAACACCGCTGGATTTCGGCTAAATCAATAGCGGAGCAACTGGGCATATCACGTGAGCGGGTTGGGTCCATCATTCAAGAAGATTTGGACATGGGAAGCTCTTCGCGAAGTGGGTCCCGAAATACCTGAACGCGGATCAAAAACGTCAACGGTGCCAGGCGTCTGTGCAACTCTTCGAGTTTTTTCGGCACGATCCAAATGATTTCCTGTCGCGATTGGTGACCATGGACGAAACCTGGTTATATCACTATGACCCGGAGACAAAGCAACAATCAATGGAGTGGCGGCATAGCGGCTCACACCGCCCCAAAAAAT
>Ga0123354_10013519_pt1 | contig 12670 bp, 8 predicted proteins | sample TergutLab28metaG_2_FD_97872 | JGI IMG/M metagenome (GOLD analysis project Ga0123354, IMG submission 97872) | Labiotermes labralis P4 segment gut microbial communities from Petit-Saut dam, French Guiana - Lab288 P4 | ecosystem: Host-associated > Arthropoda: Insects > Digestive system > Gut ... | reverse complement strand
CCGGTTCGTTGCAGCTGTGACAAGTTGTCGGCTGCCCCTCGTATGATATTAGTGCTCTGTACCCTGCCACCACCACATGCGAAGGGATATGTTTGACCAGTGACATGCTTACCACATGCACTCCATTGCAAACCCGCTAGCAATAGGCATCTGACCATTTTTCCAGTTGAATGTCACGTATTTCACCAAATGCACCCAGCGCCATTTTCAAGGTCTTGTTTTCCACTTCGGGGGGTAAGCTGGCCACCCTCACTCGTCGCAGTCCTAGTCCGACTGCCTCGATTCGAACTTTGGAGATTTCGCCGTTTTCGTGTCGAAAATCCTCTTGCCCCTTGGTCGCTGTCAATATTGCCTGCATCCTCTGTGGGTCCCTGAATTTTATATAATCGTGTCTACGAATGCCATCAATTTGTATCATCACTACCTCATGGTCTTGTAAATGCAGTGTTTCAGAGACCCATTCGTGTATATCGAAGCCGACACACGGGGGCTACGTTGATCGAAAGCACAGAAGATCGTTTGTTGCCGTTCAGTCATGTTTACTGTTTCCCGTTGATAGCTTGTTGGTGTAGTATCGCCGCACAAACACGCTCACTGCTTCAAGGGTAGCTTCTCGTCCGGCTCACTCCTTGCCTAAATACAACCGCACTCCACCACGTCTCGAAGTAAAACTGGGATTCGATCCCGGACCACCCATCCCGTAATCAGTCGCTATAACGACTGAGCTACCTGGAATAATTATGAGTATTGCAACCAATTACTACAGCTGTATAATTTTATTTTTAAATTTTCTGATACATACAACCTGACGATGGCAGGTGTGTGCGGCCGAAACATGGAGCTGCTATTGCTGTAATAGCTGCTGTGTGCCGACGGATTACATCCTTATTACTGGAGATGAAAACTTACGTAGAAGACCAGTTGTGTCCTTTAAATTGAAGTTATAGGTAATTCCTTACTTTGGAGAAAAAGAAATTTCTGAATTATGAAGTACATAGTAGTAGCTATTCGTTAATAATTCATTGTGGATTTGTTAGATAACATATTTCAGTAACACCAACTTCCTTCTTCGCTGAAAGACACAACTATTCAGACAGATGCTATCGTTAAAACTGTACAAAACTACGCCTTGTACCTTGATCTCTCACACAATCCACCTGCCACATTAACCTTTTGGCGCCGGAATTATTTTTTTTAATTTTAGCACACCCTGTATACAAAATGTGAATAATACAGGAACTAAATACGTTAGAATTATGAAACAAACTGCATTTTGAAGAGAAAAAAAAAAGGAGAGTATATACCACGTTTAAAATATTCAGTAGCTATATTTGTTGAATAAATGCAACTTTGGAGGTTAGCGGTGCGGTACGTCAACTATAGTTCACATTAGGCGTCTAAAGGTTAATTAACAGAATCCATCGCCGCCTTAGTAACAGTAAGCTGGGAAGGCCGGGTAGAATTTACATAGACAGGGGGCGGTCTCGAAACTGCAGGGCGGCAAGGACAGACTGACTGTACACAGTGGAGGATTGCGGAATTGGTTTTCACCAACGAAAAGGGTGCTAGATGAGATAAAGTTTAGAGGACGTAAATGTGAGTCTCTGTTTGAAGGTATTCTGTCCATTATATACTGCACAAGTTAAGATTAGGGTAACACATTGTTGTGTTATTTGTATTTTGACCTTTGGAGCTTCGAGAGTAATACGGAACATTCTCCGAAGAAGTGACAATTTTCGGTAAGGGGCAGATATAAATTTTGAGTTTTGTGCTCACCTCAGCTTGGGCAGCTCACAATAGACCCACTCAGAGACGTCCTCAATTGTGACCTCCCGGTGAGTGGAGGCCAGGTCCAGCTTGTTACCCGCCACAACAAAGGGAATTTCTTGATAGTCCGCCCTTTGTTCTCTGACCTCCTCGAAACAACTCTTGATGCTATCGAAAGATGGAGCTGAAGTTGTGGCGTAGACTAACAGGAACGCATGCGCTGTGGCAATGCTGAGGCGCCTCATTGCTGGAAACTGCATGTCACCAGCCGTGTCCAGTATATCAACCTACAACACCAGAACAGCTGGGATTATTGCTATAGGTTGCAAATTGGACCTTAATCCGGGTTTAATTACAGTGTGATAGTGATCATGTAGTGGCAGTTATTTTCAATGGAGCTAGCCGGAAGACAGGGACTAGGCCTGTACCCGAAATATGCTGCGTTAATTTCAGTGCGTATGATGCGAAAAGTCCACTGAGTTCAAATGCCATCCTGATATGTTTTCTGCTTTCATTCCTTGCAGATGAAGGATATATATTTTTTTTATCAGATACCTGAAGTCACGGAAGAAGACTAGTAAGAATATTTCTTACATATGCATTATTTCAAATTTTCTCATGGGCCAGATTTCTTGTAGACAGGCTGTCAGTCTTTCACGTGATCAAGTATTTTCCTGCCTTTTATGGAACTATAACTTATTTTGCAAGAACCTTCCACTGAATTATATCCTGAGGTATCTGGATAAAATTCCACAACATTACAATTTGTTTCTTGAAGATAAGTTACATTATTATACTCCTAACTACGCATAGGTCAAGCGAAAGGTCACTAAATTTCAGGGTTCTTAATAAACTTTTTAAGTTCTCAAATACATCAGTGTGTTATACATTATAACCACCTAATTCTCATTTATTTAAGGAATCTATTATTGGATGGCATTAAAAATGAATACAATACAGCCTCGAAAGTCCGAGTCCCGATTTTTCGAGATTTTGTCTGAGCCGTTGTTTTACAATCAAGGTATTTTCTGAGCTGCTTACAGAATTCAGTTGCAATTCATGTCTCTGGGTGCACACGTGTCTTCCAGGGGTTAGTAAATTTCCTTTCAGACGTTTTGCTTGTTTATGCTTGTGTACTGTTATATAATTTGCCTATGTATTTTAACGTCCCATGACAATGAATAACAATGCGCATTGATACAAGCTGTATATCATATTATACATGTAATCGTATGTTCGAAATTGTCGTAATCCATGTAGTTTGAGCTTTTTGGTAATCCGAGGCAAGCTCGGTCGCGCTCACAACGAGCCATCGAGTTTCAACTGTATAAATAAATATATATATACGCAATTAGTAATAATAGCGGTACTGAGTTCCATTTTGACATTTTCGCTTTAGAAAATGCTTATAAATTGCGATGAAGGTGTCATGCAAACCTTGTTTAAATATGTGCTTTTATCTTTAACGGAAGGCAATTCAGCTGGATTCGTACGAAAAACAAACAACCCAGACTGTACCAGTGAAGAACGCAATACAGAACTAATTGTATCATATCACTGTTGAAAGTCGAAGAACATTATTACTGGTTTTAGCAAGAACGGACTGCGGCACACGCAGTAAACTAAATAATGACATTTATTTGCTGATGGCGTTAGGTGTTGAAACCTTTTCTTTTTTTAAGAAACTGTATACCAAAACAACCTACACTTCTTAAAAGATTTTGAAACAACATATTCAGCTATACGCTTCAGGAATCAGTACAGAAACAACATAGTCAGCTATACGCTTCAGGAATCAGTACAGACACAACATATTCAGCTATACGCTTCAGGAATCAGTGCAGAAACAACATATTCAGCTATAAGCTTCAGGAATCAGTGCAGAAACAACATATTCAGCTATAAGCTTCAGGAATCAATACAGAAACAACATATTCAGCTATATGCTTCAGGAATCAGTGCAGAAACAACATATTCAGCTTTACGTTTCAGGAATCAGTGCAGAAACAACATATTCATCTATACGCTTCAGGAATCAGTACAGACACAATATATTCAGCTATAAGCTTCAGGAATCAGTGCAGAAACAACATATTCAGCTATAAGCTTCAGGAATCAGTGCAGAAAAAACATATTCAGCTATAAGCTTCAGGAATCAATACAGAAACAACATATTCAGCTATATGCTTCAGGAATCAGTGCAGAAACAACATATTCAGCTATACGCTTCAGGAATCAGTGCAGAAACAATATATTCAGCTATATATTCATCTATACGCTTCAGGAATCAGTGCAGAAACAACATATTCAGCTATACGCTTCAGGAATCAGTGCAGAAACAACATATTCAGCTATAAGTTTCAGGAATCAGTGCAGAAACAACATATTCAGCTATACGCTTCAGGAATCAGTGCAGAAACAACATATTCAGCTATACGCTTCAGGAATCAGTGCAGAAACAACATATTCAGCTATACGCTTCAGGAATCAGTACAGAAAATCTTTACTGGCTTGCAGCAAACAGAAGAAAGTACTGGATTCATGTAATGTCGACCGGTGGATGTTCCAACACTTAATGTGACAGCGCAATGGGTTTTTTTGTATTAATGCGCCATTTTACACATGAAATATTTTCGTATTTGGGTTGCAAGACTTAAATATCCATCTCTATAAAACTTTCAGCTGAATTATTTGATATAGATTGTCTTTATTACACAGTAAAAGGATTGGGCAGAACAAATTTTCGTCAGTTGAAACTGGTCGCCCAGTGATTATCATCTGTTTCCAGCGCTGAAGCAAAATCCTGACAGCCAAACACGTCGATGTTGTAAAGAGCTGCGACGCGACGGCTGGTAATGCAACACGTGGAGTAATATCGATAGGGAACATGAAAAAGCTCGTCCTACGACGTGATAAATGCCTCAGTTTTTGTGGGAACTATGTGTAAAAGGTGGGGGATGGCATTACACTTAATTCTGAAATGTTCTTATTAGAGATTCAGTTGAAGGAACAGGAAATGTATGGGTTGTAAATATATTTGTTATTTTTACCAATTCTCATAGGCAGTTCAAATTTCATCCTAGAACAGGCCACGAAGACCCAGAAGGAAAGTAGAGGCATAGTTCTACTCTTTCCTTAATCTCGGCGCTAGATGGGGTGTGTAGTTAACGCCACGCCCCGGCCGCTTTACCCCCGGGAAAGACCCGGTACCTCATAGGCAGTATTAAGAGTAATTCTGCTCAGAAACTGCAATATGCCTAGTATTGAACAGGTTTGTGGTGACGCACCTTGAGCGTCACGGGTCCGAGGTCATACTCCCGGTTGTACAAATCTTCCACAGTACTGCGGTATTTGTCGGTGAAAGTGTTGAAGAGGAACCGCTTCACAATGCAGCTCTTGCCAACACCAGCACCTCCCAGGATCACCAGCCTGATGCGTTCGTGATCGCTCATAATGGGGCTTACAAGCGATCAGCTACCTGACAACACACATGTTACAACATTATTAGTAAGACTGTACACCACAGCCGTCCCTATGTTACAATAATACCAATGGTTACTGCCCTCAAATGTTTTGCAATACACCTAAAATTTTGATCAAGTCGTTACTGTTCTCATATTACGGAGGTCCTGGGTTCAAATCTCGAAGTAAAAATTTGATATTGTCTAGTAAGTTCTTGGTAGTCCTCAATATCTGTAGGTGATGCCGGCGTAATTTATTCACTGCTTAGTCTGTTTTGCGACAGGTTCATCGCCTGTTTCAAAGCGACTTCTCCAACAAATGAGATTTAGTGCTTCCTGTTTCAAATTCCAATATATTTTCTTTTTCTTAAAATCATCCAATAGCTGCTTACGTCTTCTTCCCCGTCCTCTCTCCCCTTATAACTTCCCTTCAATAACACTTTTCATAAGGCAGTTCCCACGAGCGATGTCACCAATTAATTCAGCCTCCCTTCATTTTATTGTACGTAGATTGTTCCTATCTGCCTTCACTCTTCAATATCGCACGTTAATCCCATAACCTTTGCTTTCAAGTTATTTCCAATTCATCATTCCTTTCATCACACTAATCTGCACTAATAAAATAGAAGTTTTTGACTTACGTGAATTGTGGTTTTCACGGCGGTTTTGCTGAAGATTTATGTCCTCTGGGATGTTACACCGTACGCACTGGTAAACAGATAACGACGTGTCACCGGATCCTAGGGCCTAAAACATCAGGGTCAAGGAGCGCAAAAAGAGGCCTGATGGAACAGGATGTAACCATCTTCCTCAAGGTAACGGCGCTTCCACGCTGACGGCCCCGTTGTCACCTCATTCACGGCCAGTGTTTATAAATAAACACACTTTTCACAGTTACTGTAGTTTTTTTCTTATTAACAATGTCCCGCAGCCGGGGAAAATATATTTCTTGAAATTTTACTGGAATCGGATGTCCAGTTTCTAAAAGGTTCCTTATAAAGACCAGAAGTAAAGGGGCAAAATATCTGACAGAGCAGCGATAACCATATGACACTTACAACACAGACCTGTTTGTAAACATTTTTAATATGATAAAGTTTGAGCTGTCGGCGAGCAGGTTTCAAACCAGGCAGTGAGAGGTCTTCACTCGTGGCCTGAAGTCGGTAGCAGTCATACCTGTTTATTTCGGCTTAAACGAGAGAAATACAGACCAAACCACTCCCTTTACCATCACCGGTAAATCCGCAATCCACAGAGATTACGTCTAGTTATAGGACATGGCAAGATCTGTCTTCTTTGATGTTTCGACGATTGAAGACGAGACCACCAAATTTCCTCGAAATACGTAGCACCGTTTATTCAGCAACGCGAAGCCACAACTCAGAAGTAAGTAAACTTTCTCACAACATTCTAGAAATGAAACCTATACTTTGGAAAGTAAAGTGTTTGTAATTTCGAGAAATCATAAACCATGAAAATAAATGAACGTCCTGTCACTAGTCGTCGTCATCATCATAATCATCATCATCATCGTCTAGCTACCAAAAAGTTGGGCCACATGCTGACCTGGTCCGTTCCCACACATCCAGGAGTCTCTTTAATGGTCTCCCCTCGTTTCTTCTGCCTTTTGGTCTGTAGTTTTGTTATTATTCTCATTTATCTCTTACGGGGCATTCTGTTCGTATATTTCAACCAATTTCTTCTTTATTCCTGTATTTTGTCCAAAACTAATGTTAAACAACCTGTGTGTTTGTTTTATAATCTGTCCAAATTTATCCTACTGTACATTTCCTTTCTTCTGCTGCTATTCTTGTTGCGTCTCATTCTTTAGTTGTCCTGTTTTCACTACTGTGTAAAGCAGGAAGGGCAAGAGCATTGTATAATTTTATTCTTCCTTCCTGTCACTAGCAGGGTAATTAAATCATTAAATATTTCTTACAGCGTAAGAATGTACACATTATGTGTAGATCATGTCTTCCGTTTGTCAGCGACCCATTAGCAGCACCTAAATCTTTCGAAAGAATATATTTATCAAATCTGAACATCAGAAACTCAAACTAAATTTCGTCACGTAATTCCAGTTTTAAAAGACGTCGATCATCAGAGAGCAAATCTCGCACATAACCGTGGATTTTCTTGAACGTGCATGCCACATATCATTATACAGTGGGTAATGACATGCCATAAAGGTTTCCAGCAAAAATGCCGATTAAATCAGAGCTCATGCATTCTGCTCTATAAAACGTCTCGCCTATATAAGGCTATACATAGATTTTCCCATGTTTCCCATGAATAGATGCGCATAACCAAAAATCTTTTCGTTACTGCTGTACGTTTCCACTTCACTAGACACATATCTACGAAGCATTACATGGCTTCATATTTCGGAAGACCATAATGTTGACGAACAGGCACTAGTCGGAAAATTAGCCTATATCTATGAGGAATCCAATATTGTAGACGCGACCAAATAATAATTTACAGTTTACAATAATTTTACCACAATCCTGTACCTACCCTGGGCCATTTGCATGAAAATGTATAAAATGGAGATGTGTAATGAGGAAGTTGTAATAGACTTAACTATTTTAACATCGCTGAAATTGATATTAGCATTCCAGGTGTTAAAAGGTGCCTTCACTTACGTCTTTTGGAGTGACATCCTGGCAACACATCGGCAACACTACTCGTATTCTTTGTAGTACTTCTCCGTTGATGGGTGCTGATGTGTCATCGCGGTTCCTGTAACCTGCAGCGGCTCTTACTTCAGCGTCTTGCTACGAAAATGCTGAAGAGAGGGATAAGAGAGCACAGCAGTTAGATTTACCAAATTACACACTTAATTCCAAGATCTCAAATTATTTATGACAGATTTCATATGGAAGCTGCAAATTAAAGTTTGCAAATGCGTGAGGATTCCAGTGCCCGCGCCGTCTAAAGCGTGTGTAAGCGGTCCCTCGCCAGCTGAGATTGTGAGTTCGAATCCCGTCGAAGACATGGATGTTTTTCTTGTGACTGTTGAGTTATGTCTGGTAGAGTTCTCTGAGACGGGCTGATCACTTGTCCAGAGGAGTCCCACATAGTATGGCATGTCTGATTGTGATCGTGAAGCCCCGACAAAGAGGTTTTGGCCCAATAAGGGTTTTTGCGCCATGTGGAAGGGATTATGTGCAGTGTCCAAATGAAACTAGCACTTTATTTGAAACAGAAATAGAGATGTGAAATCATTCTTTGACTAGGGAGTTATTACAAGGAAATACGAATGTCTACACCGGTTAGGTTAGGTTGAGGAACTTCATACAGCAGTACAACGACGCAGTACAGCCAATGGAGCCAACCCAACAACAAAATGTAAATTTGTCCCTGTGTTTAAATCGACCTCCACACCATGATTCATTGTTGCCAAATTATATTGTAGTTAATTGCATTAAATCATAAAATAAGAAATATGCACAACAAAACTAAACGCCGCACAGTTTCCACCTTTTTATTCTAAGGATTAATTAAGTATTTTAATTAAATGGTAAGTATTTAATTTTTTTTTAGAATTGATGGTTACAATTTCTGGCCACTTTAGGTGTAGGTAATGTTAAACACTTTGCAAAACACCCTGTCGGCTTTTATGAGGCTCAGTGCGTTCTTAACTCTGTACCATGCCAGCTTCTCTTCCTGGTCGCTTTAACCTAGGAAGAAGAGCCTCATATATCCCATGGATAGAAAGTTGGTTGAAGCAAGGGAAGGGTTTGGACACAACAAAGAAGGTTTTGAAGCTTTCCACTACTTGCATTCTTGAAGTAATTCAATTCTTTGATCGCAACTAAATGCACGTGATATATTAAATACATATATTTACCACCATTCACTTCCTACATGTTTCGGTGTTTGCTACAACATCTTCAGGGAGACATTTTTGTTAATTGTTCAAAACTGTATGGTTTTCGCAACGTTATACACACCGTACATTTTTTGAGCAAGTAACGTAATGGTCTCTCTGATGATGTTGTAACAAACACCGAAACATGTCGGAGGTAAATGGTGATAAATTTACGTGTTGAATAGATTATGTGTATTTCGATGGTATTAAAGAAATGATTGACGACGAAGTAAAGTCTCTTTAACGTGCTGGGAGTCAAACCCCGTTTATTGGCCCTCCGCCCACCCAGCCGCTGTACCGGTTGAGGAAATCTGGTAACTGTTTTAAAAGGAAACGCATCTGAAATGAAAGATAGATTCAAGTCCTTTTGGATTCGTTTGAAAATCTGTTCTATTTTTTTGATAAGCTGCGTCTAAGCATCTCAGTAATGGAATTTGAAACAAAACCGACGTCATCTCTGCAAGTAGCCTTAATTTGTATGATGAAACTGGTAATTGACCCAGTCGGTTTTCCACTAGTATGAACAAACTAATTTGTACACCCTCATAATTGCGACCTTCATAACTAGCACTATAATTGCTAGTTAAGGCCTTCTGAAAACACACTTTCCCATCTTCATTAAGGAGACAGACAGATAAATATTATCTTAAGAGAAGCAACGAAATCAGGTAGAATATTGTAGCACTTAAGTCTTTTACTGCAATAAAATAAACTTTCCTCATACACTCAAAGAATATCTGTTTCACTTGATATTTCTGGATTTAATTTACAAGAAAACGAAATAATTAATTTTGGTTCGTATCTTTTCAATATAAAGCCCTATACAATTATTTCGCTTTTCACATAATTGCTTCCCCTAAATAAACTTTACACACTTAGACTTCAATAAACCTTGACTAAGAATTTGGTCTCAAAAGCCAGACGTTCTGTACCAAGTGGCTAAACAAGTCTTGAGACAGTTCAAATAATTTCCGCCCTTCACAACACATCTCCATAATATGTCTTAATTCTACCCTTTCATAGCCCTTGAGATGTCTCAACAGGATGTTTTCCATGACAATTTAGATAAAACGAGACACTGGTTGAGAAAGTTAGAGACAGACAGAAGGACGGACAGACCGTCGGCGAATAAACAAAACAAGATAGGAGTTTGATAGATAGAGAATTTTTCTCATGAAGTTAAAAAATCCAAGATCAAAAATAGTGTAAAGTTGAAATTTCAAAAACGTTTGCAATTTTGGAGGAGAGGAAAGAATTTTTTTTTTAACATGGCTTGAAAAATACAGATACGAGTATAAGAAAATAGCCAGATGATATCTAGTTGAAGAATAAAAGACCAACTTGATGTCACTTGCTATTTTATTTCACTTCTTATGTGCTCAACATGTTTCGGACATTAATATATCCAACATCAGGAGATTGCGACTATTCTGTTGAGTTACCACATCGGTCGTTTTGTTCTGTAAAGACGGAGGATTTAGCATTAGCGTAAATTATGGTGTGTAGTGGTATGTGTGTTGATGTGAAGTGCTTTGTCTCATAATTTACGCTAATGTTAAATCCTTCGTCTTTACAGAACAATACGACAAATGTCGTAGTTCAAAATAATAGTCGCAAGCTCCTGATGATGAATATATTAATGTCTGAAACATGTTGAGCACATAAGAAGTGAAATAAAATAGCAAGTGACATCAAGTTGGTTTTTATTCTTCAATTATCACAATGTTGCACGGTCCAATAAACATAAGACAATATCTAGTTTGTTTAGAACTGCAGCTGCTTGAGATGTGGTTTGGAGACAGAAGTTCACAACTTGAGAGCAGACAAAGCAAGTCAGTTGCAAAGGTTACACCTTTTAACCAGTTTAATGGAGCTTAATGTGAACCACAAGAGGAGGCGAAAAATCAGGTATTTTAAGGAACAAAAAAGGAAATATGTAAAAGATAAATTGAATTGAAATACCCATTAAGGAGAAGGATAGTAAAGACTCGTAAAGAGATATAAACGAATGGAAGAAAGGTTACCAACTTCTAAGTTAATAAATGATGCGGAGGCTGAGCTCTTTGCGATTTCCTACAGTATTCGAATAGGTGGAAATATTACTTGCCAGCCAGCGGATATAAACAAGTAGATAATGCAATATTTAAGCCCTTCACACCTGCATTTTTCCTTAATAATATATTTTATATAGAATTACCACGAATATTTTAACTACTATTTGTAATACGAGATCTCGTAACTTTCAAAGCACCAACAACTGTACATACAAACCACTCCGAAGACCAGCCTGATGATGGCTCTGTATATGAGCCGAAACATGTAGCTAGAAATACAATTATAAAAGGTAAATAGATCCCATTACAGGCCCGGTGTGGCCCAGAGGGTGGGTAGAGTTCCATGACAACGGCATTAGAAGGACGCGAGTGGTCAGCAGCACGCCCCGGCCGCACTTTACCCCCGGAAAAGACCCGATACTCATTTTACAGGTGTTGGGTGGGCCCCAGGGCCGGTCTGGACGGGCGGAAAATCTCGTCCCCACCGGGATTCGATCCCGGACCATCCATCCCGTAGCTCAGTCGCTGTACCGACTGAGCTAACCGGTCCACAGTACAACTAATACTTCTAATAAATTGAGAGATGTGTATGCCTATATAATTTTATAATTTTACACTACATATATTGACGTAGTTAATGATTTCAAAGGATTTGACTTGCATAGGGCCGTGCATCATAATATTATTTCCAAAGAAAATCAACTAGATACACCAATGTGTCAAATTTATTTTATTTTGGGATGACACTCTACATGTTTCGGACGGTCTTTCCGTCCGTCATCAGCAGTTCACGACTGTACATACAGCAACAGGCATCAGTTTGACATACGCCTGTTGCTGTATGTACAGTCGTGAACTGCTGATGATGGACGGAAAGACAGTCCGAAACATGAAGAGTGTCACTCCCCCAACCAAAACAAATTTGATACATTGGTGCATCTAGTTGGTTTTACTATAGAAATAATATTACGATGCACGACTCTATGAACGTCAAAATTGATACTTCAGTTTTACATGTACAAATTTAAAAACATATAACTGTAGCTATCAATATAATAATAGCGATATTATGGCTAGCAGTACGTATATTGACATATTCTTGGTAAAAATTCACTGATATATTATTGTTCACAGAGTGTGTAGTTCCATGCTTACAAACATCTAATACCGAAGCTTACCATCCTGAAAGATCAAATCCCTGTGTAAAGTACTTATGTGCCTGTTGTGCACACGGCACATTCAATAATTCATACTATACTGTTATACTGTTATTTGACGTTCAGGTGACCGTCCATCGTGATAAATTCTTCTAATAAAACCAACTAGATGCACTAAACTAAACTAAACTCCGTGGCCTTAGTCCGCACGCGAACTATACCGACAGAGCGGCTGCCGCCGGTCGGCGAAGTTAGTGCCAACTTTTGCGGATAGAGGGGTGTCACGTGGTCAGCGGAACGGGTCCCCACAGCCGTTAATCTCTGTTTTCTAGACCTGGAGCCGCTACTTTTTTCATT
>Ga0123354_10013516_pt1 | contig 12671 bp, 7 predicted proteins | sample TergutLab28metaG_2_FD_97872 | JGI IMG/M metagenome (GOLD analysis project Ga0123354, IMG submission 97872) | Labiotermes labralis P4 segment gut microbial communities from Petit-Saut dam, French Guiana - Lab288 P4 | ecosystem: Host-associated > Arthropoda: Insects > Digestive system > Gut ... | reverse complement strand
TTACAAAAGAAAGTAATAAGAATTATAATGGGATGTAAAGGAAATCAATCATGCAGAGAATTGTTTACCAAAATGAGAATACTACCATTGCCCTCCCAGTATATCTTCTCCTTACTTATGTTTAGCGTACACACCGGTCGTAAGTAGAAAGGGTGTCATTCCTTGAGGTAGATTTTCAAAATAAGCCGTAAATAGAATGTGTGTCCTTCCCTGAAGCAAATTTTCGGCAACATCAGTCGTAAATAGACAGGGTGTCGTCCCCTGAGGCAAATTTTCTGTAGAAATACTCGAAATTTTCGTTACAAACATCGAAACAATGACATGATGATAATAACTAACATCATGAAGGCGAGTCACTCTTAAGAAACTCACAGTTTCCCAGTTAGTCAAGAATTTCCCCGCATTTTATTCAGCCTGATAGTTTATTATCACTTTCGCAAAAGTCATTTCAGTCCATCTTTTCCTAGCCTACTTATTTAAAATCCAATTTAATATTATCTCTCCATCTACCTCTAGGTCTTCCTAGTAGTCTCTTTCTTTCAGGTCTTCCCAACTCGCACCCTGTATGAATTTGTACCCCGTACGTGCCATATGCTCCACCCATCTTATTTTCCTTCATTTTATCACCCTAGACTTTGGTGATGAGTTTAAATCACGAAGCTGCTCGTTACGAATCTTCTCCACTCTCCTGTTACTGCATCCCTGTAGGCCCAAATATCTTTTTCAGCATCCTTTCCTCAGGCACTTTCATCCTACACTCTTTCATTAATGTGGGCCTAAAAGACCAAGTTTTCCACCCATACGAACCATGAGATAAACATACGTTTACGTATATTCGATCTTCACATTCTTCGGCGGCAAACGGGAGAGCAAAAAATTTTGGACATATCTATATAGCAGTCACGACATGGGTTTAACGTGCTTTTAACTTCTTTATGAGGGTAACTTTAATTTATTACTGTCGTTCACAAATGTCAGAACGCTGCCATTTTTAAGAGGATTTATTTGCTGTATATAGGTTTCAGTTTTGTACTGTATTATTTTGATGAAACACGAAATATATGCAATTCTTTAACTAAGTAACACGCACGTGACTTCTGCCAGGAATCGAATATTTAATGAAACACTGCATTTTCATCAACTTATCCCAATATCCTTTGTAAATTGATGAAACTTGCCACGGTAATAAATAATTAATTTAATTAGCGTCTAGAATACACAATGTATTTGTTAACATGGCTAACCTATTCCAGTGTTTACGTACACTGCAGAAACTGAAACCTGTCACACGGAAACAAAGCCAACATTTTCGAACAATATTTTGAAGCGACGTCCCCCGTCTGTTCGCCATTCCTGGGTTTGACCGCATCGCTGGGCACTATTATAGATACCTTAACTCTAACAGCGGGATAAGCTTACGCTAACGATTTTAAAGTCAGGCTGAAGGCCTTGACTGATCATGCCAAAGACTAGGGCCTAAATTACCCTGGACTAATTATGGGAGGGATAAACTTTGGTTGGGTGGCTGTCTGGGTTCTGAGCCCAGACTGGCTCTGTCGCAAATTGGAGGTACACGATTTTGTCAGGCGCTTAGGTGAAGCCGCCGCGCATAGGGGAAGGGAGTGCGGACCGTGCCCCGACTTTGTATCGTATACCCTGGCATTTGCCTTACAACTGAGGAAAACTCACGAGAAAACTTCACTGAGGGTAACCGAAGGGCGCTCGGCTTATCAGCGTCGAACGCGGTTCGTTTATTCGACTTGGCCATCGCGGGCGTTGGCCTCGACTGGCCTGCTGGTCCCTGCCGCACTTGGCTTTCGCGTCAGACGACGCGGTCCACCTTCGGTCAGCGTAAGTATCTACCGAGTTGCCGTAGTAGGGGGTTCCTCACATCAGCTAACTTTGTGTCAAAGCCCTCAGTCAGGGCTCTGATGTGGTCGGCAAACAGCGGAACACCCAGATTCTCGCGTATCGGCCTGTTACGTACGTACCAGGGGGCACCAGTAGCGAGGTGAGGACACTTGGATTGCAACACCTGTAGCCTCCGGACATGGGTGCGAGCAGCGGACCTCCACGCGGGGCACGCATAGTAAATCATGGGGCGGATGAGCTGCTAATATAGCAGGATTCCGTTCCTGACGGAGAGAACATTCTTCCTATTCAGGTGACCCAGCATACCCATCCTTTGAGTAGCCCTCTTCCTGACCCGATCGTTGTGAGGCGACCAGGTGATACGTGTATCTAGGGTCACAACCAGATAAAGAGTTGTGTCGACCCATTTGATTGGTTCCCCGAAGAGTGTTACTGGTCGGGGCTGGATGAAGCGTCTTCCGACACGCGCGAAGATTATCGCGGTGCTCTTAGAGACATTAATGGCGATTCTCCATTCACCCGACCACCGTTGAAGATCGTTGAGGTACTACTCCAGTAGCTGACGAGCAGCGTCGGCTTGCGGAACGTGGCTGTGATGGCCGCGACGTACGCGTAGAGGGCCAAATCGACGTGGTGCGAGGGTGAGGGCATGTCGTTGACATACAGACTGAAGAGGACAAGGGAGATCGATCCACCCTGAGCTACCCCAGTCCTCATGCCTCGACGAGATGGCGTGGCCGTCTGGAAGGACACTTCGAACGTCCGACCCTTGAGGTAGGATGAGATTGTATGAACTATGTAAGACGGGAAGTTTAGGAGGGTTAGCTTGTAGAGGAGGCCATCGATCCAGACGGTAACGAAGGCTTTGGCCACTTCGAGGAAAACTGCGCCGGTTAGCCTCTTTTCGCCGAAATTCCTGGTTCTCGTTTCAACGAGGCGGGCCAGCTGTAAGGACGTGCTATGCCTGGGTCTAAACCCAAACTGCTCGTCTCGCATCAGTCCGCGTTCGCTCACTACATGTAGGATCCTAGCTAGTAGGATCTTTTAAAATAGTTTACCAATCGTGTCCAAGAGACTAATGGGCCGACAGGAAGAGGGCAGTGCCGTATCCTTCCCCGGTTTAAGGATAGAGATAATTCGAGTGTGCTTCCACACTCGGGGAAAGTGATGGGTGTGGAGAACCGCATTAAAGATCTGGGCCAGGAGGGAAACCGTTCGCTGGGGAAGATGCTTCAAGACCCTGTTCGGGATACCGTTCGGACCCGGAGCCTTGCTGAACTTGAGACACCTTATGGCTTCGTGAACCTCGTCAGGGTTGGTTAACTTGGGTTCACCGGCAGGGGTCAGGAAGTAAGACCTCAGCGCCACGTCAACCATCTCAATAACTGCCGGGACCGAAGGATCGGTTAACGGCTGAAAATGAGTCTTCAGACTGTCGGCAAGGGCTTCGGCCTTCTCAGAGTCTGAGAGAGCGATCCCCCCCCCCCCTGGGGTGACCAGGGGAGAAGGCGGAGTAGGAACTCTCATCACCCGTTTGGTCATCATCCACAGCAACAGGTCTTCGGGATCGAGGGATTCGAGTGTCGCAATCCACTGATCGTTTCTTCACTATTTGAGCCGGCGGGTCACCGGCCTCTGCAGGCGGTTGACCTTGGCTCTCAGAGCGGAACCCTTGGTGATCTGCCACCGCCTCCGCAGCCAGTTATTCAGGCGTAAGATATTTTGAAGCTTTCCACGCCGTGCATTCTTGCAGTCAGTCACTTCTTTTTATTTCCACTAAATGCACATGTTTCATACATATATTTATCACATTTTGTGCATTTAGTTGGAATAAAATGGCGTGACTGACTGCAAGAGTAGACTGTGTGGAAAACTTCCAAATAATGGATGCTCAACAAGCAAAGATAATTGACAACTATAGGAACACTAAATATAAACTGCTCAAAACTAATGCAGGTGATAAATGTATGTACTTAACATATTATGTGCGTTTAGTTGGAATAAAAAAAGTGATGCGCTAACACGTATACTCGTATATTAAAATGGTTGCAACCGACGTTTTTCTGTGAACTTTCTTTACGAAATCCGTCGCTGCACAACGTACTAACATCACGATCTTCAGCTGCTGTTAATGACCACTGTCTGTTGCTTTACATATCTCTGCATAAAACTTCACTATTTAAGTTACAATAAAACAAACGAGGAAACATATATATGTATATTTCAAAAACTATATCCACGCTGCATCCTATACCACAAGGAAGATCGCCACGAATTTAAAAGCCACATAATTAACACACGTGCTGCAACTGAAAAGGGCACGGTTCACCAGTTTCATGTAATCAATTTAGCTATAAGTCTGTAAATATAATTTTAATTATTTTGACATTACGAACACAATCAGAATCAAACAGAGGCACGCCTACAACAGATAACATTTTACTATCCTTATGTCGTCAATGAAATGCCATATTTATAGATTAGAAAACTGTATTAGTTCTCCGTTAATTTGTTTACAATGTTATTTACAACATGTGCCGGTCCGTCCCCGGCCATCATCAGAGAAATCATTCATATATCATATAAAGGGTTACCATTTGTTGTACATTTTTATCATATAGTTTAAAAACACATTCTGCAACGTCTTGGTCCAGTACCCTATACGGAAATACCTAATGTGAGGACAAAGTTTTGATAAATTTAAAATTTTTGTAAGTTATTTTCAAGATAAATAGTAATAACTTCGGGCCATATCATGCTGATAACGTAACTGAATGATAACACATACATGACCCTTAACAAAACCATTTGAACAAAACACACGTGCGGATGATCCATAATTTGAATCGAAACGGGTCGGGTCATTGATACAATTCAATAGGCATAATGTGTGCTCTATATGGTAACAAAATTAACACTTCATATACGAGGCGCTGTAAAATGAGCACAATTATAAATAACGTACTGAAGTTTAAGTTCATTCAACAACGATTACTTTAAACGAATTCACACATTCATAATTACAGTGCGTCGACCACACCTTAAACATGGGCCGCTGCATCCAATCTTCATACATATCGTTGTACGTCGGCCGAGGGTTTTCTCCATTAGAACATTCTGCCGTCCTATTTCCAGTTTAAACTCTAACCCTGTTTCGTATTTTCACTGTCTAGCCTCTTTTACTTCTTATTTTGTTTCTATTTCAGACCATGCACTATCAAACACAGTGTCAGCCGACGGTGAGTTCGTCATTTAACGCTGTAGACCTACCAAGTGACAAACAACATTAACAAATGCATGGGACTGGCAGCATGCACATTCCTAATGAGTGAATTCGTCGAAGGTTCCCATTCTAATTTGTTAGTAATAAGAACAAATTATATCGAAACTGTCAAGTCATTATTCATCTATATTGTAAGCTTTGAATAATGTGAAAGCGTCTAATTTTATGTTTTGTTGATCGCGCATCTCGATACAATCGTGCAAAGAAAAACGAACTTGATGCACAACCTTCGTCAACCTCTACATGTTTCGGGCGTGTCTAGGCCCATCATCAGAAGGTACAACCGTATGTATACAACAATTGGTACTTATTATTCTCTTTAGATGACTGTATTCGTATATTGTCCTGGTTGGATTGGAAATCCAATCCAAGCAGGACAACAGCCTATTAGTTTGCTGAAGCATGTTGTGGATTGACAGTTAAACACATGTTCTGAGTAAACAAGAGCTGTGTTGTGACGGTGTTTATGTGATCTAAATTTGCATTTCTAATGAACGATTATAACACTGCTTATTGATAATAATAGCAGACATGAAATGAAATTTTGTCTTAAGCTTGCATTTCTGAAAATGGTTTGATGACACTAGAAGGAAAAATTCGCCAACAAATTAAATAACTTCAGTTTTTCGCTGCTTGTTACTTGAGGCTATTGAGTATGTATTGTTACTGACATAATTACATGATATCGCGAAGTAATGAGGGATATGAACGGTACATAATTAATTACTTTGGAATAACCACAGCGAGTTTCACTGGAGTGTGCAAAACTAAATGTCAAGATTTGTTTACATTTCCTAAAAGAAAGAATAAAATATCGGACACGTTCAATGTCTATGACGATTGTTCAGTTTAATTTATATCCTGACATTAAATCCGGATCATTTTTGCTCTTTTCGTATCGACACGTCAGTGTGAAAGTCATAAGACAGATCGAGAGTATAAGAAGGCCCTAACGTCAAAGATACGGTCAGAAGGCATATCTTCTGTAATCCTGCTATCATCATGCCACTACATTTCCGGCGTATTATAAGTGGTCTTACTGTAGAATATGTAGTGTGTAATTTGTCGTCGTCGGCACAACTCTGTAAGCTCTGTTTACTTCACAGTTGAATATCATGAGGTCATCATTTTGTTACAGTGGGTCTGTTATCTGTTATTTATACCGTATACTCGTACATGTCACTGTTCAGCGACATTTATTCTACATTATCTTTAATTGTCACAATGGAAATATTGTTGAAATTTTAGAAAAACCACACCACCACCCCTTTTACGCACTGAAATACGTCCAAACGCGACAGATTTTGCACTATTATAAAATTCAGTAGACGCGGTATCATTCAATACAGCAACACATCTCTTCCAGACAGGATCTTCTGTTGCACACTGCTGAAACCACGCACTGGTATACAACAATAATCAATACATTCTACCTCTACACAGCAGCAAATTAAGACCGGACTGGCATGCCTGCATCTTCGAAAGGGGCAATCTAAAAATCTCAAATATCGCATTTTCGAAATGGACACTATAACGATTTCACATATATATTCTGCGGTTCTGATGTAATTACATCGCTGTAGTTTCAGAATTAACAACCATACTTGCTTCCTTGCTACTTAATACTGCCTACTCTATACGAATACATCTGTACCTGAAGAAATATATTTTAACTAGTTGTGACTGGCATGTAACTTGTCAAGGTATACGAAGCTGATGATGATGATGACCTCAGAGTCGGTCTGGCATGTCGATGTGTTATGTAATTCGATAAATATATTTATGAGGTTCAACTCTGAATATTTTTATATTTATTTATTTATTATTTATTTAGGTTTTTAAAATTAACACATCATTATGAACACTGGGGTGAAGATTAAATGCCAAGGTTTAAGCGTTGCTTGTTGTTCACATGCTATAGTTATTATATTTTAATTTATTGATTTATATTTTTATCAGGTTTTAATTTTGAACTTTTTGTTTTGCCCGTTCTTGTAGAGTTACGAATTTCTAGTAGTTTTTTTTTCAATTAGTATGTTTGTTGTGCGGTATGGTGAAAGTATATTGGATCCTTGGGGAAAACACAAAGAACAAAGATTGTTATAAGTTAAAAGTGACCAATATGTATACAAGCATAAAATGATGCACGTTTTTACTGAACCATAACTCGCCGTATTGCAATTACGTAGCACAGTGGGTAAACCCATCTGTATTACTTGTCAGATCGAAATGCCTTGGAGTAACGAAACAGTATACACACATTACAAGGTTGTGCATGCTGCGACAGGGATGAATATTTGTAATAAGAGACGAAGTGTAGGGTTTATTTACCAGTTTCTGTATAGTTTATACGAGGATAGAGATGCTCTGCCTTGTCATGAAGATCGTAAGATTTTCGGTGGAACGAGCTGTGGGTCAGGGTGACGACTACGGCCAGGACGCTGCAAGCGACCAGGAACAGAAATGTGGATACAACCATCAGCACCACAATGCGTCTCCTACGTTCCTTTGGATGCAGCTCTTTGTGTGGGGTTTTGAAACTGGACGTACGTTGAAAATGACAGGATTCTGTTCTTGATGAAGAAGGCTTCGATCCTCCACTCGACTTAAGGCTATCTTCACGTCTTACGTTCCCGCTACCATTACCGTTACTACGATAACTTGCGGATTTTACTAAAGTTCTACTGTCCGACTTTTCGATACTTCCGCTATAACTGCCGCGTCTTCTTGGCGATTTTTTGCTGCCATTGACACTTCTGTTCCGTTGCAACTTCTGAGGATGTGACGAAGGACATACGTCTGAGGCGTGCCTTGACAGCCTCACAGGCTTCCTCTCTCCCACTCTGAAGGATCTTTCCCTTGTAATTAAGACCCTTTGATGATGCAACCTCTTTAGGGATTTTTGATAACGCAAATCCAAAGCCGAGTCGTCTACTTCATCATATGACGAAGGAAGCACGTCGTCCATGTAGAAGGATACTCTATTAGCGAGAAAATCCCTCGGAGAATCAGAGTTTTTCTGGCGTTTGGAACCTCTTATTGGTCTTGGACTTGAGTCGTTCGTATGTATATATTGGTTATTTTCTAGACTACTGCCTTTATACTTATCTGTTACGAATCTGTTGGCAAACATGTTTGAGGACGTTTCTATTATTTAAACATACGCCGTACACAAAAGTAAATGTCCTGTACTTGAATCTTGACTGCCAGCTGCAGCAACTTCACCGAATTTGTCTGTAAATGGACTGATTGAGTTAGTCAAAACCGAGCGCGACTGCCAAAATTGTAAATTTATGAACAAAGTTCTGCTCAAAATTAATCACCATTTTATCATTCTTTCAAGCGACGCAGACATCTCTACAGGAATACCAATCTGTACTGCACTAAACAAAACTAATCTTTTGGTTAAACCATCAGCCAATTTCCTCGCATTATACCACTACTAATCAACACAAATGCCAATGTTTCATCTAAGTATAATTATTTATGTGGATGTCACTTTAATGTAATTTACATTTTATTATAATAAAGATAAAATATATAATTTTCGGATGGTGTTTTGCGCCGGAACTATCTACCGCTTAGAGAAAAATTTCAAAACTCTGTTTCGTTATGAATAACAAAGACTTATGTTCTTTAACCAAGAAAGGTTTATATATAATTTTAAATTTATGAGTGACATGAGTAGACACTGTTTATGTTGTAAATATTTTGCATTTGGAATAAAGCTCTTGTGTTAAGCCTCTGCATACTGGAGATAACACGGAGTCCGTCAAATCGTTAGAGAACAGCGCACAGTTCAAAAGCCCCATTTATCAGTACAAGACCTCCTCTGTCAGCTGCTCTTCCTTCTTGTCTAATACAATGCAGATAAAAATGCACTTTGTTTACTGACCAACAGTTTGTAAATATTTGTTAATCACTATGCATCCTTTCCAGACTTGGTCTTCTTTTAAGAACAGTTCTGTGGATTTACTAAAGTTTCTTCTTCTTTAAATCTGTAGATGGCAGTTAACGGAAACGTATACACTTCCCTGAACTTCTACTATGTATGTAGCTCGAGTTTTGCTTCGCTGTCAATGACTTCACTTCCTTCAGGCGCCGGCTTCCGTTTGTCCACTGCGGCAGGAGGATACGTGATAGGTTTGCGGGAAGGAATCCAATGATTTTGTTTACCATCCTTTATGTAATACACACATTCGCAGTATGCATGTATAAAAAAGGTTTGTATGCTTAATGACGTCACACACGAATAAAAATTCTTGAGAAATATCTCCCGCAGCGTGAAGACTTGACATTTGATGCAAGTGATTTGAAGCGTATTTCATTTCTGCCTTCTTCTGTAACTTTCACACGAAAAAAAAACAAGAACTGTGTAGATTCATTTATAAATTACGTCTTTAAACTTGTTTCAGTTTTGGATCACTGAACAAAACACTTTAACATTCTCTCCCACTGCGCCACTTCAACAAAAGTCACAGGCGTCTATGTGTAGTCGGGGTTTCTGTGGCCGACGAGAACGAGCGATTGAATAATAACTTCGAAACCCCAGCAAACTGTCAGGAAAAATTAATATAGTTTCCTTTTCACAAAAATACAAACCGCCACTGCACTGACGCTACTTCGGTGCACTCAGCAGTGCCGCGTGATTGCTGAATCAACAGATTTGATTAATACACGTAACTAGCACATACTAAAAACAAGTGCCGTGTGTGGCGATGAGGTCAGCAGACACTCACCGCGCTTCGGGCTGCCAGTGACTACTGGTCCGCCTCAGCCAAGCAGCCTCCAGACGCTCAGTCGCGACAAGTATAAAAAGATAGAAAACATTGCACCATTTCTCCTTATTCACTTCTCCTCTCCTTCTCAATTCTTTATTTCTTTCTCCCTCCTGCTGCTGTCTGTCCAGAGAAGTCAGCTAAAAATCGCCCGAGTGTGCCAGTTTGAGGGTTCACACAAATGTTCATCGTTTTGCCCTTTCTTCCTTCTCTGTTTCATTTTTATGTATTCTAACTCTGTGTTTGCAACTTCCTCTATCATTCATCTCCTTCTGGCAATCTAGGATGATGATGATGAATGCTGCTCCATGAACTGAGAACTGGTCCAGGAGAATATCTGCAGCGAACGGGTGCCATTGGAAGTAGGGTCCCCACCAACATCCTCGTAACAGTGTGGTGACGTCATCGCCATATCACGTCACGAAAACGGTTACAATAAATTGTATGATGACCTTGTCTGTTACAGTAACTAAAAATATCTGGCATTTAAATGAAGGATTTTAAGTATTGCCTTATTTCTCCCTATGCGATAGGTGTGTGAAAGTATTCATAATCGCGTATGATTATCATCAACATTGCATTATGCATTAACTTATAAGTCACTCTCGAACTAGAGATTATAAATAAGTGTGAGATTCATGGCACTCATTTCAACAGCCACGCGTGTCATTGATCAAACTAATGACGCGAACATTTCATTTAATGTTTAAAGCTCTTTAATACCTGACGGGTTCATCTGCATATACGAGTACAGGGGTCGTTACTTGTCTTGCAACTTCAGCTTATATGAACGAAGCCTGTTGCACTATATCTGAGCCCAAGTCACTGCAAGCTCACTGTTTTCCTTACGTTTATTAATAAAACTGCGCCGTTAACACATATGGGAGACTGCAGGTGCCGTAAAAATCTGCACAGTTTCAAGCGTGATTTCAGGCTTCCGCCGCGAGATAAAGAAGGACTGCGCTCTTGTGGGTTATTGCACGAGAAGTGGAAATTTCTTACCGACGTTTCGGGACAACCTATCGGTCCTATCTTCAAGTGTCAATAATCTCCAACTTTCAAGGGTCTAGAATTCAAGATTATTTACCCCTGAATTTGGGACCGATAGGTTGTGCCGAAACGTCGGTGAGAAATTACTACTACTCGCTGCGTAATAATCCAGAAGAGCGCAGTTCTCTACAATCTTTTAACTTCGCCACCGTATCGCGCGTAAGCGGTAACCTTCCAGTTACTGTCGCATTTCTTACGGGGATAGTTACCTGGACGAGCTAAGAGGGAGGCAAAGGTACTCGTGACGTGGTGGTGAGAAGTCCCTGTTTCTGGCGCGAGTAGAACCAACGTGTTTCAGCCCTCAGCCAGTCACTGTTGTGACTGAGAAACATTGATTCAAAGGTAATAAATAATAATACAGAAATATGCAGAGGTTACGGGTTGTGCCTACATACCGTATATGAAGGAGGCTGAAAGCGCAGTAGGTCTACACACAATTTCCAAAGGTGTTTTTGCAGTCTAGTAAGCTTGCCCGCGGTTTACTCACAAAATTTGATTAGTTTAATAACAAAGGTGCATGAAAAATTCACTTTATTTCCTGAAGTGAAGTACTCTTTAATATCACTTTGGTCAATATGGCTGAAAATCTCTCGACAGCTTCTAACGAATGACCTTACTTCTAGAATTGGAAGAAAATTATACATTTCCAAAGTGATAAGAGCTGGTTCTAAGTCGTTGAGAGATATATAAAACCCTGCAGACGGATGGAATCAGTCCAAACGTACTTAGGGATAGCGAGCATCTTGCGACAAATAATAAATAATTGATAATAACAAATAATAAATGAATAATTCAGACACCGAAGTATCACCCAAACGAAAGAATACAGCATGCAGAACACGGCGAAAGTTTGAAACCAAGAATAATATTTGAATTTAGCAATTTAAAGTCAAAATTCACGCATAAACACACACAAAATATGTGCTATTTCAGTTCAATGTCAACCAAAATTTTAACTTTCTGGTGAATTTAGTGAACGTCGTCAATGTCAAGTATTTAAACACTATCCAGTCATTTAGGTGTTGATATAATGTCAGGAAGGGACAAACGTACAAACACGACTTCCACTAACGTAGTTTAGTTTACTTCGTAATGACTGAGAAGATAATTCGAACAGTGACGAAGGACTTTAATCAAAATTTACATCATGTCACAGTGGAATGGTTGGCACCTCCTTTCCGCATTCGGTATGTTAAGAGTTTCGAATCATAACCGTGAAGCTGAATATCGGGACAAGGACATTCGTGGATTTTCTTAGATGCTTTCGATAAGGCACGAATAAATAATGGACAGCGACCTTGACAATGGACATTGTGGAACATATAACTAAAGCGTCTTCGAAAACATAAAAACAAAATATGTAATATTCTTTGTTTTCAAGCCACGTCCAGGTTACTCGTATAGTTGTTGATAATTAATCCAAATGGCGGCGATTCCAGAAAACAGCCTGTCGTTATGACGCAGTCAATAAGTACCTATGCTTCCATCGGTATTACAGCGTCGTACTTTACCCATAAAACTAAAAACTCCGTGGCCTTCGTCCGCACGCGAACTATACCGACGGGGCGGTCGCCGCCGGTCGGCGAAGTTAGTGCCAACTTTTGCGGATAGAGGGGTGTCACGTGGTCAGCGCAACGGGTCCCCACAGCCGTTAATCTCTGTTTTCTAGACCTGGAGCCGCTACTTTT
>Ga0123354_10013515_pt1 | contig 12672 bp, 5 predicted proteins | sample TergutLab28metaG_2_FD_97872 | JGI IMG/M metagenome (GOLD analysis project Ga0123354, IMG submission 97872) | Labiotermes labralis P4 segment gut microbial communities from Petit-Saut dam, French Guiana - Lab288 P4 | ecosystem: Host-associated > Arthropoda: Insects > Digestive system > Gut ... | reverse complement strand
CTTTACATTCGTACTTTAAATGTATCATGTATTATGCCGGTTTCGTATTTTGTTCCGTTTATTGTCAGTAATCGTTACCTTCTATTCTGAGTTTCAAATGGTCATAACTCCGTAACCGTCCAAAATCGGACACATGTTTATATGAACTTTTTTGATCACAAAGACATAGGAAATCACCTCCTGCAGTTATGCCCTAAAGTCGTGAAACACCCTGTATGTATGTATATATATATATATATATATAGTTGTGTCAGACAGGTTACATGTCTAGTTTGTTTTATTAGTGTGCTTTAAACACAGTGCGATGTTCTGTACCAAAAAACACTATTGTTTTAACTGTTTTAATGCTGGTTGGTCACCACCGCACTGTAAATGTCTGTTCTATGCACATGCATCTGCATCTGTGCATGCACACACACACTTGTTTTAACCCTTTTATTACTGGGTAGCTGACTCGTTGGCCACTGCTGCATTTTTATGTTGTGCCTCATGCCAAACAGTCAGCCACAATTTGTTCCATGGATCATGAATTATATCACAGACTGCACAGCATTTATAGCATATCCCACGCCTGAACACTGGCACTAAAAGGGTTAAACACTTTGACGCTGTTGGGAAGAAATGTTTCTCATCTACATATAGTATAGTGTTTGTTTCATATGTTTTTTTGGTCACTGTAATGAGAATCCAAAATCTCACCTTTCTTTCTAAGTGCTTCATATGAATATTCCTTTCTTTCTTTCTTTCTTCCATTCTTTCTTTCTTTCTTTCTTTCTTTCTTTGACCTCTTCTACCTACCCATTTTAGGTGTAGGGGTTATTGTTACACGAGATGACACTCAGTGGTGCACGCACATGCACACTCATATGCTTGTGTGTGCATGTATGCATGGTAGAACTTCCCTGAATGTGGGATTGGCCCTTTGCAGAGGCCTCTACCTCCACAGCACACACCATTCACAAGATACAGGATTCAAACCCACAATCCTAGCAAGTGTGTGGCCACAGACCTACACCTTTGGTGGCACAGCCACCAGCATCTGAATATTCTTCATAGTCGTATTAATTTGTTTTGTATAAGTTCTTTCATGTCCATGTGCTGTCTGGGGGTTTTTTTTTTTAACTTGTGGCTGCTGTGTTCAATACATCTTTTCCTACAGTAGTGTGTTCTGAGTGAATATGAAATGCTAAACTGCACCCTAGACTAGAATAGAAACTGGGTTTGGTGGTTTTTAGACTGTACTGGATGAGTTAATGTACTGTCACTTCTTGATTTGCAACCATTGTTATAATGTTCATGCACGCATAACTGCTTGCTATACAAAATGAAGAGTTACACTGACAAATTAAACCAACTACATGGGTCATAGTCCTTTGCAAGAAGCTAACAGGTCCTTAGCTAGGTGAGAAATTCCCCACATTTAATGGAATCTGAACGTTCAATACCACATACACAAGTACCTGTCACCTGTCCGTATCCTGAGCCACAGCAATAAAGTCCATGCCTCCCCTTCCCACTTCTTGAAGATCCATTTTAATATATCCTGTCTATGCGTAGGTCTTCAGAGTGGTATCTTTCCATCAGGTCTCCCTACAAAAACCCCATATGCACCTCTTCCTTCCCCCATACATGTCCAATGCCCCACCCATCTCATTCCTTTATTTGTTCACCCAACTAATATCTGGGGCAGAGTACAGGTCATAAAGCTCCTCATCATGTAGTCTTTGCCACTCTCCTGTTACCTCATCCCTCTTAGGCCCAAATATCTTCAACCCATATTTCACCCTCAGTGTGAGAGACCAAACTTCACACCCATACGAAATGAACAGGCAAAATTACAGTTATGTATTATGATGTGTTTGTTTTTGGATAACAAACGAAACCAATGGATTCTAAACTGGATGGTAGCAAGCAGTAAATGGATGTTAATATTCTTAGAACATAAATAAAGATTGTATTAATTCAGTGTTAGATGTTGCTATGAGAACCTAACTGTTCTGGTTATTAACCTATTAATGCCAGCCTTGTTGCACTGTGCAGACCTTTAATTCTTCACGTTGCTGGTCCCAGTATGCCGTATGATTGTGAAAGCTTTTGAGGGTAGAATAAATTTAAAACCCCCATTCAAGTCTGTAGTTGGTTGGAAGTTAAACCCCAGTATTGTAAAAGAGTCAGCTGCGGTGTACTGGAGTCACAATCAGCTGGCAAGCACAGGGAAGTGATGTCTGGCTTGGAAGCTGTATAGTCTGTAGTTTCCCTTCAGAATTTGGCCACAATTTATGTACTAAAGTTGTACATATTTTTTCTTATTCCAGAGGACAGAGATTTTATATATGCATAATATCCAGATATATATGTACAATATCCAGATAATAAAAAGAGTTTTAACTACGTGGGTACATTTCACCCTGTATGGCAGGAATTCAAATTCCATATGGCAAAGATTAATAATTTTGTGGATCCCTTGTTACTCTTGGAATCATAATCCTAGGAAGTGAATAGCAAAATTTGGTCAAGTGTTTTGTTGCAGGGGTGAGTCTTGTTTCTAGCAACACTGCATTTGTGCACTTTGTTCAATACTGTATCAAATCACAGCCACTCAGTAACTATTACTTAACACTGTGTGTGTGCGTGAGAGAGAGAGAGATACTGTCACGGCCTTCTTCAGTAGAAGTTGAAACCAAAATTGAACACCTGCTCATATAATAATTAATTATTTCAGTGGTGTTTGCATATGGCACTTGATTGAATAATTCTAGACATATCAGATTAGCATTTTAACGTATTTTGTTGCATGATATATAAAAAATATGAGTTTTTGAACAGAAGAAGATATACTTATGAAATAAATGGCATTAAACAGCATTTTGTGGACAGTAAAATTGGTTATGTAGCATGTCTTAATAACACAGTCAATTTCCATGTTGCCTAAATATATAAAATGAACTTGTAGGTGTTAGATCTTAAAAATGTTAAAGTGATAATCAGATGAAGTTGGGCTGCCACAGGCATATGGTCAGGAAGTAACAGGAATGTATGAATGCATAGGAAGCAGCTGGATTCTCCAGCAGGAATCAGTCTTTACCAAGTTTTACCAGAGTATAACACTTCTGAACCACTGTTGTGTGTGCTTCCCATCCTTAACTTTGAACTTCAGATCTGAAACGCTTCTCACCCACAGAACGTTTTCGTGGGAAGCTGAATGTGACTGTGGATTTCCCTCTCAATGGACTGGATTTGAGTTCATATGCAGCCACCAGAGGGTTGGGCTGTATGTACAATCTATATGGGGTGGCCAATCATTCTGGCACAACTAATTCAGGACATTACACAGCATATTGCAAGCACCCTTACACGGGCGAATGGCATGAATATAATGACTCAAGGTGAGAGCTGTGTAGTCACAAAATGATGTTATTATTTATTTGTTCTGAATTATGTGCAGTATTGCAACTGGTGTGCACAGGTTGTGGAACTTGTGAAAGCAGGGGGGTAAAAAAAAGTGTTTTGGTGTTTTTGGTTACTGTGAACCATATTCAGTAAATGTGAGTTCTAGAGGCCTGTGTGGATGCACATTTTTTTCTTTGTTTCAGTGGTACACATCTAAACTTCACAAAGCTCCCAGCTTTGCTAAATATTCCTTGTTGTCTATAAATTTTGCAAGAAAGTCTTCCTTAATTTTATTTTCATTATTATTTATTTATTTTACAGAATATTTTGTGTGTGTGTTCTGATATGTTGCCTTGTAATGGAACATATAATGAGTGCACATTTTGTCTGATCAGGCCCTGACTGTGCATTTGTGTGTTTCAGAGTTTCCTCCATTTCATCTCGCAGTGTGGTGTCAAGTGAAGCGTACTTGCTGTTCTATGAACTTGCCAGTCATAGTTCACACTTGTAATGAGAAATGTCAAGATCACTTTTCATATAGCCAAGTGGTTATGTATTGGACATTTTCAGAACAAAATGGGGAGAAGACACCTTTCTGATATTTGCACATCCTTTTTTCCATCAGTCAAACAAATGGAGTTGCAGGGACATGGGGAAGGTATAAGAAAGTTGTGTTACTTGATTTTCTATGGGTAATATTATGGTTGCAAATGATGTGAATGTGGAATGTGATGCTGTATAGTCTGGTCAGTAGGTACCAATGGTTTTGCGGCTGCATTGGCTCCCATATTCAGGGTATCAAATGTGGGCCAAGTGGAGAAAATGACAAGAGTGTAGGCAAGGAAGGTTAGGGCCAGGGCCGTGAGCAAACCAAGGCCAAAAAGGCCTGATACAAGTTCACCCAAATTATGTTGCTGGCAGCACTTAGTTCCTAGTATTCTTGAGGTAAACTTTGTTGCCATGGGAAATCAACAGTGTGTTTTCTTTGTGTCCTAGACCTATATGTCTTTGTCAGCAATATAAATATCAAATGCCTTGCCATGGAAACACAACATTACCTTCTTAGTGTTGTTGTTGAGCTAAAAATGTGTCTTAATGATTACACCCTCTAGGCAACCTTGATAGCTTGATACCAGTTCAAACAAGAGTGATTGAATGGTGAACTTACGTCTGCTCACAGGAAAGCATACTTAGGTTTTCACATAAAGTGCCCAATATTTTTATCCGTATCAAACCTAATATGGATTTTCTCAACAGCTTTTCATAAAAGTCTCCATTATCAAATTTAATGGAAATCCGTCCAGTGGGAGAGGAGTTCCTTCACCGTGGATGAAGGGACAGACATAAACTGACAGACGTACATGACAGAGCTGATGGTTGCTGATATGTCATGACTTACATGAACATGCCTACAGAGAGAATTGACTTCTTCGTACTTCTTCCTTTTGATAATATTTTAAACCTTTTTTTTCTATCCCCCCTCCCTCCCATTCCCTTACATATATTTGTTTTCTTGCCCATGCATACTCCATAATCCTGGTTCCAACTCCCCATTCTTTATATAGTCACTGTTCACTGTAGGGCACATCATTGAGGCCTCCAGTGATGTCATCTGTTTTTGAGATCCCTCCGGAAGGTACTGACAGTAGGAGAAGTCGAATGTTTTCCTCACGTTTGCAAGGTCAGGATATATGCATGAGACTGTCAAGAGTACCTAAATGGTGTCCGGTGTGATGGACTTGAATAGGTGTAAGGATGTGGAGCTGTGAATGTTATTTGAAGTTCACAGCATAGTTTCACTCAAGATTCGAATATAATTATTTATAAAGTGAGAGTGTGCTGTCTCCTTGGTGGGGCAGCAGTGGTGATGAAGTTGCACCTGTTTGTTATTTTTAGTTGCTTTTCGCAGTACATTGGGTGGGATTGTTGACTTCCAGAAGGCTATTCAACCTCATAGGCTGCATCTGGCAAGTTGTGTTTTGCAGTTGGTTGGCCACATCGTAAATTGTGTATATACCATTAAAATTAAATGTTAGGTTAGGTGGTTGCTAATCCCAGTGGCCATGTAGTTGAAGGCATAGGTCTGGGGCCACTTGCTTGCTGGGATTGCAGGTTCGAGTCCTGCTGAGGGCATGGATGTCTGTGTGTGTGTGTGCATGCGTGCGTGCTCTTCCTCTTCCACCAGCTGATTGTTTCAAGGAGTCCTATGGAATGTGGTGTGTGTGCCTCTGTGATCTATAAATCTCAAGGTGGCCTAGGCCTGAGTAGGGCTTTTGCATCATGGGAGGAAAAAAAATGGTTAGTGATTAGGTATGCCATGTTTTGTGATTTTCTTGTGTGCGGCCTGTGACAGCCAACAGTAATGGTTGTGGCCTTTTGCCAAAAAAGATTGGACATCCTGCTTTAGAACTTTGTGAACTTAATATGCTATTTGCTTGTGACTATGCTTCAGCACATCTCTGTCATCCAGTAATACATCTGGTGCTTTTATGTATTGTTTTATGGCTCTGTGTCGTAGGAGGTTTGTGTGTGTGCAAATGAAATTCGTATCTAAGCACATGTAGTTAATGATTTTTGACATTTTAAAATGATACTAACCAGGCATTAGAGACAAGGTGAATGGTAGCCAAATGGACATTACGAAGAATTCACGCAAAACATGTACATATTTTGCAGTTGATTGATTGTTTAATAAAAACCAACATATTTCCCATTGAAACCTGTGACCAACTGAATTTTGATCTTGGAGGTTTGTATATGTTAAAGTACCACCATTTATTGTTATTTGGAAGGAACATGCCTACAAATTGGTTAGAAGCGTAGGCTGGATATTCCAGGGTTTGATTTGTAAGGAGCATTAGGTGTTTACTTCAAAATGTTCAGACTGGAGGTGTGATCCACCTAGCCTCCTGTTCATGTGAAAAGTACAAGTTAGATCGTTACACACATGTTGTGAAGAGTGTCCTATAATTCTGAAGGCATGAGACATTGTTTTTTATTGAACAAATTGATATATTGAAATAGGAAGAGACATTAGTGGTGTAAAGTGTAGAAAGTAATTAAGTATTCATTATTATGCATGAGGAATTCCTCATTTTGAGTGAGGTTCACTTATTCTGTATGTTGTACAGAATCAAGATAATTACATTTTTAAATTAGTGTGCATGCATCGAGTTTAAAATCACTCCACACCTCTTGCTAAGCACATGCATCATTAATGCAGGCTGCCACATATGGGGTTATGTTTTACATTGCTGCCTATTTTAATGTCCAGTTAAAGACTCGTCAAACTGTGCAGGTAACTTACTGGTACAAAATCCTGATACTAAAGGCACAAAAGGGTGTGTATAAACCCCTGCATGCGAATCATTATAGGTCAGATGTTTATTATCCCCACCTCTCCCAACACTACGTCTAAATCCTTCAAACACACACTTCTCAAAACGTCTTACTCGTCTCAACAGAATTCTCATCTTGATAAGTACGCTTGTATTATCCTGAACTGATATGTGAAGATGTGGAAGTACTGCAACATGATGGAATAGTGTGTCATAGGACCCTCTTCTAACAAGATTGACAGTAAAAGTTCTCCAAACATATTAAGGGACATTACATCAGTCATTGTGTATGGCGGTAAGGAAGGCTGAAATAGATTTGAGTAGAGCACAAAAGTCGCAGAACATGGTACCATCGCATGTACCTGAAGGCACTGCTTGTAGATTGTTCCTTCCCTACATTGTAACATGTCAGTTACCCTGGAAAGTGACATCACTAACACAGTTTTGGAACTTTTAAATCTCAAAAAATTATGCAGAATTTTGTGCGCTGTTGATTGTGGCATGCGTAATTGTTGAGAGTTTGTCTTGTTCCCCACAGTGATGTGTTACTGGGAATTTTCCCTTTACAGATGCAACCGTCTCCCCCCCCCCCACCTTTTTTTTGTGCAGATTTTACATAAATTCTGGGAAGTTTTTGATTCTTCCACATACATGAGAATCATTATAAGTGGGAAGTGTATTAAAAGAGAGGTATATGGCTTATTGAATAGAAACGTCATCTTCAGTGTATTTTGACCCTTCATCGAGAGGTTGACTGGCCATGAAGGTCAGACTCCAGTTTTTTTATATTCCAGGGCAAACCTTTGGTATACGCTGCAGTGACTGGTTGATGTCCTATGAGTTGATTGGATTTGTTCCCTTTCGGGTGAAGGATGTACCCCTTCTAGAAATGTGGGCTTGTTGATTGTTGTGTGTGGCTGCCAAACATCCATTGTAACGGTGCAGGTGATGATCTGTGCACTACTGTGTGTCGTGAGTGCAGTTAGCTGCCATCAGACTGGCAAATCTCTGAACCTCACTGACTAGCTTGAACACCTGTTCTGTAGATTCCGCACTTACGCGGTAGATTATCTGCCAGGACAGCCCATGCTATATCTTCCTTGTCTTGCTAGAGGGATTACTGGTCTGCATGCTAGAGATGTTGACAGCGCTGTGATGCCATGTCCACCTGTAGGCCTTCAACCACACCTAGGAGCTGGATGTGAAGACACTGCATTTGCAACCACAAGTACAAAGGCACAGTCAATTCTGCATCATGTAATGATTTTGAACATTATATAATGAGAGAGTGGGCTGGGATAGCATAGTGAGTATAGCAACTTGGTGTGGTCTGAACGGTCAAGGGATTTCCAGCACTCGTCCAGTCTGGCCTTGGGGGTCCATCCTCCTCCTATACAGTGGGTAATGTGTCTGTTTCCTGGGGGTAAAGTGGCTGGGATGTGGCATTCCACCCACATCTAGCACCAAGTTTCCAGAAGGAGTAGAGCTGTATCTCTGCCCCCCTCTGGGCCTTAAGTGGCCTGTTCTAGGGTGTTCTTTACCTTATGAAATGAGATTGTGCCCTGTCCTGGTGTGGCGAAACTCCATGCAGTAGCTGGTTCATCAGTAGGTGACAGCAGAAACTGATGTCTGTTTGTTGGCTGTCCTTAGAAACCTTGATTATATGTTTATCAGAAGTTGTAGGTGGAATTTCTTGACCCCTGCACTTCCATGTGTCTGCTGTTGTGCCAACTGCACTACCATGGGTAGCATCACAACATCCTTGTGTGTAAAAAATGACTAAAACTAAACAACGGACTCTATTCCTGTCCATTATTATACTCCATGATTACATCTTTGTACTTGGGGCCACCTATAAAAACAAAGCCTTGCTCACAGACCAAGTTCTAAGAATTGCCAGCCCTTATCATGCCGGAGCTGACTTCCTCCTCCAGAACAGAATCAGTCAGTTCTGCAGGTGTATATGGATGAGATTATGCTACTTAATGTGAATCCCAGTGCTTGGATACATCAAATAATACCATGCCAAGGAAGGTGTTCATCAAACACAAATCATTCATCTAATGGTGAAATCTGGAAATATTTTAGTGTATAAGGTGGGATAGCATTGTGGGCAGTGTTGTGTTATTGTGTTATATTATTTAGTGGCTGTTCGTACCCAGCTTCCTCAATTCTGCTCTGAAATGGAAGCAGTCAGTTCCTGCAAGCCATTGGTGCTTGCTTACCAGACTACGTGATACCACATTCTAGAAGACAACATTAAAATTAATCACCATGAGAGCTTGAAATCTGATACTGTTTGTCTTGATTTTTTGTGGTTTTTTGTAAATTACAGATGTACAAAATTTTTTTCTATGAGAAGTGGCAAGGAGCTTTGCATAAACTCATTTTTTGTTGTCATCTTTTGATGCTTTTAGTAACACCATATGTATGTATGTATAAGACAGCTGTAAAATTTGAGAGGCTAAAGAGTGGAAAGATGGAAAGTGCAGAAATATTATTGAACTCTAGTCATTTTTGTTAAGTGTGCAGTGTGAACACGACATGTTTAACCTAGTGCCATCGATTAATGACTCGTAGATTGTATTTGATGGTGCTTGGTTAAACTGTCAATAATTTAGCAGTATGTTTTTGAAAATAATAAAATGGCTTCATGACATCTCATTGTGGGTAATCAGTACATAAGTACACAGAATCTTGCACATTTGTGTCACACTAGTGTCACAAGCCTTATGGCTGGATGGTTACTTCTGATTTTGTTTGCTGCAGGAGGCTTCAGCCTACTTCAAATGTGTAGTCATATTTTGCTGAAACACTCCCCATCATTCTGTAAGTTCTATTCCACCTTCTGTAATCACACATTCTACTTTGACTGTAAGTTCAAGTAGCACTTGTGGACTGATCTCGGTTTTTGGCTTTGTGAAACATTGAAACTTCGAACACAGTGACATAATTGTCGTTAATGTTTGGGCAATGTATGTATTACCAGTTTATTTTTAAACAACAGAATTTGTCCATAATAATTAGAGAGAAACATATTCCTTCGCTTAATTTTGCTACAGTATGTTTGTTGCCAGGAGATGGAGACGTAGCAACATGTAGCAGTACCTCAAGAAGCTAATAGTCACCCAGCCAGTCAAGAAATTCTTGCCTTTTATGAAACTAAAATTTCAGCATGGGCCAGTGCAGGTGTACTCTAATTCAACTAAAATGATGTATGCTGTAAAGGTAATTTAATCTGCTGCGGTGCTATTGATAATGTAACACCATTGATATGTTATTGAAGAATGATCAGTTAAGAATGGTACAGAAAGATCAAATTTTTTTTTTTACGCCCTTGTTGCCTTTGTTGATAGAGCAAGGTGCTGGCCATCGGTTGTCGTCTGTTGTATAAGGTGGTAGCACTACTGCATGATATGGCAGCAGCTGCCATCCACATTCATTGAATGTTAATGATAATATTACAATAAATGCAGAAAATGATGTGCTCCACTACCGAAGCAGATGTGAGATTCATGTAACAGATTCTGACACACAACCATGATGTCTGGAATAATGTTCCAGATTTTGATCTGAAAAGGCTTGAGTACAGTGTATCTGTAAGATTTGTATGTATCCAACTTAAAAATCGAGCATTCTTTGTGTGTGTGGTATGCACCCATAATGAGTTGTAGTGCATAGCATTTAATGGTAATGCTAGTGTTCTGAGCAGGATGGATTGCAGAAAATCCAGTGTTGATTGTGGGTTGTTTTTAACATACTAGCAATGCTTATTGTTCCCAAGATGGCCTCATCACACCTACACAGCTAGTACTGATACCATCTGTCCGAAATCTATTTGCAGGATTCTGTTGTTATTGACACCGAGGCATGTTAGGTCATTATGTGGTTACTAGGTGGCAGGACATGCCTTCTTTTATATTCAGAGTTCAAGTATGTTACACTTCAAGGCTTTGTTTGCATTTTCCTTAGTACAGTTCAGTAGATAGAAAGGGCGCAAAGATGTTACACTTCAAGGCCTCATTCGCAGTTTGCTTTGCAGTACACTTGAAGCTGGAGACCATATTGATAGGGATCCTTAGTTTGCTAAATTGAAAGGTATTTCACAGCATTTACTTTGAAGAAAGAAGTTATATGCAAATGTGTTTACAGTTTATGGTGATTAGTGGCAGCTGTTCCATTGAGGTGAATTGAGTGGCTGCCCATTTTGAGGTAAAACACCACATTATTAAAATGTAAACTCATGATCATGATGACGTTTTAGTAATGAAACCTTTAATTAATAATTAATGCATTTTATTCAAAATGTGGTTCCTGGCAGGGGGCAAGGTGGTGCGGTAATTGATGTGCCTAGGGCATCAGTTTCTAACAGCTAGTTGATGATCTGAGCACATCATCAACTTTGTTGACTTGTTAGAAGGTGTTGAGGATACGACTTCTCTCACGTGTTGCGTAATGATGGGTGCTTACAGTGATCATGTTTTTTGAATGTGAACAACCCCTGCAGTTAGATCATGCAGTAGTCCTAAGGGCTTATTTGATGGAATGATGGCAAGGAATTTGCAATGTTCAAACACAGGGTTTTGACTAGAGCACTCTAGGAGAAGATAAACATGTGTAATTTCCTACTTGGAATAGAAGAAGGGAATTAAAAATTTAGTATTGAGTATCCCTTTGTGTTGTCTAAGATTACAAAGAAGCACTGGTGTACCATCAGTACAACTTCATTGATATTAATTTTATTAATCTTAATTACTTAAGGCTTTATTAATGCAACTGACTAACAGTAATAATTAAGTTATGTTGACAGTCAACAAGTGCATCTTTGTAGCCTTGACTGTTCACATAGTTTGCTAAAACTTTACATGGTACATAGTCCCTTGTGTTGTGAATCCGAATTTGTCACTTTGTATGTCCTTCTTCTCCAGGAACTCTGTAACTATAGTGGCAGCACCTTGTGACTATGTTCTGGATAGAACGTTGAAGTTGCAGGCCACAAAAGAGAGGCCTAAATTGAGAAGTTTTATCAAGTCCACTGTCATGATATTCAGTTGTAATTTTGCCTGTGTTATCTAAAGTGTAATTTCTTAAATCAGCTACATTAGAGCTGAAGCTACTTGGATGTGAATCATACGCAGGATGGGTATTGGCATTGAATTATGCAGGCTAGGCACTTGATTCCTTGTTGTTATATTACAATATGAATACTTGCTGTGTTGCAAGTGTTTCTCACTTTCTTGAAGTAACATGGCTCTGTACCTATTCCAAGCAGTAGAAATGTTAAGAGAATATAGCATGTGTTTTTGTGGTCCTCTGTGACAACACAGGTATGGTTATTAGAAATTGTGGTACTGCCTATTTTCTGTGGAGATGCAGAGTATTGCATTGCTTCCAGTAACTTTTGTACCTGTTTTGTGAATTTATGGGAGAGCAAATGATTGATTAGTAGAATAATGACCTGGTGAATGATTGTTTTGCTGGATCATGGACTCTTGTTTGTGTAAAAATGCACAATATAGTTTGATGCAGAACTTTACAGCTGTGGACATCATCAACCATTCAGTGCAGAACTTCTGCTTCTGAAAAGGAGTGGAGTATGTGTGTTCACTTTCCCATCCTCACGTGGATATGACCATGCAGTTTTGTTTAGGTACTTCTCATATTTATGGGCTCTTTTTTTTTTTTTACCACAAACACCTGGCAAATGTGTAAAAATGTTTACTTCACCATCCTTGTTACAAGTGCTCTTTATTTGGCTGTATACAGGGTGTCCCAGGAGGAATGTGCCAGACTTTGGGAGGGTGTTCCTTATGTTAAAGTATCCCGATATAACCCAAAACACCTATGTCCAAAGTTGAACGGTTACGGAGATAATGGCCAGAGAAGTTTGAAACTTTGACAGCTGTTACACACTTATTGATTACCAAATACATATTAAAACTGG